>CESU01009763.1_pt1 | contig 13259 bp, 5 predicted proteins | sample 531141 | NCBI WGS metagenome assembly CESU01 (sample SAMEA2621401, study PRJEB7988) | marine metagenome | isolation source: saline water (ENVO:00002010), including
GATGACTATATAGCAATTGTAACAGATTTAAATGGATGTATAGACTCTTTATTTGTTTCTATTTTGGAAAACGACGAACTTACAATAGACGAGGACGTACAGCTTCATCAGAATATTAGTTGTTTTGGATTAAATGATGGTCAGGTAAGTTTAAATATTAATGGAGGTGTTCAACCTTATTCAGTTACAGATTTACAAACTACAATAACTGACTCCCCATTTTTATTCGATGATTTAAGTCCTGATTCTATTTCTTTTTATGTTTCTGACAGTCTCGGATGTACTGCAGAATTATCGTCTTTCATTTTTGATGTAGATTCTATTATTTTTGACGCATTATTAATTAATTCTGTTGAATGTTCTCAGCAATTCGGATCGATTGAATTCTTAATAGTTGGAAACTCTACTTACACATTTGAACTTAATGGGAATAGTGTTAATCCTATTTTTCAGAACGATACAGTCGCGTCTTTAGGAAGTCTTGTTGACAATCAATATAACCTTGTTGCTGAGAATGAATTTGGTTGTATTGATTCTTTAAATTTTGAATTGTTTGGTGAAACAACTACCCTTGAATTGGATACCGTTAGCTTTTCTGACACCTTACAATGTTTTGGTGATTCTACAGGATTTATAGATTTCGTGACTTCTGGAGGAGTTCTTCCGTATGTGTATACCGTTTATTTAGAAAATCAATTAATAATCACCGATTCAACAGCAATTACTGGAATAGATAGTTTGGTTGCAGGCCAGTATCAAATCATAGTGGAAGATTCTGTGGGTTGCACTAGCTCAATTGATATTGATATTTTAGAAATGGATGAATTACTAATTTCTGAAGATTCAACTTTGCATCAAAACATAAGTTGTTTTGGCTTAAGTGATGGCGCTTTTGAGCTTCTTATAGAAGGTGGAAAGAGTCCTTACACAGTACAGTTAAATGCAGGAAGTCCGGTTTCTTATCCTACCACTTTCAATAATTTGATTGCTGGAGATTATCTGGCTTTAGTAACGGATGATTTAGGATGTAGCAATAGCTTTTCTGTTTCTATTAGTGAGCCTGACTCTTTGTTTTTAGACATGAATAGCGTTGATGATATTACTTGTGCAGACACAATTAGTAGCTTTGATTTTGACGTAAATGGTGGATTCTCACCTTATCTTTATCTTTTAAACGGAGACACTATTTTCCCTCAGTTGGATATTGTTTCTGGTCTTATGCAAATTACTGGATATCCTCAAGGATTATATGATTTAACAATTCAAGATGATAATGGTTGTGAAGATTCAGTTTCGTTTCAAATAATCGATTTTAGGATTAGTTATAATTTTAGCGTACTTAATTATTTAGATACTATTTTATGTTTTGGTGATTCTTCAGGCTTTATTGAAGTAGATGCAAATGGAGGCCTAGCTCCATATGTATATTCTATCATTCTAGATGGTGACACCCTATCTTCTCAAACGCAGGTGTTGTTTGATAGTTTAGTTGCTGGAGATTATCAATTAGTAGTTGCTGATTCGAACGAGTGTATTCAGACGACTAATGTCTCTATTTTCCAAAACGAAGAGTTGATAGTTTATGATAGTTTAGCAATACATCAAGATCTATTATGCGTTGGCTTAACTGGTTCATTCACTTTAGTTGCAAACGGAGGTGTGCCAGGTTATCAATTAAACATTTTAGGGGAACCAACTTTTAGTTACCCTTACACATATGATAATCTACAAGCCGGATTGTATGAAGTTGTTATAACAGATGCTTTAGGCTGTACCAATAATATTGAAATTACAATTGAAAATCCTGACACCTTATTGTTTGACAGTTTTGAAGTTAAAGATGTATTATGTTTTGGAGATTCAACTGGTGTTTTGAATTATTCTGTTTCTGGTGGTCAATCACCATATTTTTATATGTTAGATTCGGATCTTTCCAAACCTCTAGATGAGTTTAGCATTGGAATTTATACTATTGAAGTAGTTGATGATAATGGTTGTATGATCGATAGTTTGTTTGAAGTCTTTCAACCTCAAGTTTTAACTTTAGGAATTAATTCAAATCAGACTCAAAATATTTCTTGTTTTAATGTTAGTGATGGTGCCATAAGCTTGTCAGCTAATGGTGGTGTATTTCCTTTTCAATATCAAATAGATGGAGGAGTGTTGCAAGATCAAAATTTGTTTGATAATTTATCAAGCGGAGATTATGAATTATCAGTTGTCGATAGCAATAACTGTGAAGCAAGCTTGTCTTACAATTTAACACAGCCTTTACAAGATTTTGTAATTTCTGATTATACGCTTTCCGATACTTTAGGCTACTGTGTGTTATGTTACGGTGATAGTTCTGGAACAATAGATATCGAAGTTAGTGGAGGTGCATTTCCATTCAATTATTTCGTAAACGAAAACATAAGCTCTACTCCATCTGACTCATCAATTACAGACTTAGTTGGTGGTCAAGAATACGAGTTTTATGTAGTTGACTCATTAGGATGTTTCTCAGATACTTTGGCCGTGATTTGTAATTCTACTTTAGAGATAGAACTTTCTGCATCTAATCAGATTGTACCACTATGTTGTTATAGTTGTGATGGTCAGGCTAATATCGAAGTTGTTGGAGGTACTCAGCCATTCAAGTATGCCCATAACGGAAGTCCTTTTCAACTTTCTAATTTGTTTGAACAAACATGTAGCGGAGCAAATCAGTTTGAGGTAATAGATTTTTACGAATGTCAAAGCGATCAGCTATTAACACTAGCCACCATCGATTGTGTAGAGCTAGATACTTTTAATTATATGAATGTAAATGAGCTTGCTGTGATGAATTTTGATTCGTGTAAAACCGAAAATTCAGCTCATATATTCGTTAAAGCAATAAACGGTGTAGCACCTTTTAAAATATCATTTGATGCTCAAAACTTTATTGATGGTGATCAAATGTTTTATGATGAATTGTCTTCTGGTGAATACGATATAGTATTAATAGACAACAACCTATGTCTCGATACTTTAACGATTAGTATAGCAGATTCTGATCCTCTTAGGCTAGATTCTTTGACTTTAGATACTTTGTTTTGTAGCTACCCTTCCGTTAATTTAATTACAAACCTTTCTGAATTAGGCGGATTTACTGCTGCAATAGATGGAGGTTCATCATCAACATTAGGCTATCAGTTTTCTGTTGATGAAATAGATAGTACTTTTTACGCTTACGATAATTCATTAGTTAATCTACAGTCTGGCTTTTATTCGGTAAATGTTTTGGATGATATCGGTTGTTCTTTTGAATTTGAATTAGAATTAAACGGATTTAACTCCTCTGCTCAGTATTTAGTTAACGATATCAGTTGCCCTGGTTTTGATGATGGAACTATTGAGATAACATCTGTTACAGGTTCAGCAACTCCTTGGGTTGAGTTTGATGGCGCTTTATTAAATGAGACATTCTTTTCCGGTATTTCTGCTGGCCAGCATGTTTTAAGCACTCAATTCCAATACCCTAATGATAATACTAGAATATGTATTAATCTTGATACTATTTACTTTAACGAGTCTCAAGCTATCGAATATGATTTAGTTGTAGAAGGAATTAATTGTTATGGAGATTGTAGTGGCTCAATTACTATTGATTCCGTTGTTGGTGGAACATCTCCTTACACTTATCAATGTTTAAGTAATGGTCAAACAGGAATGTTTTATGATGAATTATGTGCTGGTAATTATGCTGTAAGAGTTACCGATTCTTTAGGTTGTTACCAGACATCGCAGCTTATGGTAGGCGAGAATACTCCTATATATCCTATTGTTACTCAGCTAGAAGGAACTTTAGTTGTTGTAGATCCTACAATTGATAACCCTAATTCTGGAACACCTCCTTATAGTTATCAATGGTATAATGCGTCAGGAATTTTAGTTGGAGAAACCTCAGAGGTTATTATTTTAGAAGAGCCCGGAAGGTATTATGTTGAGGTTGCTGATAGTTTTGGTTGTGTAGGAATGTCTGCCGATTATTCTGTCGAAGGAGTTGATGTAAATTCGTTTAGTTCATTCGAATTTAACATTTTCCCTAATCCCGTCTCTGACTTTTTGCAATTAAAGTGTTCTAAAAATGAGGTTGTTTTATGGTCACTTTCTGATAATTTAGGAAGAAATATTTTGAATGGTGAATTTGCCAAATCAGATGAAATTAATGTTCAAAGCTTAATTTCTGGAGTGTATTTTTTAACACTTACAAAAGACGATAATGAAGTAATATTTAAGATTATTAAGGAGTGACTTGTTTTTTAAATTTTCATTACATTCGTAGAATAAAATTATAATCTTTTTATAGATGAAAAAAATAATTAGAATAGCCTTAGTTTTTAGCTTTTTAGTATCAATTGTTAATGCTTACGCTGTACAGACACAGTCTAAGGATCAACCAAGTGTTAGTATAAGTAAAAATGATTTTTTGTTTTTGTCTGACGCTCAAAAAGTAATAGATTTCGTCAATGTCAAGAATCTAAACGATAGGGCATCAGAGCAAATCAAATTAGCTGACCAGTCTTATGCTGATGGAGTTCAGTTTTTGAATCAAGGTAATTCGGTTAAAGCCATAGCTTCTTTCAAAAGTGCCTTCAAAAATTATAAAAGAGCCAAGGTTAATGAGGATGGTTTAAATTATCCTAACCTTCAACTTGCTGTTGCCCACGCTATTAGCGATGTGTCTAGAGATAATAAAAAAGTAATTAGATATTTAGAGCTAGTTACAAAGTCGATTGATAAAGATAAAGACTGGACATACAACATGGCAATTCTTTATTATGTAAATAAAGAGGAAGAAAAAGCTTCAGAGCTTTTAGAGTCTGTTGTTAAGATGGATAAGTTCTTTTTTAAAGCTTATGGTAATTTAGCCGCTGTTTATCAAACTATAGGAGATAACAAGAAGTCTGAAAAGACCTTAATTCGATTAGCTTCCGCTCAAAATGCTTTTGCTGAAAAAGAAAGAAAAAAGAATCTTGCTGCTGCTAAAAACAAAGAAAAAATTAGTGATGGTAAGGGGGGTAAACCTCAATTTGCCGCTGCTCCTCCAAAAGGGATAGATTTAGATAGAGCTAGTTTGTCTGTTAAAGATGATTCGAAAAGTATTCTTAATAATGAGTCTATCGTTAATTTTGATGATAGAGCTAGAAAGAAATTGCAAGAGGGTCAAGATTTCTTTGATGAAGGAGCTATATTTTTCAATAAAGGAGAATTTGAATTAGCTATCAAATCTTTTAAATCATCTCTTAAGAAATTTAGTCAAGCAAAAGTGTCAGAATATACTTTAAGTAAAGTAACTGCTAATTTAGCTATGTCTTATTTTAGGTCTGAGAGTGAAAGAAATCAAAAAAAGGCGATGCCATTAATAGATGGGTTGTCTAAACAAATATATAGCCAAAGAGACTGGAACTATAATATTGCTGTTATCCAAAATTTTATTGGAAGTAAGGAAAAGTCTATGGCTCTTTTGCAAAAATGTAATGATTTAGATAAATATTTTTTATTATCTTATCAAAATCAAGTTGCTCTTCATAATGAAAGTGATGATCTTAAAAAGGCTAAGAAAACTTTTAATTTACACGAGAAGTATAAAGATGAACTAACAGAGATTTATAAAGAATACGTTAGTACGGGAGTAATGCAAGATGGTGTTGACCTGTCTTTCTTAGAAGGAGCTATTTTTAGAGTCTTTTTAGGTTCGTTTAGTGAGTATAGCTTACCAATAGATATTTACCTCCACGATGACCTTATAATGGTTCCTTTAGGGGATGATTACTTTAACTTCATCTCTGGTAATTTTAACTCTTATACCATTGCGGAGAATTACCTTAAGAAAATTTCATTGAGAGACGGTTACAGCGAGTCTTTTATCATTGCATTTAAAGACGGAGTCAGAACAGATTTTACTGTTTCTCAATAGAGTTACATTCTTTTATAACATAAGCACAAAAAAAACCACTTAATTTATTAAGTGGTTTTTTTATATCTGCTAAAAAGATTTAAGTTTATTGACAATCCCAGTTTTCTGTCCAAGAGTATTTAAAAAGTCCTAGTAGCGTGTCACCATTGATTTGTTCAAAGGTAACGGCGCTATTGTTGTATTCTTTTAATTCTTCGCCACAAAGCTCTTGAGTTAAGATTGGTGAGATAGCATTGGCTAGGTTAATACCATTAGTGTCTGATGGTAATGAAGAGTTAGATATCGATCCTGTGCCAGAGTAAGTGAAAGTGTCAGTTGTTGAAACTTGGTATACTCCATTAGTGTCTAATTCAAAGTATTCAATGCTTAAGTTAAGAGTTGAAGTGCTTTGGCAATCTTTACAGTCTTGGCATGATGTAAGTGTTAGTGCTGAAAGTATTAGTGTAATTGCTATTAAATTTTTCATTTTTTTTTAAATTAATTAATTAAAATGCGTAACCAAATCTTACTTTGATTCTATAAGTTTCTAATCTTGCAAAATCAGTAACGCCATTTATAGAACGGAAGAAACCAGAAGTAAAGCCTAATTGAGATTCAGTTTTTGATTTAATAATAACGGTCTCGCCATTCTGATCAACAATTCCGAAATAGTCGTTTGCTAAATCAGCTTGAATAGGTGTTCCATCAAATGACCATACATCGCCATATTTAGCAAATAGATATGCGTCTCCAAAACTAAGCTCATTGTTGATATTGTCAGCTTGTTGGTTTACATTCCATTCGTCGTTACCATTAAAGACTCTCTGACTTCTTGATACAAATTGGTATTGAGGTCCTATTTGTACGTCAATAGAGAATTTGTCAGCTATTAACCACTGACGACCTATTGCTAAACCACCAGATAAAACTGTTTCGTTTTGAGTAAAGGAAACATCTCTCCATTTTAAGAAATCATAACTGTTAACATTATTTCCAGCATTTGGATTAGGATTTACAACTGTAGCTGCTTCTCCGTAATTAGATGCTGTAGCGTCAGTTGTGTTTTCGCCACCTTCCCAAGGTCCTATGTAATTTCCGTAAATTTCAGAACCGTCATTACTTATAAGGTAATTCATTGCCTGATTAACTTCCTGAGAAGTATTATCATCAAAATTCAATTTTGTAGATTGAAATCTAACAAATGGAGCTAAATACCATCCTCTTGGCGGATCTCCAACGCTTCTAGCGTAAGTTTTAAAATAGCTGCGGTATTCTCCTTCAAGAGCAATACCAGATACTATGGCGGTTATATTTCTTTCGAATGAATGTAAAGAAGGATCGTCATTGATTCTTATGTCGTCATTGTCTGTGTCTGCAAGACTGTAGTTTGGGTGGTGATTTGTGTTTGTATCCAAAGATCCTGTTAAGCCTGCACCATATACATGGCTATGGGTTTTGTTTATGTAAGAAAACGAAATTTGTGCAGAGTTCTTCGTTAAAATATTTGGCCAGCTTCCTTGCTTTCTAAGATTTCCAGAACCTTTTATACTATTTATACCTTCGTTAAATGTTCTTTCGTAAGAAATTTCATATTTACCGAATGCAGCATCAAGTCCACTAATTTTAATTACACTTTCTTGAGCTTGAGCAAAAAAGCAAAAGCAGAAAGTTGAAAGAATGAGTAATGATTTTTTCATTTTAAACTTTTTGTTTAATTCTATTATTTATTAATGCCAAATATAACAAATTGCATTTACATTCTAACCTCAGCATCTGCTTTCTGTTTAAAGGCATTTATTAGATTGTCCATAACCTTGTCAATTTGCTTGTCTGTAAGCGTTTTATCTTGATCTTCTAAAAGAAAACTCAAAGCATATGATTTTTTACCTTTCTCTAATTTATCGCCCTTATAAACATCAAATAATTGTATTTCTTTTAAATACTTTTTTTCTGTTTGTTTAGCAATTTTTTCTAGAGTAGAGAAGGGTATATTTTCGTCTATTAATAGAGCTAAATCTCTTTTTACTGATGGAAATTTGCTGATAGACTTAAAGCTTATCTTTGCATTTTTACTAGACCTTAAAATTAAGTCCCAATTTAATTCGCCATAAAAAATTTCTTTTTTAATAGAAAAATGTGAAGTTACTTTCGGATGAATTGATCCAATAGTAGCTATTACATCTCTACCAACTTTAAAGCAGAAGCCGTCAATTAATGAAGATATTTCTATGTTTTCTGTTTTGAAATGTTGAATCCCCAGTCGAATTAACACATGTTCTACTTGCTTTTTTATCCAGAAATAATCTTTTTTTGAAGTTTCTCCATTCCAATTTTCAATTGACTGATTTCCACATGCAAACAAAGATAATTTTCTATCTTCTTTAAATTGATTTCCTTCTAGTAATGAATATGTTTTACCGAATTCATATATTTTTATATCTGAGGATTTTCTATTAAGATTAAAACTTATGTTTTCAAGTCCCCCGAATATCATCGATTGGCGCATAGCATTTAAATCTTGACTTAAAGGATTTAATAATATTACCTGCTCTTTCTTGTCTATTTCTTCGATTAAATCTATGTAGCTAGATTTCGTTAAAGAATTGTTAATGCATTCTATAAATCCGTTAGAACTTAAAAAATCAGAAATAGTATTCTGAATTTTTTCTGCATTGGGTTTATTGATTGAAGAAACAGAAGATAGTACTTGTGAAGGAATAGCTATGTTGTTATATCCGTAAATTCTTAAAATTTCTTCTACAACATCTTCTTGTCTAGCAACATCGGTTCTGTATGTAGGAATCGAGATAGCAAGAAGACCATCTTTTTTTTCTAAAACCTCAATGTCTAGATCTTTTAGAATTGTGTAAATGTTGTCTTCAGGAATTTCTTGACCTATAAGCTTAGTAACTTTTGCTAGGCTTAAATTAAGGGTAGCCTCTTCGATCTTTTTCGGATAAATGTCTATTATATCAGAACTTAGTTGAGCCCCACATATCTCTACTAATAAATCTACTGCTCTTTGAACTGGATAAACAACATTGTTTGGATCAACACCTCTTTCAAATCTAAAAGATGCATCAGTATTTAAGTTATGTCTTTTTGAAGTTTTTCTTACTGAAACAGGGTTGAAATAAGCACTCTCTAAAAATATAGAAGTTGTCTTGTTACTAACGCCCGATTGTAATCCTCCAAAAACTCCAGCTAGGCACATTGGTTTAGATTCCCTATCACAAATGATTAAATCTTCATTTGATAGTTTTCTTTCTACTTCGTCCAAAGTGGTAAAGCTTGTGTTTTGCTCTAAGTTACGAACTATTATTTTGTTTCCGTTTATCTTTTCTAAATCAAATGCATGAAGTGGTTGCCCTGTTTCATGAAGTACAAAGTTTGTAATGTCAACAACGTTATTTATAGGAGATAGACCTATAGATTCTAGTCTTTTTTTAAGCCAATCTGGAGAAGGCTCCACTTTAATGTTGTTTAAACAAACTCCAGCATACCTAGGACATAAATCATGATTTTCAATTTCTATAGAGAAACTATTTTCTTTTTGGTTGCTATCGTGTTTTTTTATTTCTGGAATATTTAATCTGTGATTATCTCCATTTTGATTTAAAGCTGCTCTTAAATCTCTTGCAACTCCAATGTGAGACATAGCGTCAGATCGGTTTGGAGTGAGTCCAATTTCAAAAACAAAATCACTTTCTAAATTAAAGTACTTGCTTGCTTCTGTTCCAACTTTAGCGTTAGAATCTAAAACCATTATTCCTTCATGACTACTTCCTAATCCTATCTCGTCTTCAGCGCATATCATTCCTTGAGAAGCCTCTCCTCTTATTTTTCCTTTTTTTATTTTGAAAGACTCTTGACTTGAGTATAAAACAGCTCCTATAGTAGCAACTGCTACTTTCTGACCTTTATCTATATTAGGAGCTCCGCAAACAATTTGAAGAAGCTCTTCTTGGCCAATATTAACTTTAGTAACGCTTAATCTATCTGCATTTGGGTGTTGTATTTTTTCTACAACTTCACCAATAACAATGCCCTTAAGACCTCCTTTGACGCTTTCAATTTGCTCAATTCCTTCTACTTCTAGACCTGTGTCTGTAAGTAATTTAGCAACATCTGTAGGCTCAAGATCTACATTGATGTATTCTTTAAGCCAGCCGTATGATATTTTCATTTTAAAAATTTAATAGGTGAAACAAAAATAGCAAAAAGAATGTTTTTATTGCTTTTTTCTCTAGGAGATTCTACTCCATTCTAAATGGTTATTGCCTTTTAGCTTATACTCCTTTAAGATTGCTATATTTTTACTTTTTTCTAGCTTAGGGTCATCGTCTAAAATTTCTATTGCTATCTGTCTTGCATATTGTAAAATGGCATTATCTTTAATAATGTCTGCGATTTTTAAATCTATAACTCCGCTTTGTTTAGTTCCCATCATATCACCAGGCCCTCTTAGTTTTAGATCTACCTCTGCAATGTCAAAACCATCATTTGTTCTAACCATTGTTTTAAGTCGTTCTTGTCCTTCTATGCTAATTTTATGACCACTCATTAGTATGCAGTAAGATTGTTCGGCTCCTCTACCAACTCTTCCTCTTAGCTGATGTAATTGAGATAAGCCAAATCTTTCAGAACTTTCTATAACCATAACCGATGCATTGGGTACATTTACTCCAACTTCTATTACGGTTGTGGCAACCATTATTTCGGTTTCTTTTTTTATAAAACGGTTCATTTCGAAATCTTTGTCTTCTGATTTCATTTGTCCATGAACGATGCTAATCTTTTGATCTGGGAACGTTCTGCAAATATTTTCATATCCTTCAATTAGATTGCTATAATCTAATTTTTCACTTTCTTTAATTAGTGGATATACAATATATACTTGTCTGCCCTTTTCAATTTCGGTTTTTATAATTCCGTTTGCAGCTAATCTACCGCTTTCACTTTTCCAAACCGTTTTAATTGATTTTCTGCCAGGTGGGAGCTCGTCAATTACAGAAATATCAAGATCTCCGTATAGAGTCATTCCTAGCGTCCTAGGAATAGGCGTGGCTGTCATAACTAAGACGTGTGGTGGCCTACTATTCTTTTTCCACATCTTTGCTCTTTGGGCTACACCAAATCGGTGCTGTTCGTCTATTACTACTAGTCCAAGATTTTTATATTTAACATTGTCTTCTAATAGTGCATGGGTTCCTATTAAAATATGAGTTTTTCCATTTTCTAAGTTTTCGTGGATTTCTCTTCTTTTTTTAGTCTTAACGGATCCTGTTAATAGCTGTATTTCTATGGGAAGTCCTTCAACCATTTCTCTAACCGTCTCAAAGTGCTGATTTGCTAATATTTCTGTTGGAGCCATTAAGCAAGTTTGGAAACCATTGTCTAAAGCAATTAGCATACTCATTAAAGCAACAAGCGTTTTGCCACTTCCTACATCTCCCTGTAATAGTCTATTCATTTGATGGGTAGCGCCACAATCTTTTCTAATTTCTTTTAACACTCTTTTTTGAGCGTTTGTTAGTTCAAATGGCAAGTTTTCGTTGAAGAAACGATTGAAGAAATTATCGACCTTAGAAAAAGTAAATCCTTTTAGTTTCATTTTTCTTACTAACTTCATTCTTATGAGCTGAAGTTGTATATAGAATAGCTCTTCAAATTTTAATCGGTATTGAGCTTTTAAAAGCGTGTTGCTATCCTTGGGAAAATGAATGTTTTTAAGTGCTTCTTTTTTTGATATTAAGTTTAGCTTTTCGATAATGTATTCGGGAAGAGTTTCTTCTACTTCATTAAGAACTTTAGGAAGAAGTTCTTGAGCTAGCTTTGTAAATGTTTTGTTGTTAAGTCCGTGGTTGTTTAATTTTTCTGTAGAATGATAAACAGGTTGTAAACGTTTTACGATTTCTTTATTAAACGTTTTAGTGCTTTCCATTTCCGGATGAACTATGTTTAGTTTGCCGTTGAATAAATTTGGTTTTCCAAAAACAACATAGTCGATATTAATTTTAATGCTGTCTTTTATCCATTTAGTGTTTTTAAACCAAATTAAGTCTATGGTTTTAGTTCCATCAATAAACTTCGCAACTAATCTTTTAGAATGTTTAGCCCCTATGGTTTCAATACTTGTTATTTTACCAATTAGCTGAACGTTTGGTAAATCACTGGTAATTTCTGATAGTTTGTAAAATTTAGATCTGTCAATATATCGAAATGGGAAAAAATTAAGTAGATCATGGAAAGTAAAAAGATTGAGTTCTTTTTTAAGAACTTCTGACTTTTTCGGCCCTACTCCTTTGAGATATTCTATTGATGTAGATAAAATATACATGCTATAAAAATAAAAAAAAAGCCTCATCTAATTGATGAGGCTTTCAAATAATTTTTTTGATATTAAATGCTATTTGCACCTAAAAATAATATTGGGTTTTCTATGTAAGATTTTAATGTTCCTAAGAACTTAGAACCAACTACTCCATCAACTACTCTATGATCGCATGAAAGGGTAAGCTTCATAGTTTTTCCAACTACTATCTGTCCGTTTTTAACAACTGGCTTTTCAATTATTCCACCAACAGCTAAAATGCAAGCGTCCGGAGGATTAATAATTGCAGTAAATGCTTCTATGTCGAACATTCCTAGATTAGAAATCGTGAATGTATTTCCTTGCCAATCTTCTGGTTGAAGTTTTTTAGCCTTAGCTTTTGCTCCATATTCTTTTACTTCAGAAGATATTTGGCTTAGCCTTTTGCTATCTGCAAATCTAACAACAGGAACTAGTAATCCGTCTTCGACTGCCATTGCAACACCAATATGAATGTGCTCGTTGAATCTTATTCTATCTTCTAACCAACTAGAATTAACTTGTGGGTGCTTGCGAAGAGCCATGGATGTAGCTTTAACAATAAGGTCGTTAAACGAAATTTTAATTGGAGCAATTGTGTTTATAGATTGTCTTGCATCTACAATTTGATCCATGTTTATTTCAGTAGTTAAATAGAAGTGAGGTGCTGTAAATTTACTTTCTCCAAGTCTTTGTGCAATCACTTTTCTCATTTGAGAAACTTCTATTTCAGAATACTTTTCTATTGATTGAACCACGTTACCTCCTGAGAAATTATCAATATCTCTTTTAATAATTCTTCCGTTATCTCCAGTACCCTTTACTAATGCAAGGTTAATATTTTTCTCTGACGCTAACTTTTTCGCTAGAGGAGAAGCTGTTCCTTTAGAATCTGAATTAGTAGTATAACTAGCAGTTGTTACTACTTGTTGAGCTGCTGGTGGAACTTGAGCTGCAACCTCTTTTTTAGGTTCAGCTTTTGCT
>CESU01009159.1_pt1 | contig 13227 bp, 10 predicted proteins | sample 531141 | NCBI WGS metagenome assembly CESU01 (sample SAMEA2621401, study PRJEB7988) | marine metagenome | isolation source: saline water (ENVO:00002010), including
GTTTGCTATACTAGCTGGAGAAAATATTCTAATTTCATTCATCGCTGCAAAACTATGTTTTTTTAAAGAAAACTTGAGTTTAAATAGAGCTTTTTTTATCTTTTGCTTGTTCTAATTATATCTGCAAAAATCCCAGCAGCTGTAACATCAGCTCCCGCTCCGGCACCCTTAACAATTAATGGTTGTTTTTTATATCTGTCTGTGTAAAACAAGACGATGTTATCACTTCCTTCAAGATTGTAAAAATCATGATCCTTTGGAATATTCTTAATTCCTACACTAGCTTTTCCGTTTATATATTCAGCTACATATTTTATTTTACAATCATTACTATGAGCATCATTTAAAATGTTTTCAAAATGATCTTTATTTTCAGATAATGATTTTAAAAACTCTTTATTGTCTTTTGTGTTTAAACTTTCTTTAGGTAAAAAAGATGTATTAGATATATCTTTTAATTCAATTTCATTACCACTTTCTCTTGCTAAAATTAAAATTTTTCTTGCAACGTCTATTCCGCTAAGGTCGATTTTTGGATCTGGCTCTGTGAATCCTTTGTCCATAGCCTCTTTTACAACATCTTCAAAAGTATTTGAATTTTTAAAGTTATTGAATATATAATTTAAGCTTCCTGAAAGAACAGCTTGTATAGAATTTATTTTATCCCCAGAATTAATTAAATTATTTAATGTGTCAATTATTGGTAATCCAGCTCCTACATTAGTTTCATATAAAAAGGACGTATCGTATTTTGATGATAGTTTTTTTAATTCAATATAATTAGAATAAGAATCTGAACAAGCTATTTTATTACATGTAACAACACTGATGTTATTCTTTAGAAAATGTTTGTAAAATCCTGCAATTTTTGAGCTTGCAGTGTTGTCAATAAAAACACTATTTCTTAAATTCAATTTCTTAATTCTTTCAAAAAATTCATCCAGATTAGAATTTTCTCCATTATTTATGTCAAACTTAAGGTTACCTAGTTTTAAGCCTGATTCATTAAAGAGCATCTTTTTTGAATTTGATATGGCTATAATTCTAAGTTTAAGTTTAAGTTTTTGAGCTAGATAATCAGTTTGTTTTTCAATTTGATCAATTAATTTAGATCCAACGTTACCAATTCCAACAATAAATAAATTTATTTGTTTTATATTTTCATAATTTGATATTGAAGTTCCTCCAAATTTTATAACATTCATGTTTTTGACAAGTTAATATCAGATGTAAATGTATGTTAAAGAGAGATTTATTTTACAAATAAAACAAAATAAATATACTATTTTATGAATTATTTAATTTGAAAGGTTTTTATTGATTATTCAATAAAAAAAAACACTATTTCAGATTAAAGTTTAATAATATTTAGTTTTTCCGACTTACTGTTATGGTCAATTTTTATATTACTTCCTTCTTTTATTTTGGATTTTACTATTTCTTCAGCAATTAGGTCTTCAACGTAATTTTGAATCGCTCTTTTTAAAGGCCTAGCTCCGTATTTTTTATCAAATCCTTTTTCGCACAAAAAGTTTAGTGCTTTTGAAGAAATTTTTAAATTATATCCTAGTTCTGTTAATCTATTTTTTAATTTATCTATTTCAATAGTTATTATTTTTTTCAAATCATCTTTTTCTAAACTATTAAAAACAACTATTTCATCAACTCTGTTTAAAAATTCAGGTGAAAATGCTTTTTTTAATGATTTTTCTATGGTGTTTTTTATATTTTTAGTCTCTTGGGACTTCATTGATTCTGTCCCGAATCCAACTCCATTTCCAAAATCTTTCACTTGTCTTGCTCCAAGATTTGAAGTCATTATTATAACTGTATTTTTGAAATCTACTTTTCTTCCTAAACTATCTGTCAATGATCCTTCATCAAGTACCTGTAAAAGCATATTAAAGATGTCAGGGTGAGCCTTTTCAACTTCATCAAGTAATATAACGCTATATGGCTTTCTTCTTACTTTCTCTGTTAATTGTCCACCTTCTTCATAGCCGACATAACCAGGAGGTGCGCCGATTAATCTTGAGATAGCAAATTTTTCCATGTATTCGCTCATATCTATTCTAATCAAAGAGTCTGAGCCACTAAATAACTCAGAAGATAAGATTTTAGCAAGTTGTGTTTTTCCTACTCCCGTTTGACCTAAAAATATAAATGAGCCAATAGGTTTATTAGGATCTTTAATCCCTGCTCTATTCCTTTGAATAGCTTTTACAACTTTATTTACAGCTTCTTTTTGACCAACAACTTTACTAGAAATAATTTTATTTAAATTATTAAGCTCTTTTAATTCGGCTTTAGCAATCTTATTAACTGGAATACCTGTTATCATGGAAACAACTTCTGAAATATCATTTTCATCAACAGTTTCCCTATGTTGTTTTAATTCTTCTTGCCATTTTTCTTGAGCAGAAACTAATTCTTTTTCTATCCTTTTTTCATCATCCCTTAGTTTTGCAGCTTCTTCATATTTTTGTTTTTTAACAACGGTATTTTTTTTATCTCTTACTTCTTCAAGAGAAATTTCTAAATCAACTATGTTTTTTGGAACATCCATATTAGTTATATGAACTCTTGACCCAGCTTCATCCATTGCATCAATAGCTTTATCAGGAAAAAATCTATCAGAAATATACCTGTCTGTTAATTTTACACATGCTTCCAAAGCTTTGTCAGTGTAATTAACATTATGATGAGATTCATATTGATCTTTAATATTTCTTAAAATTTCCAGTGTTTCATCCACTGTTGTAGGCTCAACTATAATTTTTTGAAATCTTCTTTCTAACGCCCCGTCTTTTTCAATATACTGTCTGTATTCATCTAAGGTTGTAGCTCCTATACATTGAATTTCACCTCTTGCTAATGCTGGTTTAAACATGTTAGAAGCGTCTAAGCTTCCAGTTGCTCCACCTGCACCGACAATTGTATGAATTTCATCAATAAATAATATTATATTGTCGTTTTTTTCAATTTCATTCATTACAGCTTTCATTCTTTCTTCAAACTGTCCTCGATATTTTGTTCCTGCAACTATGCTTGCTAAATCAAGAGTAACAACTCTTTTATTGTATAATATTCTAGAAACCTTTTTTTGTATAATTCTTAATGCCAAGCCCTCCGCAATTGCAGATTTCCCAACACCTGGTTCACCAATTAGCAAAGGATTATTTTTCTTTCTTCTGCTTAAAATTTGAGAAACTCTTTCAATTTCTTTTTCTCTACCAATTACAGGGTCTAATTTTCCAGCGTTAGCTAGAGAAGTTAAGTCTCTTCCAAAATTATCTAAAACAGGTGTTTTAGATTTAACTTTAGATTTAGATTCTGATTTAATTGTAAACGGATTTTCTTCAATCGGGTCTTCATTATCTTTAGATTCATCAGGAAAAGTTTCTGAAGAAGGGGAACTAGTAAAATCATCATTAAGCTCGGTGAGCATATATTTGAATTGTTCTTTTACAGATTCGTAATCAAGTTGAAGTTTTATTAGCAACTTTGTTGTTGGATCGTTTTCGTTTCTAAGGATGCATAATAGTAGATGTGCAGTATTTATTGATTTACCCTGAAACAGCTTTGCTTCTAAAAAAGTAGTCTTTAATGCTCTTTCAGCTTGTCTTGTAAGATGTAAATTTTTTTTATGATTTTGATTAAAATCATTGATTGGATTAGGCGGACTTAATATCTCAACTTTCTTTCTTAAATAATCTAAATCAATTTCAAGAGAGTTTAATATGTTAATTGCCTTTCCGCCTCCATCTCGAAGCATTCCCAAAAGAAGATGTTCAGTTCCAATAAAGTCATGCCCTAGTCTCAGAGCTTCTTCTTTACTATAGGTTATAACATCTTTAACTCTAGAAGAAAAATTATCATCCATATATATTCTTTTATCTTATAAGTAAATAGACAAAAAAAATTTTTTAATTCCAAGTTTTTTTATCTACTATTTGATAAAATATCTTTAATAATTTGTTAATAAAATGTATAAAAAATCGCATTTAAATTCAATTTAAAATATGGGGTATTATTATATTTGTTAGGTTGTAACTAACGTAAAAAATAATTTTATGAGTGAAGGTGAAAAATTAATCCCAATCAACATTGAAGATGCAATGAAATCTGCTTACATTGATTATTCAATGTCTGTTATTGTGTCTAGAGCTCTGCCCGATGTTAGAGACGGTTTAAAACCAGTCCACAGGCGTGTTTTATATGGAATGCATCAATTGGGTTTGAGAGGTTCTAGTAAATTTAAAAAATCAGCTTTTATTGTTGGAGAAGTACTTGGTAAATATCATCCACATGGAGATTCTTCAGTCTACGATACTATGGTAAGAATGGCTCAAGAGTGGAGTTTAAGATATTTATTGGTCGACGGGCAAGGAAATTATGGTTCTGTTGATGGAGATAGTCCTGCTGCAATGAGATATACTGAAGCTAGAATGCAGAAAATTTCAGAAGAAATGGTTGCAGATTTAGATAAAGACACTGTAGATCATCAATTAAATTATGATGATTCTATAATGGAACCTACAGTTCTACCTACTAAAATACCTGGTTTATTAATAAATGGTGCGAGTGGAATTGCCGTTGGAATGGCAACAAATATGCCTCCACATAATATTACTGAGGTTATTGACGGTACAATAGCTTATATTGAAAATAATGATATATCTACTGATGAATTAATTCAATTTGTAAAAGCACCTGACTTTCCAACAGGAGGTATAATTTATGGTTATGAAGGAGTTAAGCAAGCTTTCGAAACTGGAAGAGGAAGGATTGTAATGAGAGCTAAAGCTGAAATTGAAGAAGTGAATGGAAGGGAATGTATTATTGTTACTGAAATTCCTTATCAAGTTAATAAAGCAGAAATGATTCGAAAAACTGCTGAAATGGTCAATGATAAAAAAATTGAAGGTATTTCAACAATTAGAGACGAATCTGATAGACAAGGAATGCGTATTGTTTATGTTTTAAAAAGAGACTCTGTCCCTAATGTAGTTTTAAACACATTGTTCAAACATACTCAACTTCAATCATCTTTTAGTGTGAATAATATTGCATTAGTAAAGGGTCGTCCACAAATGTTGAACCTAAAACAAATGATTGGATATTTTGTTGAACACAGGCACGATGTTGTTGTTAGAAGAACAAAATATGAATTAAAAAAAGCTGAAGAAAGAGCACATATATTAGAAGGTTTAATAATTGCTTCAGATAATATAGATAAAGTTATTGCTTTAATTAGATCTTCATCAAACGCCGATGAAGCTAAATCTAAATTAATAAAAGAATTTAAACTCTCAGAAATTCAATCAAAAGCTATAGTTGAAATGCGTTTAAGACAATTAACTGGTCTTGAACAGGATAAATTAAGAGGTGAATTTGATGAGTTAATGAATACTATTAAGGACCTTAAGAGTATCCTTGATAGTGAAGAAAGAAGGATGACTATAATTAAAGATGAGCTTATTGAAATTAAGGATAAGTATGGAGATGAAAGAAGATCTCAAATCGAATATTCTGGTGGTGATTTAAGTATGGAAGATATGATTCCAGATGAAAAAGTAGTTATTACTATTTCCAATGCTGGCTATATTAAGAGAACTCCTCTAGTAGAATATAAAACACAAAACAGAGGAGGAGTAGGACAAAGAGGTTCTACCACAAGGAATGAAGATTTCTTAGAGCATTTATTTGTAGGGACTAATCATCAATACATGTTGTTTTTTACTCAAAAAGGTAAATGTTTCTGGATGAGAGTTTTTGAAATTCCTGAGGGAAGTAAAACTTCTAAAGGAAGAGCGATGCAAAATTTAATCAACATTGAGCAAGATGACGAAGTTAAGGCGTTTATATGTACTCAAGATTTGAAAGATGAAGATTATATTAATAGTCATTATGTAATTATGGCAACCAAAAAAGGTCAGGTTAAAAAAACATCCTTAGAACAGTATTCAAGACCAAGATCTAATGGAATTAATGCAATCACAATTAAAGATGATGATGAACTTTTAGAAGCTAAATTAACAAATGGAAATTCACAAGTTTTAATTGCTGTTAAATCTGGAAAATGTATTCGATTTGAAGAAAGCAAAACTAGACCAATGGGTAGAAATGCATCTGGTGTTAGGGGAATTAGATTAAAAGATTCAAAAGATGAGGTGGTAGGTATGATTTCTGTTAATGATCTAGAAAGTGATATTTTAGTTGTTTCTGAAAATGGCTATGGAAAAAGATCAAGTCTAGATGATTATAGAATGACTAATCGAGGAGGTAAAGGAGTTAAAACAATTTCAATTACCGAAAAAACAGGCGAGTTAGTTACAATTAAAAATGTTACTGATAACGACGATTTAATGATTATTAATAAATCAGGTATAGCTATAAGAATGGAAGTTTCTTCATTAAGAGTAATGGGTAGGGCAACTCAAGGGGTTAAATTAATAAATCTTAAAGAATCAGATTCTATAGCAGCAGTTGCAAAGGTAGTAAATGACGACGAAGATATTTCTGATGTTGAAGATATAGATTTAGCTGAAGATAAAAATGTTGTTGAAGAAAATAATGATAACGATTTAAATTAATATATAATGAAAAACATTTTTTACATTTTAATGCTTACTATATCCGTTTTTACTTTTGGACAAAAAAAAGAATTAAAACAAGCTCAAAAATTAATAGATCAGGAATTTTATTCTGAGGCTTTAGATCTATTAAATAATAATAAAGATTTGATATTAGCATCTGATATAAAATATCAAGCTCATTATTATTATTTAAATGGATGGGCTCTTAAAGAAGATGCACAATCTTTGGAATCTGTAATTTCATTAAGAAAATCAATAGAATTAGAAAGATCAATAAGACAAAAAAAATATATTGAAGATGCTAATTTTTTAATTCAGAATGCTGAAGCTGATTTAGTTAATTCTGCAGTTCAGGATAACAAAAATGATAATTATTCAGCAGCTTCAAAAAAATTATATGATGCTTACTTAATGAACCCTGAAAAAGAGGATAATATAACTTATTTATATTATGCTGCTTCTAGTTCAGTTAACTCGAAAGAATATGATAAAGCTTTAGAATATTATTTGAAGTTAAAAAATATGGGTTATTCTGGAGTTGTTTCCGAATATTTTGTAACATCAATTGAATCAGGAATTGAAGAAAAAGTTAGTCAAACCGAATATAATTTATTTAAAAATTCAAAAGACTATTCTAATCAAAGAATTGGAAAGACAGAATCCAGATTACCCGAAATTGTTAAAAATATAGCCCTTATATATGTTCAAAAAGGTGAAAATAATAATGCTATAGCTGCAATTAAAGAAGCTAGAGCGATAAATCCAGACGATGTTAATTTAATATTATCTGAAGCAGATTTATATATCAAGATTGGGGATAAAAATAAGTTTAAGGAACTAATGGAGCAAGCGGTTGAAAAAGATCCTAACAATGCAATTTTATATTATAATTTAGGAGTTATTAATGGTGAGCAAGGAGATTTTAAAATTGCTAAGGAGTTTTATTTGAAAGCTCTTGAGCTTGATAGTGCTTATAGCGCAACCTATCTTAATTTAGTTGGATTGATACTTGAAGGTGAAGGTCCCTTAGTAGAAAAAATGAATAAACTTGTTACATCAAGAAAAGCAAGTGATATGAAGAAGTATGATGAACTTGAAAATGACAGAGTTAATCTTTATCAGGAATGTCTTCCATATTTGGAAAAATTAATTGAAATAGATCCAACTAATATTGAGGCATTAAAAACTGCAAAAAATATATACTACACTATTGATGATATTGATAATTTTAAACTTATGAATATTAAATTGCAAGAATTAGAAAATTAATAGGTGTTAATTTTTTTCAAATAATGTGTTGTTTTTTTTGATATAGAATTAATAATTCCTTTTTCGTTTAAATAATCAATTCTAACACAACCAAATGCATGAATTATTTTATTTGAATCCATAATAATTCCTACATGTGTAATTTTTTTGTCACCAAAGAAGGCAAGATCTCCAGGTTTAGCTTTTTCTAATTTCACTTCTTTTCCTTGAAGAGCTTGTTGATTAGCATCTCTAAATAATTGAAATCCATTTAATTTATAAACTTGTTGAGAAAAACCTGAGCAATCGATTCCATAAGGAGTCCTTCCTCCCCACAAATAAGGTGAGTTTAAGAATTTTAGTGAATTTTTAATTATTGAATTTTTAGAATATTTTTCTTGTTTTAATTTGTGATTTAATATAAATGCTGAGCTAATTTTACTACCTATAGTTATAGACATGTTTCCGTTTTCTGTTTCTATCTCTGATGAAATATTGTTTAGAAGTTTAGATTCTGTTTTTTTAACTTTTTTAAAATCCTGCTCTGATATTTCTTTTAACTGAGAATAGTTAATCCATCCATTATATTTATCATCAATTGATTCTATATAAAACCATTTTTCTTTTTTTTCTATAACTTTAAATAACTCTCCGTATATTAATTGAGAAACTAATTCAGATTTACTTGTTGAATCTTTTCTTATAGGAATTATACTTAAATGACAAATACCATACATATTAATAAAATTAATTTTTTAAAATAATAAAACAATTAAAAATTCAATTTTTATATTTGAATAATATTAATTTTATGATCGTAAAACAAATTTATACTGGTTGTTTATTTCAAGGAGCATATTATATAGAAAGTAAAGGGGAAGCAGCGGTTATTGATCCGTTAAGAGAAGTCTCTGAATACTTAAATTTAGCAGAATCTTCAAATTCTAAAATCAAATATATTTTTGAAACACATTTTCATGCTGATTTTATTAGCGGACATTTAACTTTATCTAAAAAAACAAATTCACCAATAATATTTGGACCAAAAGCTAATCCTTCGTTTGATTGTATTATAGCTGAGGATAATCAAGTTTTTAAAATTGGTGATATTTCAATAACAGTATTACACACACCTGGTCATACTTTGGAAAGCACATGTTATTTACTAAAAGATGAAAATGATGTGCCTCATTGTTTATTTACAGGTGATACTCTTTTTATAGGTGATGTTGGAAGACCAGATTTAGCACAAAAGTCTTTAAATTTTTCAAAAGAGGAGTTGGCAGGTGTTTTATATGATTCTATTCAAAACAGAATTTCAGTTTTACCTGATAATATATTGATTTACCCTGCTCATGGAGCTGGATCTGCTTGTGGTAAAAATATGATGAAAGAAACTGTAGATACACTTGGTAATCAAAAAATTGTTAATTATGCATTAAATGGTTCATTACTTAAAAATGAATTTATTTATGAGCTTACAAAAGATCTTCCTAATCCTCCATTATATTTCCCTTCAAATGTTAAATTAAATCAAGAGGGATACGATGATTTTGAATTAGTTTTAAATAATAGTTTGATTCCTTTAGATGTTAAAAAGTTTAAGGAACTAATGAATGTTAAAGGTGTTGTTGTTTTAGACGTAAGAAATCAAAATGAGTTCAGGCAAGGTTTTGTACCAGGATCTGTTTTTATTGGTTTAAAAGGAAGTTTTGCCCCCTGGGTTGGTTCGATTATTAAAGACATTAATACTAAACTTTTATTAGTTTGTGACGAAGGAATGGAAAAAGAAACTATTTTAAGATTATCAAGAGTTGGATTTGATAATTGTTTAGGTTATTTAGATGGAGGTTTTTCCTCATGGTCTAGTAATAATACTTTTGATATAATCGAATCTGTTTCTGCTGAAGATTTAAGCCATAAAATTGAGAAAGTTAATCTTATTGACGTAAGAAAAAGAGGCGAAAGGTTAAATGGATATTTATTAAATTCAAAACACATTTCTTTAGATAGTTTTCAAGAAAAAATTACTGAGATTGACATAAAAGACAAACACTATGTACATTGTGCTGGCGGATACAGAAGTATGATAGCTTGTTCTATTTTAAAAAGAAATGGATATAATTCAGTTGTTGATGTAGAAGGAGGATTTTCCTCAATAAGGAATTCAAATTTTAAAATAATTAAAAATGTATAAATATTTAGTTCTATTACTTTTACCCTTGTTAGTTTTTTCTCAAGAAAATACAAATGCATATGAGGTTCTTAGTTATGATGATTTTAAAAATCAAATCAGTAAAAATGATGTTCTATTGTTTGATGTTAGAACAATGGCAGAATTTAATTCTGGACATTTAAAAGGTTCAGTTAATATTGATTTTTACGATGAAAAATTATTTGATAAATTCTTCAATAAAGTTGAAAAATCGGAACCAATATACATCTATTGTAGATCTGGAAACAGAAGCCAGAAATCATCTGAAAAACTAAAAAAACTAGGATTTGTTAAGATATATGACCTTGAAGGTGGTTATAAAAATTGGGTAAATAAAAGCAACTAGTTTTTTGTAGCTGAAATAATTAATGTCCCTTTCCAAGCATTTTTCTCTCCAACTCTCCAGTTTTTAATATTTTTAAACCCTGCCTTGCTAACAACTTCATTCCACTCTTGAGTTTTAAGTAATGTCATTGTATCTACATTAGTTTTTTCAGGCCAATTGTGACAAGTTGTGTTTTCATAATAAAAGTCAATTCCCATTATAAATTTACCATTATCATTTAACCAATTATCGTAAATATTTTTTAGTACAATTAAAGGGTTTTTAAAGTAGTAAAAGACTTCCATTGAATGTACAACATCTTTTTTTTGATTTGGTTTCCAAATAGAAATATCAGCACATTCATATTTACTTATTTTATCTAAACTCTTAGCCTTATCTATCATTTTTAAGGATCCATCTACACCAACTGCACTAAAACAAGAATCCATTTGTGAAACAATTCTAACAACCCATCCATTACCACATCCTGCATCAATAAATGTAAAGTCATTAAGATCTTTTAATACTTCATTTAACATTGTATTTACAGATTCAGAATGATTTTTTTCCATTCCATCGTCTTTTCCTAAATCTACCCAGTCAGAAAAAATTTCAATTGGAGATTTTTTTGTCATATTTTTTTTCTTGTAAATATAAAGTAGGTCAAATAGAATAAAACTATAATTATTATTTCCCAATTTATTATGTAGTAAGGCCAATCACCAAACACCAAAGGGTTTTTTATATTAGGAGCTTCATATAAATACATGTAATTTGCTCCTGAACCAATTAAAAAATTTAATGGCAAAATAAAAATCATAAAAACGTTTAATATCCCAAACGTTCTTAGCCAAGAATATTTTGATAGTTTATAATTTAAATTGTAATACATAAAAAGTGGAACTAACATTATTATTCCGTGACTTGAGTAATAACTCAAATACATAAACCATCCGCCATCATAATAATTAAGTTGTGGAGTCAGAATTGAAATTAATCCTCCTAAAAAACCGCAGTAAAAAAGAAATTCAAACATTTTTTTATTGATAGGTGAAAATAGTATTATACACACAATCAAATTAGATAATGAGCATAAATGAAGAGGAAGATCTTCTTCAACTCTCCAATTGCCATTTATAGCATCTGTTATGTGATCATAGCCAGTAGATATTATAGCTATTGCACAAATTATTTTAAGTATTAAAAGGTTTTTAGATTTACTTAAATTTCTACCTAATATAAGTATAGACACAAAAACAAGTGTTGTTACGACTATATTACGAATTCCTTCATATGTATCGAAATCTATAACATAGTGTGGATTTTGTATTACATCTAAAATCATTATATGAAGTTAGTTAAAAAAGCTAAATGTTTAATTTTAACAATCTAGCATGTTTTGAACTACTTTCATCTTCTGATGTAATCCAAAAATTTTTTCTGTCTATAATTTTAATTGCCTCAACTTGTGTTTTGCCAATTGGGATTTCAACCATTTTAATTTTATAATTTTTATTATTTTCTAAATTAAAATCATCTATTATAATAATATAATATTCGATGAAATCTATAGTAGAAGTTAAGGCAAGTAGCTTAAGCTCTTTATTGTAATCTGCCCCTGTAATAATAGATTTTACATTTAATGTATTAATTTTTTTTGCTTTGTAGTCGCCTCCTGATTTTGGTAATAGATAAAGTTCAGTTATTTTTTGAGCTCTATTTTTTGTAAAAACCAAAAGCTTATCATCAATAGATATTAACCCCTCGGCATCATAAATGGTATTTCTATTGATTTTATAGGAATCTTGTTCAGGATAAGTAAATGAAATGATTTGTGTTTTTTCATTACTTTCTTCATCAATGGGAACTTTATATATTTTAAGATCTTTTCTAGTACTGTAATTGTTACCTATATCTGAAATATAAATATACTTATCATCTTTTGTAAGGTCTTCCCAGTCTTTATTTACTGCGGAATCGATTTTTCTAGTTTTAACGATTTCACCATTCATTGAAAGATAGTAAAGGCTAGGATCTCCTCCAGAATCATTATGTGTTACAAAATAATCTCCAATTATTTCTAAACCAGAGGTTTCTTCAATTGTTTTTGAAAGAGGATAATCTCTTAAAATTTTTTGAGAATTTATATTTTGAATTATAAGAAGAAAGATCAATATTTTTTTCATTATTAAATAATGCTAATAAAAGTTAATTTAAACTTCGTCTTTAAACTTATCAAATAATAACTTAAGATCCTTAGAATCTCTAACAGAAATTTTATTAGACTTCATAAAAGACTTAACTTTCTTTTGTTCAGATTTATTAAACAATGCAATAATTGATTTTTTGCTAGATTTTACTTGACTTATTTTATTATTTATTAATAAATGAAGCATATTGGCTTTTCTGTATCTTAAATTTGGTTTATCCTCAATTCCAGGTTGATATTTTGGTTCAATAGCTTCAATTAAATGTGATTTTAAAACAGAAAATTTATCGTTTTCAGTAACTAACTCATAAAATTTCGAATTATAAACAATAAAACTATGATTCACAAAAACTATTGATTCAATATCTTCTGTAGATAAACTATAATAATCCTCTCCACTTTTGAATTCAAATTTTTCTTTTCTAATATTATAATTTATTTTAACCCTAAAAGGTTTGTTAGAATTGACTAATTTAATATTAGCATCATTTGGAGTTTTGAAAAAATAACTTGACCCATCAATTTCACCGGATTGTTCTATTTTTTCTAAATTAACTTCATTTATCATGTTTTGTAATCTAGCTATAGAGTTAGTTACATTTCCTTGAGAGTTTTGGCCAATTAAAAAATT
>CESU01025354.1_pt1 | contig 13221 bp, 8 predicted proteins | sample 531141 | NCBI WGS metagenome assembly CESU01 (sample SAMEA2621401, study PRJEB7988) | marine metagenome | isolation source: saline water (ENVO:00002010), including
ATTCTGACGATTGATTAAAACCAGTTTTATTGGAAACCATAACAGAAATATAAAATCTTTTACTATTTTTAATTTATAAAAAAAGCAATTTATTTATAAATACCTTTGTTTAAGAAGATCTAAATAGTTTGTTTGTTAAATCTAAAACCCTTGTTTATGAAGTCAAATTTTTTTTCTGTTTTAATATTATTTTTTATTTTCTTAATCTCTACCAGCGTAAATAGCATTAAACCTGTACGAGAATTTCAAGCAAAAGCCTATTATTTTTCCAAATCTAAAATGGAATTAGGTGATTGGGGTGCTAGACTAAGTGAAGTGCAAAAAAAGCAAATTGAAGCGCGTATGAAAAACAGACTTGAAAAGGGATATGTTTTGTCATTTAATAAAGAGGAATCTTTGTTTGTTGAAGAAGATCAATTAGATGCCATTTCGGGTGCTACGGATTCTTGGGGTAAAAACTTTGCTCCTGGAGTACAATACAAAAACGTCAAAACAAATACACAACTACAAGAGCAAGAGTTTTATGGAAAAAAGTTTCTTGTCAATGATGTATTACAGCCTATTGAGTGGAAACTTGAATCGGACACAAAAAAAATTGGTAACTATACTTGTTTTAAAGCAACTGCATCAATTCCTTCAAATGAACTAGCTTGGTACTCATTTTCATGGGATAATCTTAGAGAAACAAGTGAGCCCGAAAGCGACTCTGTTCAAACAAAAGAAATTAAGATAACACTAATTGAAGCTTGGTATGCTCCACAAATCCCTGTTAGACATGGGCCTCTAGAATATTGGGGGCTTCCAGGTTTAATTTTAGAAGTAAGTGCCGATAATACAACTATGTTATGTTCAAAATTAGTTCTTAATCCAGATGAAGTTATTGAGATTGAAGCACCTAGCAAAGGAAAAAAAGTTACTAAGCTAGAATACAGAACGATAATCAATGATAAAATGGTAGAGTTTCGTGACAATCGAATGAGGCGACGTTAAAATTTATAATTTAGTATTTAACTAATTTATGACTGCTGCTCTCCATTGAGTTTTTGACCACAAGGAAATATATTCCGTTTTGTAATTGGGAGGCATCTATTGTTGCTTTTCCGTTATTAAATTTTAATATTCCTTTAAGTACTCTCTGAGATAATTGATTTCGTAGTTCAAATTGAGTTTCCAGCTCGTAGTTTTCTGATATTATAAAAAATGATGTCCTAAATGGGTTTGGAAATACCGACCAATTTTCTGAAGGAGTTTCAGCAATGGTTAATGCTTCTGTATAACAGTCCTCAGCAACAGTATAATCGGCTTTAATTAAATCTGTAATTTTATAATCTACAAAACTTTCATCGGATAAGTTATCAAGAAATGTAGAATCAATAACGCTGCTAGAAGCTCCTAAAAAGTCCTGCATTATAGTTGTAAACGTTTCACGGTAATCATGTTGAACAGTTTGCACTTGGAAATTATTAGTTTGTACAGCTTCAGTTAGATCTACATTAATACCAGAAACACCACTTTTGACTGGCTTACCAAAAGCAAACATTGGTGCTACTTCTCCGTGATCTGTTCCCAGACTTCCATTTTCTTTTGCTTTTCTGCCAAATTCAGAAAAGGTAACCCCTAAAACATTATCTGCTAAGTTATCCGCATTTAAGTCGGTCATAAAAGACTCAACAGCTCCAGACAACTCAGTCATTAAAACACTATGCCTTCCTTGTATATCTCCACTCGCTTGATTTTGATTGTTATGTGTGTCAAATCCTCCAAGTTTAACCATAAAAACCTTAGTTTCTATTCCTCCTCTTATCAGTCGAGCAACTGTTTTTAGTTGATCAGCTAAATTGGTGTCTGGATAATTTGCTGTGGTACTGTTTTCTCCATTATTAAAAGCAGTTGATATGACTTGCGAGTATTGGTTAGATAGTATGTCAGTGTCTATGATGTATTGCAATTCTAATCCATAATCAGAACTAGGGATATTATTGGGTGGCGAGCCAGCAAGTCCACTAAGAATAGAATAGAAGTTTTCAGAATCTTGACCACTTAGGTTTAAAGCAAGTCCATGTTCAATTTCTCCATGAAACCCTAAAGAGGTAGTGTTTGATCCAACTTGAATACCTAATGGGTAGGTAGTCGGAATAGTATCAGTATAGTTTTGCTCCATAAATCTTCCAATCCATCCACTCTGATCTCCATTGTTCCAATTATTACCATCATTTCCAGTAGCATAAACATCTTGGGATCCAAAATGACTTTTATTTTGTGAAGGATATCCTACAGATTGAATGATACGAAGTTGATCTTGCGCATATAAATCATAAAATCCTGTCAGTTGTGGATGCAGTGCAATATCTTGATTTGTGCCTGTTAGATTTGAGTCGATATTGTTTAAGGGCAGAAATAGAGAAGAGGGAATATGAATATTTGGTCTTAGTGTTTGATAATCTGTATATGCACTAATAGGAATTACTGTATTCAATCCGTCATTCCCACCGTTAAGTTCTACTAAAATTAATTTTCTATTTGATACATCACAATTATAAAACGAGTTTACTAGCTTCATTGAAGCCTGGATTTCAAAAGGCAACATGCTTGCAGCTGATGCTGTGCTAGTAAGTTTTATAAATTGACGTCTCTTCATATATAAAAATTTACATTAATTGAAATTCAGCCGCGTTAATCATAGCAGTAAATAAAGCATCGAGTCGTATTTTTACTTGAACTTGATTGCCTGTATTAAGATAATCGCTCCATGCAGAACTCCAATAATATTCTTCAAGACCATCAGTTAAAATAGATACAAAATAAGTGACTCTAGTACTGTCAATTGATTCACAATAAAGTAAGTCAGCAATCTCTGTAACTAAAGTACTAGCATCATTTGCTAAACTAAAATTACCAGAATTCTCTACGTATTCAACACTGTCAAAGTAAGCTCTTATGTTAGCTCCGCTGTTATTAATTTTATTCTGACCACTAATAAAACATTCTATTAGTTTATACCGTCCAATGATAGTGTTAGAAGTAAACCAATTTCTATCAAAACTAGGGGATTGATACATAGCTGGATATCCAGCTACTGTTTCTGGTGAAAATGGTCTTAATGCAGTGCTTGTAAAAAAAGATAAATATGCGAAATTGTAATAAAATTTTTTAAAATTTAGCTGTTCTTCGCTAAAAGTTGCAGGTGGATTATTGGCGCTAGCTTCTGGATTTAATAAAGAGATATCCAATAAATTAATTGTTTCGCTAATTAGTTGAATAGGACTTTTTACAATACTACCAATTATTTCATCGGAATTATTAATCGTGTCTTCATCATAGAAATGTTGAGATATCAATAGAGTTTCTAGAACCGGGAGTAAGTTAAAGTTATTGGCAATAAGTAAGTCTGCTAGAGGACTTATGATGTCATCTTCAACTTCTTGATTCCATTCACTTTTTACATAAAATCTATACAATTTTCTACAGTATGATTTTGCAGTTTCTTCTTGTAAGAAAATCATTTCAACAAAATCATCTACTTCCTGAATAACTCCTTCTTGAGTAGATTGTCCTGAAATTGTTTGGTTGTTAAAAGCTGATGAAAATGTTTTATCTGCAGTCTCATGTTGTCCAGTATTTACATATCCCATAGGGATTTGGGTATCAGGATCAAGAGTGTCTCTGAGCGGTTTGGTTTTTATTCCAGAAAAAACTTTTGCAGCATTTTGAATATCACTTTCTGTGTAGGTTGTGTAATTTCCCTCTCCAATTTGTTCACCTTTTAAAATTGTAAAAAGTTCTAAAAATTCTCGTGAGTAATTTTCGTTAGGATTATTTTTGTTGTTTGTATTATTATCAAGATAATATAATATCGAATTATCAAAAGTAATTTTCTTGGCAAGTGTTTTTAAGTCATAAGCATAGAAATCTAATAGTCTTAGATAGTCATAGAAGTATGAAGATTTAGGCACTCCATCATGTTTTGACAAAGTGAAACAGCTATGAAGAAAAAAAATAAGTTTGTGCTTTAAACTATTTTGCTTCTGTGCATTATACCACCACCATGCTGAAATGATTGCTTTTTTTCTAAAGTGTCCAATTGTGAAGTCTTGAGGAGTTGTATTTTCTGTATGCATCCAAAACCCATCAGGGAATCCAGTTTCTGAGTTTACTACTGGGTCATAGGGGTGTTCCCAAAACAAAGTAGGTTCAATTGATAACTCATTAACAGCATCTTCAGCTGTAAGAGTTGCAAATAAGTCAAGAGTATTTTTTGAGTAACTAAAACAGGCTCTTCTTAAAAGGTGTTTAGCTTTTCTATACCCTAGTTCGTTTTCAGATGCGTCTAATGTTGGCAATAAATTGTTTTAAACCACTAATTTACTTAATATTTATTTGATAAATATTTTATTAAAAAAAAATCATAAATTTTAGTTCGTTATATTAGTGAACAATACAATAATAAAAATTTATGAAAGTACTTGGATTAGTTGGTGGGACGAGTTGGATATCTACTGTTGATTATTATACTAAAATCAATCAAGGTGTTAATAAGGGCCTAGGAGATTTAAATTTTTCTGAGTGTTTTATTTATTCCTTTAATTTTCAAAAAATTGTAGATAGGATGGTTGTGGACGATTGGGATGGTATCACACTTGAACTAATATCAGCATGTAAACATCTCGAAAACTCAGGAGCTAATGGTATTATTTTGTGTGCCAACACCTTACATCATGTCGCTGATAAAGTTGAAAAAGCCCTTCAAATCCCTGTTATAAATATAGCGACGGCTACAGCTAAAGCCATTCACAAAAAAGGGCTAACCAAAGTTGGTCTCCTTGGAACTAAGTTTACGATGGAATATGATTTTTTTAAAACAAAACTTTCCGAGTTTGGAATTGAAGCTGTAATCCCTAGTGAGCCTGAAGATCGTCAATTTGTACATGACGTCATTTACGAAGAATTGAGTAAAGGTATTTTTAAATCAGAAACTAAAGCTAGATATTTATCAATCATTGAAAATCTTCGTCTTTCAGGTACTCAAGGAATTATTGCAGGATGCACAGAAATCCCTCTTTTAATTCAGCCATCAGATATAAAAATACCTTTTTTTGACACCACGATTATTCATTGTGAGGCCGCCATTGCGTTTTCATTGACTAAGTAATAGTAGTTTTTATTTGAAATGTTTTAATCAAACTTTTCAATTACATATCTTCGCCCTTTTATTAATTTTTTTTTATGAAATTTAGCTTCAGCATTTTTTTATTATTACTTTCAAGTTTTACGATAAACTCTCAAATTAACCCAGATGCTATAGAGATAGTGAGAGATTCATATGGTGTGCCTCACATTTATGCATCTACAGACGCAGAGGTTGCTTACGGATTTGCTTGGGCTCAGGCCGAAGATGATTTTGAAACCATACAGCAAGCCTACCTAGCTGGAAATGGTTTATTAAGTAAGAATATAGGTTTAAAAGGAGCTGCTGCGGATTTTTTAGTGCAATTAATACAATCTGAAAATACCGTAAACGAACTGTTTTATACACTCGACCCAAAGTTTATTGAGTTGCTTCATGGCTTTACAGACGGAATAAATGCTTATGCCGCTAAATATCCTGATGAAATTCTCGATTCTTCTTTGTTTCCGGTCACTCCTAAAAAATTACTTCGTTACACCCAGCTTCAGTTATATATTTCTAACGGAGCTTCTGATCTTGTCAGTGGCATAATTGAAAACCAACTCTCTTGGCCTTATGACATTAATCAAGATACTAAGGGCTCTAATTTACTAGCGGTTAGTCGGTCTAGAACACAGTCTGATGAAACCTTTTTGGCCATCAATACGCATCAGCCTTTAGAAGGACCTACCTCTTGGTATGAAGCTCATTTAGTGAGTGAAGAAGGTACCAATATTATTGGAGCTACTTTTCCAGGTTCTCCATGTCTATTTACTGGAGCCAATGAATACCTTGGCTGGACTCATACAGTTAATTTTCCTGATAAAGCAGATGTATATGCTTTAGAGATGCATCCCATTAAAAAAGAGGTATATATAGTTGATGGCGAGTCGTACAAGCTAGAAAAATTCAAAGCTAAAATTTATCTAAAAATTCTAGGAATTAAAATTCCAGTTAAGAAAAAATTCTACCGAAGTATTTATGGTCCAACCCTTAAAAATAAAACAGGTTTTTATTCTGTCCGGACGCCAAGCACCTCAAATATTAATGCTGTGGAACAATGGTGGTATATGAACAAAGCAACTAATTTTTCGGAGTTTTATGAAGCTCTAGAAATGAAAGCTCTACCGGGTTATAATATCGGTTATGCCGATAGAAACGATACTATTTTTTATATTTCAAATGGTAAAATTCCCATTCGAAATAAAGGTTATGACTGGACTGATGTGGTTCCTGGAAACACTCGTAAAACACTATGGAATACTTTTTATGACATCAAAGACCTTCCTCAAGTAATTAGTCCGAACTCTGGTTTTGTCTACAATGCTAATCATAGTCCTTTTAAGTCATCTGGCAAAAATGACAACCCAAATATTGAACATTTTGCGCAAGAAATGAATTTTGAAACCTATGACAATAATCGTTCTACCCGATTGTTGTATTTGCTAGAAGAACAAGAGCATATTGACTATGCACGTTTCAAACGAATTAAATACGATAACCAGTTACCAACTCCCTTGAGCTATAGTTTCATGGATTTAAATCCATTATTTGATATGAATTCTGAAGATTATCCTGAAGTTGGCGCATTGTTGACTGAAATCCAAAATTGGGATCGTGTTACAAACGCAGAATCTTTTGGAGCAGGTGCTTATGCATTACTTTATTATAACCTGAGTCAATTTTTCTATGAACTTTCTGAAGATCGTATTTTTACTCGTGAGACTTTATTCAAAGCCTTAAAAGTAACCAAAGCCTATATGAAAACTCACTTTGATAGAGAACGTGTTCGTTTGGGAGAGTATCAAAAGCTAGTAAGAGGAGATAAGGAACTACCTGTTTTTGGACTTCCAGATGTAGTTACTGCTATGCGAGGTGAGAATTATAAAGATGGAAAAATTAAAATCACTCATGGAGAGTCTTACATAGGATTAGTACGTTTTACTCCAGAAAAAACATACTATGAATCTGTTATTTCTTATGGGAATAGCCGAAGATCAGAAAGCATACACTATTCTGACCAAATGGAATTGTATTTGGATTTTAAAACTAAAAAAATGTCGTTTGACAGGTTAGAGGTATTGAAATCAGCTTTGAGTCGTTATGCTCCGAATTAGTGATTTATTTAGTTTTTTAAATAAGATTTTGACCTTGTACGCGAATTGACTCTAATGTCTTCCCAAAATAAATTTACATCTGCTTTGTGGTAATCTTTAACAGTTGATATAAGTATTCTTTTAAAAAGTCCAACTTTTGGAGTTTTGATAAGTAACTTGTCATCAATGCTCTCAATTTTTACAGTTTTTGGGTATACTTTTTTATTTAGATAAAGAAATCCTTTGTGATCACTGTATTGACTATTTTTTTGTGTATTCCATGTGATAGGATTCGAACAGGCCGCTCCCTTGACCCATTCCTTACTTATTGTATAAATGGCCTTACGTTCTTTAGATTCTGACATCAGACGATATGAGTTCCATGTGACGAAACCTCCAGTTTCAGACTCATTTGTCATGTGTTTTATATTAGTAAATTCATCTTCCATGACTCTAGTACCAATCAAATAAGCCGCAATTAATTTTTTTTGTAAAGGTTTACCATCAAAAAATTCCTTTAATAGTCTTTTAGCATGGCCAGCTCCTTGACTGTGACCAGCAATTATAATAGGTCGATCGTTATTGTATTTTTTTAAAAACATCAAAAACGCTTGTCTTAAGTCCTCATATGCCAATTCATAGGCATTTTTACCTCCATTTTCCCAAAACTCAGGGCTAAAAATTCTAAGATGTGCTTGTCTGTAATAAGGCACATATAATTTTCCTAACGAATACCATGCTGAAGATTGATATTGAACTGAAGACTGTAACACTAGGTTTCTAGTATCAATACTATAAATATCTGAATTCCACGATAGATCTTCTTTGTTTGAATGTAACGTAGGATAAATAAAAAAGACATCAACATCCAGCTTTGGTTCTTTATTTTTAAAACTTGCCAAAACATCTGGGTCATCGTCAGGGTGCACAGCCCAAGAACTTAAGGACTCATAGTTTGGTGCTTCCGGCGACTTAGTTTCTACGAAAGATTGACTTTTATAAATAATTGGCGTGTTAGACTCATATAATAACCCACAAGAACACAGGGTAGATAAAACAATTAAATTTAAAATATATTTCATATTCAAATGTCGTAAAAATGTCAACATTTATTATGTTAACGTATATTAATTTATGTTAAATCTTGCTTTAAACTTTAACATATGTATTTTTTTAACAAATTATTACAAATTTTACAACTCAATATTCTTTTTTTTGTTGAGTAATCCAAAAATTAAACAAATGAAAAATTTATTAAAATTAACCAATTTAACATTATTATTTTTTGTGGGATTTTCCACTCTTTCCTGCTCAGATGATGATGATGATTATGTTTCCCCAACTGGCCCTTTAAATATTGTTGAGACAGCGTTAAATACTTCAGATCTAAGCAACTTAGTAGCTGCTTTATCAGTAGCTGATGGAAATTTATTAGATGTATTAAGTGGAGGTGAGTACACTGTACTAGCTCCAAATAACTTCGCCTTTGAAACATTTTTAACTGATAATGGTTTTGCATCTTTATCTGACGTCCCAACAGACGTTCTAAGTAATATCTTATTAAACCACGTAATTACTGGTACAGTAAATTCTGCGGCTTTAGTTGATGCTGGTTATGGATATACTAGTACCAATGCTACAAATATGGATGGAGATAATTTAAGTTTATATTTTGATACATCTAATGGTGTTGTTTTTAATGGAGATTCTAGTGTAATTTCTGCAGATATTGAAGCATCTAATGGGATTGTTCATGTAGTTGACGAGGTTATCGTATTACCTACAGTAGTTACTTTTGCAGCTTCAAACCCTGCTTTTGCAACCCTGGTAGCTGCACTAACAAGAGAAGATCACACAACTGACTTTTTGTCTATATTATCAACAACAACTGAACCTGCACCATTTACTGTTTTTGCTCCTACAAATGATGCATTCGGTTCATTGCTTAGTGAGTTAGGGTTAAATGCTCTTGGAGATATTCCTCTTTCTACTTTAGAAGCTACTTTAGCGACGCATGTAGTTGTTGAGGCAAATGTGAGATCTACAGATTTAGTTAACGGCATGCCAATCACTACTATAGGTTCCCCGCTCACAGTATCATTAACTGCCGGTGCCCAACTTGTTGATACAAATAATAGAATATCAAATATCATAGCTGTTGATGTACAAGCTTATAACGGAGTTATACATGTAATAGATAAAGTACTACTTCCTACATTATAATTAAATTAGTCACGATAAAAAAACCACTCATAGAGTGGTTTTTTTTGTTTTAATAGACCAAGACCAGAATCTTATACAATTGTATTAACTTAATTAGTTATATTTTTACGGGGATATTAAAAATTACATATTTATGCGTTATCTATATTTATTTTGTCTACTATCTCCTTTTTTTACATCGGCTCAAATTGACCACTGGGAAAGTGTTGTGTTGCCAGGGGATCAATGGGATTATCTTATACCAAGCTCGCAACCGAACTCAAGTTGGAACCAATTAGGATTTAATTCATCAAGTTGGAGTTCGGGGAATTCAGGGTTTGGATATGGAGATGGTGATGACGCTACTATAATTTCAAACACTATATCTGTTTATATTCGAACAATATTCACAATTACTAATGCTTCTGAAGTTGAGGCTATTATATTAGATTTAGATTACGATGATGGATTTGTAGCGTATTTGAATGGACAAGAAATTGCACGAAATCTTATTTCAGGCTCCATTCCTAACTTTAATCAGCTCAGTGATGGTTACCATGAGGCATTACTTCCGCAGGGGTATGCCCCTGAACGTTTTGGTGTAGACACAAATCTTCTCAATACAGGTACAAATGTATTAGCGGTCCAAGTACATAACCAATCAATTAATTCCTCTGACTTATCAGCTCTTCCTGTTTTGTCATTGGGTATAAATAATACAAGTACAAACTACGAAACACCTCCATCGTGGTTTGTTACCCCTTATATTCCGGTTGAAGTTGATTTTGAGTCATCTAATTTACCAATAGTTATCATTGATACTTTTGAAGGTCAAGAAATCCCTAATGACCCTAAGATTGATGCTGTCATGAAAGTTATTTATAGAGATAATGGCCAGCGAAATTTTCTTATGGATGTTAGTGACCCCACAGCTCTTAGTTATGATGGCCCTATTAAAATTGAATACCGTGGATCGTCTTCCAGTCTGTTAGATAAAAAACAATATGCCTTTACGCCCTACGATGATTTAGGAGATAAAATAAATATACCGTTTCTTGACATGCCAACGGAAAATGATTGGATCTTAAGTGGTTTAGCATATGACCCTTCTTTTATGAGAGATTTTTTAAGTTATAAACTTGCGAATTTAACTGGTAATTATGCTTCAAGGGGTAGGTATTGTGAGTTAGTCCTTAACGGAGATTTTAGAGGGATATATGTATTACAAGAGAAGTTAAAAGCTGATGACAGTCGCATAGATATTAAAAAAATTAAAGATGACGATTTAACACTTCCAAAACTCACAGGAGGATACATTACAAAAACAGATAAAATTGAGGGTTCAGATACAGTAGCTTGGTCGATGGATAACTACGGAGGTTGGCAAAGTAATTTTGTTCATGAACATCCGAAGCCTTCAACTGTAATGCCAGAGCAGCATTCTTACATAAAAAATGAATTTGAAACACTTGCAGCTCATGTAACTCTTCCGAGTAATAGTTCAATATCTGAAGGCTATCCTTCTGTAATTGACATCCCTTCATTTGTAGATCTTATGATATTAAACGAATTGTCATCCAATGCAGATGGTTATGAGTTTAGTACGTTTTTTCATAAAGACCGTAATGGTAAGCTTAGGGCGGGACCAATTTGGGATTTTAATTTAACATTTGGTAATGATTTATTTGCTTGGGGTTATGATAGAAGTCATTTTGATATTTGGCAATTTTATGACCAAGGAAATATGGGGCCTAAGTTTTGGAAAGACCTATTTGATGAGCCCATATTCAATTGCTATTTAACCAAGCGTTGGCAAGAACTGACTGCGCCAGGAATGCCTTTAAATTCAGATAAAATTTTTGAGCTTATTGATTCTACCCAAATTCTTATTTCGGAGGCGGCAGAACGTCAAGAAACTGTTTCAGGTACTACTGGTCAGTTTGATCAAAATATAATTGAAATGAAAGCTTTTATTTCTGAGCGTATTGAATGGATTTCAAATCAATTAACAGATACTAGTTTATGTGATAATATTACAACACCTGCATTAGTGATATCTAAAATAAATTATAATCCGTTGGTAGAAGTCGACTTAGATTCAAGTGATTTTGAATTTATTGAACTCACAAACAACAGTTCGTCTACAATTGATTTGACAGGCATTTACTTTGGTGGCTTGGGGCTTACATATCAATTCCCGCAAGGCGCATCACTCTCTGCCCAGAGTGTGTTTTACATAGCAAACAATAGTGAGTCTTTTAATCAACGCTATGGATTTGAACCTTTTGACGAGTTTTCGAGAAGTCTGTCTAATGATGGAGAAGAGTTAGTTTTGAGAGATGCATATGGAAATATTATTGACGAGGTGAACTATAATGATGCATTGCCATGGCCAGAAGAGGCCGATGGGGAGGGCTCTTTTCTCAAACTTATTGGTTTAGATTTGGACAATAGTTTAGCAAGCAGTTGGATAGCGCGTGCTGATACTTCAGAAAACTTATCTACTGGAAGTAATCCATATGATTCTTTTGTTAGTATTTATCCAAATCCAGTTTCTGATATATTGAAGATTAAAATAAACTCGGGCAATATTTCAATTATTAAACTCTACAGTGTAAATGGAAAACTTTTCAGAACCTATTATTTTGAAAACAGACAGGTCGAGTTGGATTTAAGCGCGTTTGAAAATGGGTTATATCTATTACAAATACAAACAGATAGCGAATTTTTCTTCAAGAAAATTATTAAAAACTAATATTAATTTTTTGTTTACTAAATGAGATCGATTTATCTAGACCCCACAGGGTTAAAGTGAATCGATCTCTTTTAATTGACATGATACCTTACCCCAATAAACCCATTAATTCCTTGGTTAGAGTAGTAGACATAGCTTGGATCGAATGAGAGTGCGTTAGGGTTATTTTGGGTAGCTATAACTTGTCCATTGCTTCCAAATTCAACTCCAGAATCAAAGGGGTCAAAAGCACGTGCAATGCTGTTAGAATCTGGCTTAAAATCTAAAATATTTTTAATACCAGCAAATATTTCAATAGTTTTAAATTCATAGGTTGCTTGTATGTTCATGATATTAATAACTGGACTGTTAGGAGCTCTCGTATCTAAATTGCCAAGAAGTGGGAGTTTCATGGAGCCAATGACAGTTCCAGAAATATCAACTGTGATTTTAGGCTCATAAAATGTGTAACTTAGTTGATAATTTCCTGAAAATTTCTCAGTCAAGTAAGGATATTCAATTTGGTTGTTATTAATGATTTTAGAATCAATAAATGTAGCGCCTATATTTACTTTTAATCCATCTGCAAATAAGCTATTTATATTAACTGTTGCTCCTTGAGTTATTGACTTGCCAACTAGATTACTATAAATTATCTGGTTTGGGTTGGTTTCGTAATCTGGCAGAATTCTATTCGAAAATTCAGTCTTAAAGACACTAAAGTCTAAGTCAAAAATAGCTCCATATTTGCTGTATAATTTTTTATTCCAATTAATAGTTGTATTCCATGATTTTTCTGGCAGAATAGCCTCCGTAAAAACCACGTCTCTTGCGCCTGTCAGTGCTGCATGATCTTCTGTAAATACATTAACTACCCTGTATCCAGTTCCAAATCCAAGGCGTAAAATTGAGCTTTCGTCTTCACTTGACCATTTATAGTTTAATCTTGGCGTCCAAATATCTCCGTAAATGGAGTTCTTATCATATCGGATTCCAGACAGTAATGTTTGGGATTTGTTAATAGT
>CESU01051309.1_pt1 | contig 13171 bp, 10 predicted proteins | sample 531141 | NCBI WGS metagenome assembly CESU01 (sample SAMEA2621401, study PRJEB7988) | marine metagenome | isolation source: saline water (ENVO:00002010), including
AAGCTACTTCCGCCATCTGTTGGTTTCACAAAACATGGTAACTTAACTTTCTCTATTATTTGTTTCTCGTTAAGCTTGTCTTCTGGCTTAATTAATACCGCTTCTGGCACATTAATACCATGTGTTTTTAAAAATTGGTTGCAGTGAAATTTTTGAAAGGTAAGCGCTGTAATAGCAGCTGAGGAAGTATTATAGGGTATTCCTAACATGTCTAAATATCCTTGGAGTTTCCCGTCTTCACCAGGTGTTCCATGAATTACTATAAAGGCGTATTCAAAAGTTTCTTTTTGTCCATTCTTTGTAAAGCTAAAGTCATTTTTGTCAATTGTATATCTTCCATCATCATCGTAGGCAGTCCACTCCCTTTCATCAATTATCAATCTTGTAGGGGCAAACTTGGTTCTGTCTAAATTTTCAAATACAGTTTGTGCGCTTTTAATAGAAATAGCTTTTTCACTGCTATACCCCCCTTCTATAACCGCTACTTTTTTCATTATCTCAAATTTAATGTAGGATATTTAAGTTTAAAAGTAATTCTCTTCTAATTATTAACCAGTGACTGTTACTCTAATTTTATATTTGTAGAATAAAGTTTATATATGAAAGTTAATAAAATTGTTTTTGCCACGGGGAATCCCAATAAATTAAAAGAAGTCAATTCTGCAATAACTGGTTTTGAGATTATTGGCCTCAGCGATATTAAAATAACTGAAGAAATTCCAGAAACTGGTTTTACCCTCAAAGAAAATGCACTTCAAAAAGCCAAATACGTTTATGATAAAACAGGTTTAGACTGCTTTTCAGACGATACAGGTTTAGAAATTGAAGCTCTAAGTAATCGTCCTGGTGTATATTCTGCAATGTATGCAGGTCATGACTGTAATGCGGAAAATAATTTACGTAAAGTTTTGCTGGAGCTGGGAGAGTCTACCAACCGAAAAGCACAATTCAAAACAGTTATCGCATTAATTTTAGACGGGCAAGAATACTTTTTTGAAGGGTTGGTAAACGGTGTGATTTTAAAAGAAAAAACTGGTGTTGGCGGTTTTGGTTACGACCCAATATTTATACCTGTAGGATACAAAGAGTCTTTTGCAGAAATGACGCTTAAGCAAAAAAATGAAATTAGTCACCGCGGATTAGCCGTAAAAAAACTAGTTAAATTTTTAGCTGGCGTCTATACTTTTTGAATCGTAAAACAACAAAAGGGTTCCAAAAAAAGAAAAAATGGTTACACCAGCTTGTACTTCCAACATGTCATCAGACATAAAAGCAAAAAACATTAAAATTAGATAGGGAACAAAAAACATTAAAATTTCTTTATTCACTTTTGAAAAACTAAAAAAGATAATAACCCCCCAAATAAGTGTTCCTAAGGCTCCAAGGTTTATTAACTGTGTAATGAATTGATTGTGCGCTAGTAACTGATTGCTTTTTTCTAGGGTTGTTGTTTGGTTCTTGTAATACTTTTTGTACTGTGTTTTTGCTCCTCCTGGACCGTGTCCAATTATTGGATGATTTGAAAGAATATCTAACCCTGTCTTCCAGAAAACAACCCTTTGATTGACGGTCTTATTGTTGGGGTCTCTATTTTTCTTTCTAGATTCACACTGATAAAGTAAAGATCTTATTCTTGTTTCAAAATTGTTATAAATAACAAAACTGGTTTCTCCATTTTCAATTTTTTGAATTTCTATTTCATTTAATTTACTTAACCCTGCAGAGTCTTTGTTAAGGCCTTTAGATGTTAGAAACCTATATAAAGTTCCTTTTATTGCTTGTTGTTTTTTATCCTTAGAATTAAAATTAATTTTACTGCTCTTGTTCCAGTTTCTCTCTATTTCTTTTTGGGCAATATTTTCCCATAAATAAAATCCATTCTCTGTTGTGTTGTCTTTAAGGTCCTGTTGGTACTTTTCACCTCCTAAGCTGTGAGTGTGGAAAGATCTTTCTTCACTTTTAACATGGTAAAAGTCTTTAAGCGTTATTGCTGAATAAATTACTATTGAGAAAAACAGGCTTGCAATTCCTACTATATATACTGTTTTATATTTGTTTATCGATGAAAAAAGAAGAGCAATAAAAAGAAAAAGAAGAGCAAAAGAAAGTCCTAAAATGGCTGTAATAGTTGCTAATTTGAATATTAGAAAAAGGAGCCACAAAAAAAAAATTGTAGCAATAGTTTTAGTAATTAACTTTTTAAAGGCAAAAAAAAGCAACGAAATTGCCGCAAAAGACAACAATAAAGAGTATCTGATGTGAGACATGAAAATTGAGGCATCTCTTATGGTTCCTGAATTTTTTTTTGTTGGAAGAATCTCTAAGCTAACTAAATAGACCCAAATAGTACTAACTAAAATTCCAACGAAAAAAGTAAAAATAATTATTTTCCATTCTTTTTTGGAAAAACTATTGCTGGTCCCTATTATTAGAGGCAGCAAAAGAAGGGGTAATTTTATTCTAAGTACATTTAATCCTATTGTAATGTCTTGGGAAAAAGGCAGCCAAAATAATTCTATCAGAAATAGCCCAGAGAAAATAATTGGTAAATGTTTTTGGTCCTTTATTTTTTTCCATTTTAATTGGAAATCTAACTCTAATAGCCAATTAAGTGTAAGGCCAATTAAAGAAAGACTCATTGGAACCTTGCCCAGGCATATGCTGGCCGCTAGACAAGAAATAAAAAAAACATATGCTTTTCTATGTGTAGCGATCTTTAGCAATTATTTAATACCTAGTATTTGGTTGTATTTAGTGGTGTTTTGAAAAATATCGAGTGCTTGTTCTACATAAGGGTCTTTTTTAATCGCCGCCTCAATTCTTCCGTTTTGAAAGTGTTTTCTAGAAATAAATTCGTTTTCTAAGAAAAATTTGACCTCCTTCTTGTGCTTGATTAAGTCTTTAGATAAATCAACTTTAAAAACACTATCCAGTATCTTAAAAACTTCCTCATTTTCTGCAACATATTTTTCTTTTTGCGCTGTTTTTTTAAACTCTTTTAGCTGTTGGCTAGATTCTGTCTGATAGTCAATTTTTTTGTTTAACGCATAGCTCATAAATGTACTGTAGGTAGTGTCTGGCAAGTCGAAATATTGTGGAAGAAGAGAGTCTTTTTTATAATAATTAATATTCTCGTTGACAAAATCAAAAATTACATCTTTTACAAGAAGGTTTTGAGTTATAGCACTAAAATATTGTGGTTCTTTTTTTATGTCTGGTTCTACTCCTCTGGAGTCGTAAACAGTTCTGCCGTTTTTGGTTTTAAACTTTTTAACCAGGCTATCTTCTATCTTTTTAGAGCTTCCCTGGACAGTAGAATAGTCTAGCTTTTGTATACACCTGCCGCTAGGAGTGTAGTATTTTGCGACCGTTAGTTTTATTTGCCCTCCAAAGCTAACCGGCTTAGTTTGTTGTACCAACCCTTTTCCAAAACTGGTATTTCCAATAACAATCGCTTTGTCTAAATCCTGAAGACTACCTGCAACTATTTCACTAGCAGATGCAGAATATTCATCTACTAAAACAACAAGGGAGAGCTCTTGGGCAATTGGCATAGCTTGTGTCGTATAAGACCTATTCATTTCTTTAATTCTACTCTTAGTACTTACCACTTCTTGCCCTTTAGGAATAAAAAAATTTACAATCTTAACCGCTTCATTTAACAACCCACCACCATTAGATCTTAAATCAATTATTAGATTATTTATATTTTCTTTTTGAAGATAAGAAAGAGCTTTTTTGAATTCATTAGATGCGGTGTTGGTAAATGATGTAAGTTTTATAATTCCGGTAGTAGGGTTGATTTTCTTATAAAAGTTAACTGCAGGAATTTGTATTTTTTCTCTTTTTACTAGCTTTTCTAACGTTTGGGCTTTTCTTTTAATTTCTATTTTTATTATAGATTCTGCAGGACCCTTAAGAAGGCTACCTATTTCTTCTAGGGTTTTATTACTGATTTCAATGCCGTCAATTGTGTAGATTTCATCTCCTAGAATTAGTCCGCTTTTTTCAGCTGGAGAGTTTTCATACAGTTCAGAGACTACAGTCTTTTTATCTCTTTTTTTTATGCTCGCTCCTATTCCTCCATACTCGCCTGTAGTGGTAAATCTAAAATCTTCGATTTGAGCTTCAGAGATATAAACAGTGTAGGGGTCCAAAGATTTAAGCATTGCGTCTATTCCTTTTTTCATCACTCTACCTGGTAAAATTTCATCTACGTAATAGTTGTTGATTTTTTCATAAACAGAAGCTACTAATTTTAGGTTCTTGCTTATTTCAAAGTAATCTGGATCTGTTTTCTGACTGGATGTAATCAGCAAAACTATCGGTAATAAAAACAGTACTTTAAGTTTTTTAAACTTCATTATATTAAACTAAAAAGGGTTGTCATACTTTTTTTAATATCTAAAAAGCTGGTAGGCGATTTAGAAACATAGGTTAGAGCAATTGCTTTTTTTGTCCCTCCTAAAAACAACTCTAAATTATTAAAATATATTGCATGCATTTGCCTTTTAATTTTATTTCTATCAACTGCCTTTGGAATATGTTTTTTAGAAACTGCAAAAAGGACCTTGTTTTTTTCAAAGGGCATTGTAATAAGCGTAAGTGGTTTAACTGTTTTTTTTAAACCTGTTATAAATAGCTTGGAAATAACTTTTTGATTAGAAAGTATGTAGGTGTTTCTAAGCATTTTAAAACTGTACTATTAATGCTTTGTTATTTTAATTCTTTTAAATATTTATCAATGGCCATGGTCATTGACGGTACACCTTGCATTGGCGCTTTAATATCTATTCTAAGACCGGCGCCTTCTGCTGCCTTCACGGTGGTCTGACCAAACACTGCAATCTTAGTGCCGTTTTGTTCAAAGTCTGGAAAGTTTTTCATGAGCGATTGTATGCCAGATGGGCTGTAAAAAACAAGTATGTCGTACTTCACTTCTTCTAAATCCGAAAGATCGCTACAAACTGTTTTGTATAAAATCGTGTTTTTAAATTTTATCTGGTTTTCCTCCAGCTGGTCGGGAATGTTTTTTCTTTGGATATCAGAACACGGAACCAAATATCTTTCTGTGTTATGCTTTACAATTAACTCCATTAAGTCTTTAAAAGTTTGTTTGCCATGAAAAATTTTTCTTTTTCTGTAAACAACATAATTTTGTAGATAATAAGCAACCGCTTCAGAAACACAAAAGTATTTCATATGATCAGGTACTGTGAACCTGGTTTGTTTTGCAATTCTAAAATAATGATCAATGGCCATCCTGGAAGTGAAAATCACTGCTGAATAGCTAGACATGTCTATTCTTTGCTGCCTGAAATCCTTAGGGTCAACTCCCTCAACATGAATAAAAGACCTAAAGTCAACCTTCAATGAGTACTTTTTAGCCAAATCATGAAAAGGATTTTTATCACTTTTTGGTTTTGGCTGTGATACGAGTATGGATTTAATATTCATTTTAACTACAATTTAGGTTAGATGCTAAATTTATGTCAACTAATTAAATAACTAAAAATTAATACTGCTGGTAAAATTTCGAGTGTGCAAAGGTAAAAAATTATGTGTAAAAATGAAACCGCTTCGTTTTTGGCCGTGTTTATTAAAATTAGTAGCCTAATTGTTAGATATAAAGAAACAATACTTATAAGCACTATGTTAAGGGTTTGTATCATGTAAATAGAGTCTGTTTTGTGATAAATAATTTTGTATAGAGAAAAAGGGAGAGAAATCCAGCCAACATGAATAACCATTACCATAAAAGAAGTGTAATAGGTTTCTAAGAGTGTTTTGGTTTGAAAAATTATTTCCGAAATAAAAATGGTTGCTCTTTTTACAACAACAAGGCTAATAAATAGTATAATTATAAAGGCGCTAAAATTGTTTTTTTCTTCTAAAAGAAGATAAAGAGCAGTGATTTGTAAAGCCATAGAGGTCCAAAATAATATATTGACTATTTGGTCTTTTGTGTTATTAGAAACAAACTTAAACTCTGTTTTTTTTAAATGCGCCAAAGTAACGCTTCTTAAAAGAATCGGTCGGTTTTTTATGCAATAGCTAATTAAAATAGTTGCTGTTGCTATTATTATTAATAGGAAAAGTTGTTCGTTAAGTATTCTTTCTAAAAGAAACATGGCTGCTTTTTGATAACTAAAGAGTTATAAAATTAAAACATTTAAGGATGTTTTTCTATTTTTGCAATTCTTAAATATTTAAATGTGTCAAAAGTATTGCGTCATAATAAGCTTAATCAGATTGAATCAGCAAAAAAAATTGCCAAAGAAGAGTTTGATAGAAGCGTTTTGTCTTTTTACAAATATGTTAGAATTAAAAACCCAGTAAAACTAAGAAACATTCTATTTGAAAAATGGGAAAGACTAAGTGTTTTAGGAAGGGTTTATTTGGCCAAAGAAGGAATTAACGCACAGGTTTCCGTTCCGGATTTTAACCTTAAAACATTTAAGAATTTAACGAATGCTATCTCCTGTTTTGAAGATTTAAATTTTAAGTATGCTATCGAAAAAAACAATTATTCCTTTTACAAGCTAACTATAAAGGTTAAAGATCAAATTGTTGCCGACGGCTTAAGGCCAGGAGATTATGATGTTACAAAACCTGGAAAACATATCAATGCCAAAGACTGGAATAGTTTAATGGACAAAGGGGCAATTGTTGTAGACATGCGCAACCATTACGAAAGTGAAGTTGGACACTTTAAAGGGGCTATACTACCCGAGTCCGTTACTTTTAAAGAAGAGTTGCCTTTGGTTAAAGCCCTTCTAAAAGGAAAAGAAAAAGAAAAGGTGCTTTTGTATTGTACTGGTGGAATTAGATGTGAAAAAGCTTCTGCCTATTTAAAAAGTGAGGGGTTTCATGGTGTTCATCAGCTTTCTGGTGGAATTGTAAGGTATGCTCAAGAAGTAAAGCAGGGCGAGTTAGAGAATAAGTTTATAGGAAAAAACTTTGTTTTTGACAATAGGCTTGGAGAAAGAGTCTCCGAAGACGTTATTAGCAATTGCCACCAATGTGGGGGAAAAAGCGACAATCACACCAATTGTGCCAATTTAAACTGTAATTTGCTTTTTATTCAGTGTGGTAATTGTAAAAAGAAAAATCAAAATTGTTGTTCTCCAAATTGTTTAAAGATTACTTTGCTTAGCGACAAGGAACAAAAAAAAATAAGATCTAAAAAAGTGGGAAAAGCCATTTTTAAAAACCATAGAAAAACAGACTTAAGCTTAAATTTTAAAAAATAATTTACCAATGAGTTTTAACACAAGAAAGGAGCTTAATCTATCGGCATTTGCAGATAATATTTTAAAAAAGTGGAAAGAAAACAAAACTTTTGAAAAAAGCATGAGCTTAAGAAAAGAGGGTTCATCTTTCGTTTTCTACGAGGGGCCCCCTTCGTCTAATGGCCTTCCTGGAATTCACCATGTAATGGCAAGAACTATTAAGGATGTTTTTTGCCGATTTAAAACGCTGCAGGGTTATTATGTAAATAGAAAAGCTGGTTGGGACACCCACGGGCTTCCTGTAGAATTAGGGGTAGAAAAAGAACTTGGGATTACCAAAGAAGACATTGGAAAGACAATTAGCGTTGAACAATATAATGAGGCTTGTAAAAATGCTGTTATGCGTTATACTGATGTATGGAACGACCTAACTGAAAAAATGGGCTATTGGGTAGACACAAAAGACCCGTATATTACTTATGAAAACAAATATATAGAGTCTGTTTGGTGGATACTTAAGCAAGCTTTTAAAAAAGACTTAATTTATAAAGGTTATACTGTCCAGCCTTATTCTCCTATGGCGGGAACCGGGCTTAGCTCCCATGAAATAAATCAGCCTGGTTGCTATAAAAATGTTAAAGACACGTCTATTACTGCACAGTTTAAAATTAAAACAACGCCTGGATACTTTGGTGATTTTAATGAAGATCTTTATTTACTGGCTTGGACAACCACTCCCTGGACATTACCCTCCAATACTGCTTTAGCGGTTAACAAAAAAGTAGATTATGTTTTGGTTAAAACAATTAATCAGTATACAAAAAAACCAGTTGTGGTAATTTTGGCTGAAAAACTTCTTAGTTCCGTTTTTTCACGTCCTTATGTACCCTTAAATTCTGCCCTGGACTCTTCCAAAGAATACTCTTTTGAGGTCGTTAAAACCATAAAAGGAATAGATTTAATTGGGTTGTTTTACGAACAACTAATGCCTTTAGCGGAGCCTTTTGAAAATCCAGAGTCTGCTTTTAAAATTATTCATGGAGATTTTGTTTCTACCGAAGACGGGACAGGAATTGTACATATCGCCCCAACTTTCGGGGCTGACGACGCAAAAGTAGCTGCAGAATCTGGTGTTCCTTCAATGTTGATAAAAAACAATGATGGGGATTTGGTTCCGTTAGTAAATTTAAAGGGTGAATTTATTGATGGACTTGGGTATTTAAGCGGAAAACCTGTAAAAGACGCCTACAATAAAGATATAGACAAAGATAGAAAGTCTGTTGACGTAGAGATTGCAATAGCCTTAAAGAAGGAGAATAAGGCTTTCAAAGTGGAAAAATACGAGCACAGTTACCCGCACTGTTGGAGAACAGACAAACCTGTTTTATACTACCCATTGGATTCTTGGTTCATAAAAGTTTCTTCTTTTAAAAACGATATGGTCAAGCTAAACAAAAATATTAACTGGAAGCCTGAATCTACGGGCACAGGTAGATTTGGAAACTGGCTAGAAAATGCAAATGACTGGAACCTTTCAAGGTCGCGATTTTGGGGAATTCCTATTCCAATTTGGAGAAGTGAAGACGGGAAGGATGTTTTATGTATTGGATCAGTGGGGGAATTGAAAAAAGAAATTGAATTTTCTTTAAAAAATGGTCACATGAAAAAAAACCCCTTAGATGGTTTTGAGTCAAACAACTTTTCTAAGAAAAACTATACTTTTTTTGATTTACATAAAAGTTTTGTAGATAAGATTGTTCTTAGTTCCAAAGAGGGAAAGGCGCTTTTTAGAGAAAGTGACTTAATAGATGTTTGGTTTGACTCCGGGTCCATGCCTTTTGCCCAGTGGCATTATCCTTTTGAAAACAAGGAGATGATAGATGAGAATAAAGCTTTTCCGGCTGATTTTATCGCGGAGGGTGTTGATCAAACAAGGGGGTGGTTTTATACCCTTCACGCGATAGCAACAATGACCAAGGGCTCTGTGGCTTATAAAAATGTTATTTCAAACGGCTTGGTTTTAGACAAGGCTGGACAAAAAATGTCTAAGCGCCTTGGAAATGCAGTGGACCCTTTCAAAACCTTAAAAAAATATGGCCCTGATGCAACAAGGTGGTATATGATTTCCAATGCTCAACCCTGGGACAATCTTAAATTTGATCTGTTGGGAATTGAAGAGGTGACAAGAAAGTTTTTTGGCACACTTTTTAACACTTATAGTTTTTTTTCTCTATACGCAAATTTAGATCGCTTTCAATTTGACAAAAAAAATCTTTCAAAAGAAACAAAAGAAATTGACCTTTGGATTCTTTCAAGGCTAAACTCATTAATCAAGTCTGTAGAAGACTCTTATAACGACTATGAGCCAACCAAAGCGGCAAGACTAATTCAGGCTTTCGTAATTGACGAACTTAGCAATTGGTACGTTAGACTATGTAGAAAAAGATTTTGGAAAGGAGAAATGAACGAAGATAAAAAAGCGGCTTACGAAACACTTTTTGTTTGTTTGCAAAAGGTGAGTGTTTTAATGTCTCCAATAGCCCCTTTCTACAGTGATTTACTTTACAGTGATTTATCTCCAGAGAGCGATTCTGTTCACTTGGCAGATTTTCCGTTATTTAACCAGAGTTTAATCAATAAAGATTTAGAGCATAAGATGGATTTGGCACAAAAGGTTTCATCTCTAATACTGAGCTTAAGGAAAAAAACGAGAATAAAGGTGCGCCAACCACTATTAAGGGTTTTAATACCATCTATAGACAAAGACTTCGAAATCGCAATTAATGACGTGAAATCCGTTATTCTTTCTGAAGTTAACATAAAGTCTATTGTGTTTATTTCTCAGAACGACAGTTTGCTAAAAAAGAAAGCAAAAACAAATTTTAAAGTGCTTGGTCCAAAATATGGGAAAGAAATGAAATCAATCGCTAGTATCGTTGAATCCTGGACAAACGAAGAGGTTATTTCTTTTGAAAAAGAAGGGAAAAAAGAAATTATTCTTGATTCTGGAGCTGTTTTTCTTGAAAAAGAGGATATAGAAATAGTTACTGCTGATGTTCCTGGGTGGGAAATAGCAACTGCAGGTAATATTACAGTAGCTTTAGATATTTCAATTAGTAAAGAGCTAAAGGAAGAAGGGGTTGCTAGAGATTTTGTTAATAAAATCCAAAACCTGAGAAAAGAACGAAACTTTGAGGTAAGTGATTTAATCAAAATTAAAGTTTTGTGTGGCCAAAGTGATCAAGAAGCTATTAAAAACAATTTAAATTATATTTGTTCTGAGACTTTAACAAAAGATTTAGATTTTGTTTCTAAATTAGAGGGTAATGAAACCGTTGAAAAAGACGAGAGTTTTAAGTATTTAATTGAGAAGGTAAAATAATTATAATCATGACTAAAGAAAAAAACAGATACGGAGATGCTGATCTAGAAGAGTTTAGGTCAATAATTGAAAATAAACTTGGAGAAGCTAAGGAAGACTTGTTGATTCTAAAAGGGTCTCTTTCTCATAAAGACGACCATGGAACAAATGACACGGGGCGTTCTTTTAATATGATGGAAGACGGCGCAGAAACATTAATGAGGGAAGAAAATGCACAGCTTGCTTCAAGAACAGAAAAATTTATAACCAACTTAGAACACGCTCTTTTAAGAATAAATAATAAAACCTACGGTATTTGCAGAAAAACAGGAAAGTTAATTAAAAAGGCAAGGTTAAAGCTTGTGCCTCACGCAACCCTAAGCATAGAAGCAAAAAAAGCTGAAAACTAGCTAGTATTGATTAAAAAATATTTTCCATTCTTTATTATTTTTGGAGTTCTGTTTTTCGACCAATCTCTTAAGGTTTGGGTGAAAACAAACTATAATTTAGGTGAAAACATTTTTGATCTTGGTGTTCTTCGGTTCGATTTTGTAGAAAACCCTGGTATGGCCTTCGGATTCTCTTTTGGTGGCTTAGTTAGTAAATATATTCTTGGTGTTTTTAGATTGATTGCTGTCTTTTTTATTGGAAAATATATCTTTGTTCTAATAAAAAATAAAGCAAACACGGCTTTTATAGTTTTGATATGTTTTATTTTTTCTGGTGCTCTTGGAAATATTATTGACAATTTGTTTTATGGTCTTGTTTTTAGCTCCGGAACCTCTTGGAATAATGAAATAGAGTATTGGGTTGGTTATTCTGGAATTTCTACACTTTTTAACGAAAATTATGGGGGGGTTTTGGAGGGTTGTGTAGTAGATATGATCCATTTAGAATTTTACTGGCCTTCTTGGGTTCCCTTTGGTTTTGCAGAAAAAGAAATTTTTCCTCCCGTTTTTAATATTGCTGACACCTGTATTTCTTCTAGTGTTATTTTAATAATAGTTTTTTATAAAAAAATCGTCAGAAAAGAAGATTTGGAGTTTGGAAATGTTTTTAAAAATAAACCTGTTTAAATAACAAGGTTTACTATTTTTCCTGGAACCACTATTATTTTTTTTAGACTTTTTCCGTCTAAATATTTTTGGGTTTTTTTGTTTTTTGTGACCTCTTTTTCTATTTCTTCCTTACTTATATTTATAGGTAGTTCCAAAATAAATCTCATTTTCCCATTAAAGGAAACTGGATACTTGTGGGTGTTCTCCAAAAGGTGTTTTGAATTATATTTTGGGAATTTAGCAAAGGAAATACTTTCGTTATTTCCTAGCTTTTGCCAAAGCTCTTCACAAGTATGTGGGGCGTATGGGGAAATTATTAAGCACAGGTCTGAAAGAATCGATTTTTTATTGCATTTTAAAGCGCTTAGTTCGTTGACACAAATCATAAAAATAGATACTGGAGTATTGAAAGAATACCGCTCAATGTCTTCTTTAGTTTTTTTTATTGCCTTGTGAATAGTCTTTAGCTCTTCTTTTGTTGGTTCTTCATTTGAAATATTAAGCTTGTTGTTTTTATGAAAAAGCCTCCAAAGTTTCTTTAAAAACCCATCAACTCCTGTTATACCTTGCACGTCCCATGGCTTGTGTTGTTCTAATGGGCCTAAAAACATTTCATAACAACGAAGAGTGTCTGCACCAAACTTTTCTACAAGAGCGTCTGGTGTTTGAACATTGTATTTGGATTTGGACATTTTTTCTACCTCACCTGGACAGATGAATTTTTCATCTTCTAAAAGAAATTCCGCATTGTTAAATTCTTTTCTTGAACTTTTAAAAGCTTTTGTGTTTAGCTCGTAGCCGCTAACTAGGTTTATGTCTACGTGTAGTTTTGAAACCTGTGTTTCTAGTGACTCATAAAGAAGAGTTACTGTTTTGTTGTTTGCCTTGTAGAGGTTAGTTTTTTTAAGTTTTTCTTTAAATTTCTCTATAGGTTCTGCCTGTCTTTTGGTTATGTCTTCAACAATAGACTTTGAAAAATAAATAGGGTTAGGTTGGTTGTTTACTTCGCTTTTGAGTTTGTAAACAAACCTTGAGTTACCTTGAATCATCCCTTGGTTAATCAATTTTTTGAAAGGTTCATCAAAAGGTATATAGTCTAGGTCATATAGTATTTTTGTCCAAAATCTAGAATACAAAAGATGACCTGTTGCGTGTTCTGCTCCACCTATGTATAGGTCTACGTTCTGCCAATAATTTGCTTTTTTTCTGTTTACAAACTCTTCTTCGTTTTTTGGGTCCATAAACCTTAAAAAATACCAACTACTTCCAGCCCATCCGGGCATTGTATTGTATTCCATTCTGTCTCCTGGACACTTTATCCCCCAAGACTCTTCTTTTGCTCTTGCTAGTGGTGGATCTCCTTGAGCTGTTGGTAAATACTTGTCTACATCTGGAAGCTTTACAAAATTTTCTTTTGTAAGAATGTATGGTGTTTTTCCTTTGTAATAAACGGGAAAGGGTTCTCCCCAGTAACGTTGCCTAGAAAAAACAGCATCTCTAATTTTATATTGTGTTTTTCC
>CESU01025446.1_pt1 | contig 13151 bp, 8 predicted proteins | sample 531141 | NCBI WGS metagenome assembly CESU01 (sample SAMEA2621401, study PRJEB7988) | marine metagenome | isolation source: saline water (ENVO:00002010), including
TGATGTGCGCTCGACTTCCATAAATGATGCGATGAAAATCGCGGCAGTCCATGCTATCGCTGATTTAGCCAAGGAAAATGTCCCCGATGAGGTGGCTGAAGCATACGGACATCAGTCGTTTGCATTTGGCCGGGACTTGATCATTCCAAAGCCACTGGATCCAAGGCTGATTACCTATGTAGCTCCTGCCGTGGCAAGAGCAGCGATGGAATCAGGCGTTGCAAGAAAACCCATCATTGATTGGGAGGCCTACCAAAAGGAGTTGTTGAATCGTATTGGGTATGATTCTGGATTTGCCCGAACCATTGCCGACCGTGCTAAAAAAGCACCAAAACGTGTTGTTTTTGCGGAGGGAGATCATTACAAAGTGCTCAAAGCAGCGGAGCAGGCGAGAGCCGAAGGAATTGCGATTCCTATTCTTCTGGGCCGCCGATCAGTTATTGAGGCACTCATTGAGGAGCACAATCTTGAACTTGAGGGAGTGGAAGTCATCAACCCTCGTGCAAACGAGGAGTTAGAGAATCGAACGGCATTTGGGGATGAGTTCTTCCAATTGCGTGTGCGCCATGGCTTGACAGCGAGAGAAGGCGAGCGATTGATGCGCCAGCGCAATTACTACGGTGCGATGATGGTACGCAAGGGACAAGCAGACGCCCTTATTTCGGGATTGACCAGAACCTATCCGTCCGTCATCCGACCGGCGTTGCAGGTCATTGGCAAAGCGGAAGATGCTGAAAAGGTAGCAGGAATGTACATCTTGGAGACCAAGCGCGGTCCGATGTTCTTTGCAGATACAACTGTAAATCTCAACCCCACGGCGGAAGAAATAGCATCCATCGCTGTGTTGACTGCTCGCGCAGTGCGCAGTCTGAGAATTGTTCCTAGAATTGCTCTTTTGAGTTATTCGAACTTCGGTTCTGCAAGCGGTGTTGATGCCGAAAAAATGGCAGAAGCCGCGCGCATCTTGAAAGAACGGCATCCGGACTTGATTGTGGATGGAGAAATTCAAGCAAATTTCGCATTGAATGATGAGCTCCTTTCAGAGTCCTTTCCATTTTCAACGCTGAATGAAAAACGTGTAAACACCTTAATTTTTCCAAATTTGGCATCGGGAAATATCGCGTACAAGCTTTTGCAAGAGATGGCAGGAATTGAAGTGCAAGGCCCGATATTGCTGGGCATGCGAAAATCGTTTCACGTGCTCCAAATGGGTTCCTCAGTTCGAGAAATACACGATATGGTACGTCTAGCGGTCGTTGATGCGCAAAACAAGAAAAAAGCATGATTCATCACCTGAGAGGCCGTTTGGTGGAGAAGACTCCCACGTATGCTGTGATTGAATGTGGCGGTGTGGGGTATCAAGTCCATATTAGTTTGCACACCTTTCAGCAGTTAGGCGATGACGAAAACGCCATGATTCATACGCATCTTGTGGTTCGGGAGGATGCACAACTGCTTTACGGTTTTGCTCATCCCGATGAGCGGGAGTTGTTTTTGATGTTGCTCGGAGTGAGTGGTGTAGGGGCGAATACTGCCCGCATGATTCTCAGCGCTATGGACCCAGCCTCTGCCCGAAGCGCTATTCAGCAAGGCGATGTCGATGCCATGAAGAGCGTCAAAGGAATTGGAGCAAAAACAGCGCAGCGCATCATCATTGATCTTCAAGACAAAGTAGGGGCTCTCGGTAATGCAGATGGAGGGTCATTAAACCTGGTCAATGCCTCCGGCAATAATTCCCGGCACGATGCGTTAATTGCGCTCACAACTCTTGGTTTCGATCGAAACAGGTGTGAAAAAACCTTGGACCAAATTGTGAAAGAATGTGCAGCAGATGTATCTGTTGAAGATTTGATTAAACATGCATTGAAGCGACTGTGATGTTGAGAAAGGAGGCTTTTTATATTCAAATATTGCGAGCAGCCTCGTTGCTGATTGCCTTGACCTCTGTTTTGGTCTTGGGAAGAGCACAGTCTGCAGATGACGCTGACACGAACGATAGCTTGGTCATCGATCTTCCCTTCCCTTTCGGTAGCGAGGACCCGTTCAATCCAATTGAGTCCCCCGCGGGCTTCGATTTTGCATGGCCTGAGAATTTTACATACAACGTAGTTCTTGATGAGGAAACGGGGATGTACAGCATCCAACAGCTCATTGGTGACACAATACAATACCGCCCAACCACTTTCTTGACCCTCGATGAGTACCTCAATTTCGATATGGCGGGCAATTTGACGGAGTATTGGAATGATTTGCAAGTGGAAGATGATGAGGCAGAGCGGGCCTTTGCACCCAAACTGACAGTAGATAGTAAATTATTCGAGACGATTTTTGGCAGCAACGAGATTGAGATTAAGCCCCAAGGATCAGCTGAGTTGACTTTCGGAGTGAACATATCAAATACTGCAAATCCTCGAATACCAGAAGGTCAGCGGCGCATTACCACCTTTGACTTTGATCAACGCATTCAGCTCAATATTGGCGGAAAGATTGGCGATAAGATTGATTTGGGAACGAATTACAATACGGAAGCCTTGTTTGATTTTGAAAACCAGATGAACATTGGTTTCCAGGGAGAAGAAGATGACATCCTAAAAAACTTCGAGGCAGGTCACATATCAATGCCTTTGCCTGGGACCTTGATTACCGGCAGCCAAAGTTTGTTTGGTGTAAAGTTAGAAACCCAATGGGGGCGGCTATATAACACGACTGTATTCTCTCAGCAAAAAGGTGAACGAAAAGAAATTGAGGTAGACGGGGGAGCACAAACCCAAGAGTTTGACATCCGAGCGGATGATTATGAAGCGAATCGACACTATTTCTTGTCCCAGTATTTCTTGGAACAATACGATCAGGCAATGCGCAGTTTGCCTGTTCCAAGTTCCGGCGCGAACATTACACGAATTGAGGTATGGGTCGTGAATACGCAAGCCAATACGCAAGATGTGCGTAACGTCATTGGTTTTACGGATTTGGGGGAAAACCCCAATTACATTTCGTCGAACCTTCCGGTCGCAGAATTAGCTGGCAACTCGGATTTGCTCCTTGCGAATCCGACCAATGCGAACAATACATTGTTCGACATGATGGTCAACAACACAGAAGTGATGGGCTTTACCGGAGCCAACGGAGCCATAGGTGCGATGGGTTTTGGCTTGACGCAGGGGATTCACTACGAACGGGTTGGGAATGCTCGAAAATTGGCGCCAACCGAATACAGTTATAATTCACGCCTTGGATTCATTTCTTTGCGGCAGGCACTGAATAACGCAGAGGTTCTCGCTGTTGCCTATGAGTATACCCTCAACGGACAAACACATCAAGTAGGTACGCTGTCCCAAGATGGTTACACGGCCCCCGATGCGCTCATTCTGAAAATGCTCAAATCCAGTATTACGCAGCTGCGTCTGAGTGATGGCTCACCTGCGCCGCTCTGGAGGACCATGATGAAAAACGTATACTCGATGCAGGCGTTTGGACTCAGTGAAGAGAATTTCCGGCTGAACATATGGTACAATGATCCTGCCACGGGCGTGGACTTGAACTACATCCCACGGAATCCGCTGGACGGAACCTTGCTTTTGCAGCTATTAGGGATGGATAGACTGGATATCAATGGGATGAGTCAGCCCGATGGAGTGTTTGACTTTGTGGACAATGCAGCCACTACGGGCGGCACCATCAACAGTCAGAACGGGCGTATTTTCTTTCCTTCCGTTGAGCCGTTTGGTTCCAATTTGAAGCGGGAAATTCAGGACCGTGTGGACGACCCTGATTTGGCGGCTAACCTCATCGAAAGCATCGTTTTTCAGCCGCTATATGACAGCACTAAGACAGCTGCGCAGCAAATCCCTTCGTTGAATCGGTTTCGCATCAAAGGTGAATTTCAAAGCCAAACGAGCAGTGAAATAGCCTTGCAGGCGATGAACATTCCCGAAGGCTCTGTGACCGTTACGGCAGGAGGTGTTCGCTTGATTGAGAATCAAGACTATACAGTGGACTATCAGCTCGGAAGGGTCCGAATCATCAATGATGGATTGCTGGAATCAGGCCGAAACATTAAGGTTTCACTGGAGAGCAACTCGCTGTTTAGTATCCAGACAAAGACGATGATGGGTACGCGATTCGATTATGCTGTCGGCGATCGATTCAATCTGGGCGCTACGTTTTTGAATCTTCGAGAGCGTCCGTTGACACAGAAAGTGAACATCGGAAACGAACCGGTCAATAACTCTATTTTTGGAGGGGATTTTAGCTACCAAGATGAGGCGCCATTCCTGACAGAATTAGTTGATGCCCTTCCATTCTATGAGACATCTGCTGGATCGAGCATTGACATTTCCGCAGAAGCGGCGTACTTGATTCCCGGTCATAGTCGGGCCATTGGACAGGATGGAAACGCCTATATAGACGATTTTGAAGGGAGTCAGTCAGCCATTGATATTCGGTCAGTGAACCGCTGGTTTTTGGCGTCAACGCCAAAACTGCAGCTAGCGCTTTTTCCTGAAGGCAGTGCTGAAGACAGCTTGCTTTACAATTACAACCGAGCAGCCCTGAGCTGGTACACTGTCGACCCTCAGTTTTTTAGAGGAAGCGGTTTGCAGGACGGACAAGTGAGCGCTGAAATCAAAAGTGATCACCGTACCCGTGAGGTATTGGAGGGTGAAGTGTTCCCGAATCGGGAGCTACCGACGGGAACCCCGCCGAATATTCCAACTTTGGACTTTACTTTTCGACCCAATGAGCGCGGGCCATATAATTACGAAGTGCCACAGGGCGCCAATGGTATTTCTGCAGGTTTGTCGCCTGAAGGAAAACTGGAAGATCCCGCTTCTCGCTGGGGTGGAATCCAGCGCGCATTGACCACGACGGACTTCGAGGCGTCCAATATCGAGTACATGCAGTTTTGGCTGATGGACCCTTTCAACGAAGATTCTGAAAATCTCACGGGAGGGGATTTCTACATCAATCTGGGGAACGTTTCGGAAGACGTCCTCAATGACAGTCAGTTGTCTTATGAGAACGGATTGCCCTCTTCAAACAATCCTGACCTGCCCACTTTGGATGGAGTGTGGGGTGTTTATCCCGATCCGTCCACGTTCAATGTCGTCAATGCTTTTGACAATACATCGGGCTCTTATGATTTGCAGGACGTGGGATTGGACGGCTTGCCAGATGCTGCAGAGCAAGGTTACTTTAGTGAGTGGCTCACAGATGTTGAAGAATGGGTGAGCCCTGAAGCCTACAATGAGATTCTAGAAGATCCCTCAGGTGATAACTTCCGCTATTTCCGTAATACTGAGTCGCAGGCGAATGAAGAGTCAATCTTGGAACGCTACTCGCGCTACAATGGGTATGAGAACAACTCCAACACAGGCTCGCCTGATGGCTATCCAATCACGAGTACCACCATCCCCAACACGGAGGACATCAACCAAGACATTACGCTTTCTACTATCGAGAGCTATTTCCAATACAAAGTGTCGCTACGCCCTCAGGATTTGGGCGAGTTCAATATTGGAAAGAATTACATCACAGATACGTTTGAGCAGACAGTGACTACCGCGGATGAAGAAGAGCGGGTGATTCGCTGGTACCAATTCAAGATTCCCGTTCGTGAGTTTGACAACCGCGTTGGAGGCATCACAGATTTCCGTTCAATTCGATTCATTCGAATGTTTGCAAAGGGCTGGTCAGAGCCCGTGACATTGCGTTTTGCTCGATTGGAGCTGATTCGCGGAGAATGGAGACGTTACCTCAACTCGCTTGCTGGACCGCAGGAAATCGAGCCGGATGACCCTTCAGCTACCGTCTTCAATATCAGTGCAGTCAATATCGAAGAAAATGGCAATCGGGAGCCTGTGCCGTATGTGACACCTCCTGGAATCATTCGTGAGATTGACGTGGGTACGGCCAATCAGCGCCGGTTGAACGAACAATCCTTGGAAATGGCTGTCTGTGAATTGGCCGATGGCGACGCCCGAGGAGCCTACCGGAACATTAATTTTGATATGCGGATGTACAAGCGTTTGCGGATGTACGTTCACGCGGAAGCGGGTCCAAACAACCAGGTGCTAAACGATGACGATGTAACATGTTTCGTTCGCTTGGGCAACGATTTCGAATCCAATTATTACGAGTATGAGATTCCGTTGAAAACAACTCCTTGGAATACGGGGGACGAGGATTTGATTTGGCCGGAAGAGAACAACATCGACATTGAATTCCGAAAACTTCAGAATTTGAAAATCGAACGTCCTCAGGGTTATCCTTTGTTTGATGAGTATACAGCGATGGATTCTGAGAGCAGCGCTCGACTTGCGGTCAAAGGGAATCCAAACTTGGCCAACGTAGTGATGGTCATGGTTGGGGTGCGCAATCCCGATAAGGATGACAATGATTTCTCAACGAATGATGATGGATTGAATAAGTGTGCTGTGGTGTGGGTCAATGAGATGCGATTGGCAGATTTCAACCAGAAAGGAGGTTGGGCGGCAACGGCTCAATTGAATGCAAAACTAGCAGACTTGGGCAACGTTTCACTTGCGGCTAACATGTCAACGCCAGGATTTGGAGGGCTGGAGCAGCGTATCCAGGATCGTCAAAGGGAGACCATTCAGGGCATTGATGCGTCGGGTACCATTCAGTTGGGCAAGCTATTTCCCAAAAAGTTGGGGATTACACTTCCCATGTACCTCGGCTATTCACAGCAAATTTCTACCCCCCAGTTTGATCCGCTCTCGCCCGATATTGAAATGGCGCAGCAGGAGGGATTATCCGCAGAACGCCTTGACAATGCAAAGTCTATCAACCAGCTAAAATCAATCAACTTTAGCAGCATTAAAATTAACCCTCAGTTTGGGGGCAAGAACGGCAGCTCATCGCGAGACCGAAATAGAGACCGCGGCGGAGCTTCGGCAGGGGGCCGAGGAGGTCTTGGTAAGGATTTGGGAGGCAAGGACGCGGGAGCGAAGGATGCAGACGGTAGTTCAGCGCGAGGTGGATCGGCGCGTGGTGGTTCAGCGCGTGGTGGGAAATCAGGAGGCGGAAGTCAAATCGGATTGCTTAAAATGCTTAATCCGGGAAACTTCACGGGCAACTTTTCATATATCGAGTCATTTAATCGAGACGTCAACACGGAGTTTCGGATGAATCGCGAGTACCGCGGCGGGCTTAATTACAACTTCTCTCACTCTCCAAAGAACTTCAAGCCCTTTGGAAAAATTGGTTTCTTGCGCAAGTTGGAGTTCATGAAGTGGTTGACAGACTTCAATTTTTACCTCGGTATCAAGCAGTTTACGGTGGGCTCACAGATGAACCGTATTTATGAGGCGAGCAGGGTACGAAACAATACGGCAGAGTTGCTTGGTGTTGAGACCAATCTTTTGATCAATACGCAAGTGATGAAGACTTGGCGATGGGACCGCACCTATGCGCTCAAATACGACTTGACCAAGGCATTGAAATTCGATTACAACGGACAAGCACAAGCATTGATTGGAGAACCGGCGGGTGAGATCAATCGGGAGGATGCGGAAGGATATCAGGCGTACCGCGATTCGGTCATTAGAAACCTGGAAAATGCGGGTGAAATCACGACGTACAACCACAACATCACGGGCTCCTATAAGTTGCCGTTTGACAAGTTGCCACTGGTCAATTTTATATCCAGTGACATCCGTTACCAGGGCTCTTTCCGATGGGATAGGGCTCCCTTTTCACAGGACAGTATTGGGAACACCATCCAGAATTCCCGAAACCTTAGCTTGAATGCGCAAGCAAACTTTGCGAATCTTTACAATAAAATACCTGGAGTGAAGGACCTATTAAATCCTCCACGTCGCTCTCCAAGTGCCCGTGAGATTCGCAACGAAGACCGAGATGGATTTGGCAATGAGGAAGAAGAGGAGAAAATCAAATTCGAAATCAATCCATTGGCCGTTTTGGTGCGCTTAATCGCGAGTGTGCAGAATGTTTCCGGCTCGATGACGCGAAATGAAGGTATTCTTTTGCCAGGGTACAATCAAAAGGCCCGTTTTGGAGGATTTGACAGCCAATTCTTGGCCCCTGGTCCGGAGTTTCTCCTTGGGCATCAGAACACCAACTGGCAGGGCGATCAAGTACGAGATTTTGCGACTGAATTTGCCAATGAAGGGTGGTTGCAGTCGGAAGCAGTTCAGAACCAGCAATACACGCAAACTTACCAGGAGACTTTTAATGTTAGAGCGAATTTGGAACCCATCAAATACCTCAAGATTGAGCTGACGGCTAACCGTAATATTTCCCAGAACTACACGAGTTTCTTCCGCTACGATGAAAACGTTGGTGATTTCATTTATGAATCGCCGAATGAGGTGGGGCAATTCTCGGCGACTGTGATGAGCTGGAATACAGCATTTGTAGAAGACGATGTAGATGATGCATTCAATTCGGATACGTGGGATTACTTCCTAAAGCAGGCTCGTCTCAAGGTTTCTGAGCGTCTCAATGATGCAACGTATCAATTGGACGCACCTGAGAATACGGGCTATTACAGTGGGTTTGGAGCCACAAGTCAGGACGTGACCATTCCAGCATTCATTTCGGCGTATCTTGGTTTAGATGCCGAAGATGTACCGCTGGATGTATTCAATACTCCAATCGCTCCGAACTGGCGAGTCACCTTTGATGGACTCACCAAGAATGCGTTCTTCAAGCAATACTTCAAGCGATTCAATTTGAGCCATAGTTACCGTTCAACTTTGACGACAAATTACGTGACCAACCTGAATTATGAGGAGGATGCCTTGGGCAACCCGACGGCTATCGACCAGAGTGAATTCGGCAACTACATTTCAGACCGTCAATTCAATGTGGTTAGCCTCAGCGAGCAGTTATCACCTTTGCTGGGAGTTGATATGACTTTCAATACAGAAGCAGAAAACGAACCGCAGTTAAAAGTGGAATTGAAGCGCGACCGGAATGTCGCCTTTGGCCTAACCAACTTTCAAATCACAGAAACCAAGAGCAATGCGCTGGTGATAGGCTTCGGTTATAAATTCAAAGATGTTCCCAATCCTTTCATCAAGACTTACGGTAAGCTCCCCGTGAAGATGCTAAAAGAGACCGACCTGGTGCTCCGTGTAGATTTAAATATTCGCGACAATCGCACCATTATTCGGAAGATGGAGGAACGACAAAATCAAGTTACTGCTGGGCAAAACTTGGTTTCTATAAAAATGTCTGCCGACTTAGAAATTTCGGATAAAGTGACCATGCGTGCTTTTTACGACCATCAAATTACGAGTCCTTATATATCTACGTCATTTGCTACTTCAAATATTCGTTCTGGAGTAGCTTTGCGCTTCAATTTGAATCAATAACCTATGAATATTCCGCAAAATTTGCGCTATACCAAAGAGCACGAGTGGGTGCGTTTGGAAGGAGACATAGCCACCATTGGGATTACAAATTACGCCCAAGGCGAACTTGGAGATATCGTTTTCATTGAAGTTGAAACGGTGGATGAACAAGTGGCTGCGGATGAAGTATTCGGTTCCATTGAAGCGGTAAAGACGGTAAGTGATTTGTACAGTCCTTTGTCAGGTGAGGTCACGGAGTTCAACGAGGTTTTGGAGGATTCGCCGGAATCGGTCAACAATGACCCGTATGGGGAGGGATGGATTATCAAAATGAAGCTCAACGACGCTTCCGATTACGAAGGTTTGATGTCTGCAGATGATTATGCGAAATTAATCGGCTGATTCAGTTGAAATCATGAGGGGAGACCTCAACGATACAGGAATAGAACGGGAGTTTCAATGGCGCCATTCCGTTGTGCCTTTGTTTTGGGGGCTCTTAATCTTGGGCTTGCATGCTGTCCCCGGGAAAGATCTGTCAAAAGCCACTTGGCTCTGGGAAATGCAGCTTGACAAGCTGCTTCATCTGCTCATGTTCATGCTATTGAGCTCGAGTGTTTTTATCGCATTGGGAAAGTCGGGTTCTATTCGAAAGTACAAATGGTTTGCGTTGAGTGCTCTCTTGATTTACGGTTGTTGCCTGGAAGTTGCTCAAGGAATTTGGTTCGAAGGTCGAACTACAAGTTTTGGTGATTTCCTTGCAGATGGATTGGGCGTCGGCGCAGGCCGACTTCTGTTTCGCTGGATTTACAGATGTTGGAATTAACGCCTCCTTCGGTTAAGTTCACTCATTCTGCTGCTACAATGCCAAAGTTGTCTTAATTTTGAAGCCCAATAGAAAAGCAATATGCTCAGTCGAAAAACTCCTGAAGCGAATCTAGAAAACAAGCGATCGGCTTGGCGAGCCATTGGCTTCGTCGCTTCGTTCTCCTTGTTGTTGAGTGCCTTGGCATGGACATCTTATGATGTGGCCATTACCCGGTCGCTAGACTTTGAAGCGGACTTGCTCGAAGACGAGGAAATTCCCGTCAATATCGTGCAGCCTCCTCCTCCTCCTCCTCCCCCGCAGCAAACTACGGTCATTGAAATTGTTGATGATGAGGAAGAAATCGAGGAAGAGTTGGAGATTGAGGATATCGAACTCGATGAAGACACTGAAATTGAAATCATCGATGATTACGATGAAGATGAAGAGGATGTGCCGTTTATGATTGTCGAAAATATGCCGGCGATGGGGGACTGTAAGAAATTGCGGGGCGATGAGCGCCACCAATGCACACAGCTTGAGATTATCCGGTATGTGTCCAAGAACACCAAGTACCCGCCCATTGCCAAGGATGCAGGCATCCAAGGAACAGTTTTTGTTTACTTTGTTGTAGGAAAGGATGGCAAAGTACGTGACGTGCGTGTTTTGCGTGAAGTCGACTCTCGTCTCGATGCCGAGGCGTCTCGTGTAGTGGAGAGCTTACCGACATTCGAGCCCGGAGAACAGCGTGGGAAATCCGTGAGTGTGCAGTACACCATTCCTGTAAAATTCATTATCCGCTAACATCGGATTCTGCTAGAAAAGCGTGAACGGCTCGGACTCCTTGTTCGAGCCGTTTTTTTATGTCCAAACCGTCGATTAACGCCCAGGTATGCTTTGGGCGTCTCTCGAGCTCATCCAAGTAAAGGCGGTGCAATTTTTTCCGGTCGTTTGCCTCGGGCAATGTTCGCAACGGATCGGGATCCCACGGAATGTTTGGTTCGCAAAGGAGGGTGAAATCCGGCCATTGCTCTAGGTGACTTAACCCGGGCACTTCTGCGTTGAATGCCCAACGGCCCCACAAGCGAATGACTGTAGCATCGGAGTCGGAAATCACAAACGTGGCACCTATTTCGTGAGCGGATAGTTCAGCGCGCTTGCAAGCTTGAAATTGAGCTTCGCCGATTCGTTCAAGGTCTTCTAGCTGTACTTTTCCGCTGCGGACACTGAGGTCTTCGCGTGCCATTTCGCTCGCCACGGATGCCTGAAGAGATACTCCAAGCGCATTTGCAAGGGTTGTTTTTCCGGTGGATTCGACTCCAGTAATGGCAATATGGACGGGACGATTTACCATTGAAAAAAATCAAACCATCCCTCTATGGCAAGCGCCGTGTAAAGAATAAACAATCCCGTTGTCCATCGCATCTTGCGGCTGTGGTAAAGGAAGACAGCAGCTGCATTTACCACAATCCAATACAGCCAATTGGCTTCGACAAAGTGAAGCATCCAGTAAGTGGCAAGAAGGCTTCCAATAGTGGTGAACGAATCGAGTCCAGGACGCCATGATTTGCTAAATCGTTTAAGAGCAATGAAGGCAAACGCCCATAAAACCAATCCAATTCCGATGGAGATAAGGTGTGTGCTCCAGGCAACTACTGGAAGTGGATCAGGCCAACTTCCTTGCACAGCTATCATTCCATAGCCCGCCATCACGAGGTAATAGATCCAGAGGGCAGATTCTGCTACTATTTGCCTTTGCCAGCAAATGAGCAGGTAAAGTGCCGACCCAGCTGCCGCTGCTATGAAGCTCCACGTTGCCGCGTTCATGTAGCCAATGGTGTAGGCTAAGTTTAGGCCTGCGGCGACTGGCTCTCCCCATCGGTGCCAGTGCATTCGATTGCGAAATTCGCTCGGCATTACTCTTTAAATTCACAACGGCAAGGAGCCGATAGGATTAGTTCCACTTCTTGCGATAACCAGCTACGCAGGGCTTCCTGTTCTTCGAAAACCATGTCGTTATGGAGCAGATCTAATTTGCCTAGATTTTGAAGATCACTTAGTGAGGCTGGAAAATACTCAAGGACATTGGCCCAAAGTTCCAGCGATTTTAACGCGCGCATGTTGTCGATGTTTAATGGAATGGAGTCAATCATATTGTCCCCCAATTCAAGTGTGACGATGTGATCCATCCGTGTTAGCACCATTGGGAAGCTCTCAATTTGATTGTAGTTAGCGGATAATCGTTCGAGAAATATGAATTGCTCCAATTCAGGACCAAGCGTTTTAATTCGGTTCCGATCCAATATGATTTCGCGAAGCTCGGTCCATTCGGAAATTTCAGCGGGGATTGCTTTTAATTTTTGCTTGCTCAGATCCAGCCTAAAAATGGGGGTTCCGTTTGACCGTGCTTTAGAGGCCGCTGAAATGCTGCGGAATACAGTAGAGTTTTCCCATTCGATGGTTTCAGTCTCTTGTGCTTGAATCACAACGCATGGTCCCCACAAAAATCCGAGAAAAACACCGAGAATCACCGCTCTCACAAGCCTTTTGATATCGCATGGCTTGATGCACTTTGTGAATGAATCGATAAATGATTGCGTGCTCATGGATGAGATGGCTGCAGGGGGATTTTCATAGTCTCGAGATAAGAACGCACATCTTTCTCATCTTGTTGCAACTGCTGCATCAGCGGCTTCAATCCATTAAATTCAATTTCGTCCCGCATGCGTCGCATGAATCGGAGGTCAATTAACTCGTTGTAGCATTGCCTTCCTCCTTGTAACAAATGCACTTCAATGTGCTGCTGCATCGAGCCTGTTGAAACGGTGGGGCGCGTACCGATATTGACCATGGCGGGATTCCAATCGTCTTCCCCTTCTATTTTGGCAAAGACGGCATAAACACCTGATGCCGGCACCAACTTCAGGGGTTGTTCAATGCTGAGATTCGCCGTGGGATAGCCGAGTTTTCTTCCCAGTTGTTCTCCGCGCTGAACGCGTCCAAGAAGTGGG
>CESU01042993.1_pt1 | contig 13117 bp, 4 predicted proteins | sample 531141 | NCBI WGS metagenome assembly CESU01 (sample SAMEA2621401, study PRJEB7988) | marine metagenome | isolation source: saline water (ENVO:00002010), including
TCCTGTCTTTTTCAATGAAACGGCAGTTGACGGACAATGCAATGGAGCCTTTGAAGTTATAAGGACTTGGTTATTGATGGATTGCAGCGGTAATTCTGTAGAACACATCCAAACCATCGAAATTATTGATGATGAGCTTCCAGTTTTTATCAGTATTCCTGAGGATCAGTTCAATCAATGCGAAGAACAACCATATACGTACGAGGCTTTTGACAACTGCAATGATGTCAGCGTTGAGGAAACACTAGAGGTTATTTTTGAAGATTCCTGCGGGAATTACGAGCACCTCGTTACTCTTACTGCGACGGATTCTTGCGGAAACTTCATTGATACCACTTTCACCATTATTGTTGAGGACACCATCGAACCGGAATGGCTATTGGAGGAACTTCCAGAAGATCAGTTTGTGCAGTGCGATGACATTCCATCAGCGCCCACTTTGAACGCCAATGACAATTGTAATGGAATATTGACTGCAGAATTTGCGGAAGACATTCAAAATACAGATTGCCCAGGTCAATCTTTGATTGTACGCACGTGGCTGGCGGCAGATTGTTCAGGTAACTCGATTACTCACACTCAAACACTGACGGTTGAGGACATTGAAGCACCTGATTTTTCTGGTGATTTGCCAGCTGATATTTTTGTGGAGTGTGACGCAATTCCTGAACTGGACGTTCTTGTCGCAAATGACAATTGCGATGATGAAATTGAAGTCGTTGTTGAAGAACAATTTACCGAAGGTATTTGCCCTCAGACCTATACCATTACGCGTACTTGGTCCGTGGAAGATTGCGCAGGTAATAGCAGCATACACGTTCAAGTTATTGAGGTTCAAGATACAACAGCACCGGTGTTCACCGATGTGCCGGATGATCAAAACAATCAATGCGATGAGGTTCCTTACACGTCAGCGGCTTCAGACAACTGCAGCGCGGTTGTGATTACTGAAGCTCGTCAAATTTTGAGTAACGACGACTGTGGGAATTATGAGCACTTGGTAACCCTAACAGCCGCGGATGAGTGCGGCAACACTGCGGACTATCAATTTACCATTGTTGTCCTAGATACCGAGGCACCTGTCTTTGTAGAAACCCTGCCTTCCAATGAAACGGTAGAATGCGATGATGTTCCTCTAGCGGAAAATTTAACCGTTACTGACAACTGCTCCGATAGCAATGTAATTTTCATGGAAGAGCTCACGGCTGGCTCGTGTCCTCAGGCGTACACCATTACACGCTCATGGACGGCAGAAGATTGTTCAGGCAATGCGTTATCCCATGTTCAGACAATCGAAGTTCAGGACACAACAGCACCTGTCTTTACAGATGTTCCAAACGATCAAAGCAACCAATGCGAGGAGGCTCCTTACTCAGCCGCTGCCTCTGATAATTGCGGTAGCATAGTCATCACGGAATCCCGTGAAGTAATAAGCGAGGATACATGCGACAACTATGAGCATTTGGTAACCTTGACCGCGACGGACGAGTGCGGCAATAGTGCGGATTACCAATTTACCATCGTTGTTCAAGACACGGAGGCACCGGCGTTTGTTGAATCTTTGCCCGAGAGCATGGATTTGGTTTGTTCTGATGGAATACCTGCCGCAGCGATGATTACCGCCACTGACAATTGTGACCAAGTATCTGTGGAATTCACTGAATTGATTGAGGATACTGATCCTTGTTCGTTCTTCATCACCCGAACGTGGTCAGTCACGGATTGTTCGGGTAATGTGGCTGAACACATTCAATTACTAAGTATTGTGGACGACGCTCCACCTGTCTTCACCTCTTTGCCGGAACCTTTTGTGCTTTTGGAAGCTGATGACGCATGTTTCGCAGATGTTAGCCCCGAGGCATTGGGGATTCCGGAGGCGGAAGATACATGCTCAGGAATGATGCTGACCTTCGAGGATAGCGACACGGATGTGGAGTGCGACGGGAATGTGTCGTTTGAACGAACATGGATGGCCACAGATGAATGCGGTAACTCTGCGACCTTTATTCAATTTGTTGCGATTGAAGACACAATGTCACCAGTCATTGTTCTGCAACCCGAAGACTTATTCGTTGAATGCGACGGCACAGGAAACTTGGCTTTAGTTCAAGATTGGCTGGCCAACTTGGGAGGCGCTTTGGCAGAGGACAACTGCTCTGATGTGGAATGGACGAATGATTTTATTGGCGTAGAAAATGGTTGTGGTTTGACAGGTACAACGCTGGTCACCTTTGCTGCAAACGATGCGTGTGGAAATTCATCAAGCACATCGGCAATTTTGACAATTCAGGATACATCACAACCTGAATTTTTGTTAGATCCTCAAAACCTGACAGTCGAATGCAATGGTGAAGGGAACGAGAACGAACTCAATGACTGGTTAAATACCAATGGAGGCGCTGTGGCTGAAGATGCCTGTGGTGATATATCCTGGGAGGTTCTTTCAGATACGATCCAAGAAGGCTGTTCGAATGGTTTTGCCGTTACGGCAATCTTTATTGCTATCGATGCCTGTGGCAATTCTTCCTCAGCATCTGCATTCTTCACCGTTATTGATAGCACGGGCCCTGTTTTCACTTTGGCTCCTGATGATCAAGCAAATGAATGCGAAGAACAACCTTATGTGTACGTTGCTGAAGACATCTGCGGTGCAGCTGACGTAGAGGAGACGCGTCAAGTGATTTTTGAGGACGAATGCGGAAACTATGAGCATGAAGTTACTCTTACTGCTTCGGATATATGTGGCAACGTAACAGAGCATGTATTTACGATCCTCGTTCAAGACACTACGGCACCGTCATTTGCAGAGCCACTGCCGCAAGACATCGCATTGACTTGTTTCGGTTCAACAAGCGATGCGGATGAATTGACTGCCATTGACAATTGTGGTGCAACGACTGATGTTGTATTTAGCCAGGATTCTATCCCTGGAAATTGTCCAGGAACCTACACCTTCATTCGTACTTGGTCTTCTGTGGACTGCAGCAATAACGTCGTCGAGCATGTTCAGACGATTACTGTTTCGGACGATGAGCAACCTGAGTTGACTGAAGTGGTTTGCCCAATTGATTCGACCTTGTTCCTTGATGCCAATTGCGAGGTGGATACCTCTGCGGCAGCATTAGGCATGCCGATAGCAACGGCAATAGACAATTGCAGTGAGCCGTCAATCATCATTACATATGAAGACGATATTCAGCTGCTGTGCGGGTCTTCTTACAACATCACCCGAATATTCTCCATCTACGCAATGGATGAATGCGGTTTAATTTCAGACGTTTCGAGTTGTGCCCAATTTATTCAAGTGCAGGATATTTTGCCACCAGTCTTCACAATCACGCCGGAAGATTTGACGTTTGAATGCGAAGAAGGAACCTTTGATATTGCAGCCACTGACGGATGCTCGGAGGTCAACTTGGAAGAATCTAGGGTAGTTATTTCTGATGATAGCTGTGGGAACTATGTTCACTTGGTGACTTACACGGCGCAAGATGATTGCGGAAACGAATCGAGTTATTCGTTCACAATTACCGTTCAAGATCAGACCGCTCCCGAATGGAATCAGCCCATGCCAACCAATCTCAGTATCAGTTGCGGTGAATTGCAAGATCCGGCTGAATTCACCGCCACCGACGGATGTGATGGCCTAGTGGATGTCAATTTTGAAGAAGAAATTGTTGGTGATGAGGAGTGTGCCGCAGGATTTGTCGTATTCCGCACTTGGATGGCATCAGATTGCTCTGGCAATGAAGTTATAGCGACACAGGAGATCATCGTTTCTGATTCAGGAAATCCAGAATGGGTGATAGGAATTCCTCAGGATGAGACAGTTGAATGCAGCGCCGTTCCTGAACCGCCTATTTTGGAGGCAATTGACAATTGCGATGATTTCGTAGAAGTTGTTTTGACAGAGCAAATCATTGAAGGCCCATGCGAATCAAGATATACACTGATTCGAACTTGGACCGCAACAGATGATTGTGGCAATATGATTGAAGGCAGTCAAACCTTAATTGTGGTAGATACGACTGAACCTATTTTCATCGGCGCGCTTCCCTCGGAAGACATGACCGTGACATGCTCAAACATACCTCTACCGCCCACATTGACAGGTGATAACCCAGAATTGTTCGCATTTGATAATTGTGATGGCGAGACAGTAATTATGTTTAATGAATACATTTCCGGTACTCCTTGTGAAGGTGGAGGAGTGGTTTTCCGCTCTTGGATTGCGATTGATTGCATCGGAAACTTGGCCACTCACACTCAGACTATTATAGTGGTAGATTGAGATTAAGTTGCACCTGACCAAAAAGCCCGACACGATGTGTTGGGCTTTTTGATTTCTGGGGTTTCGTTTGTTCAATCGTTAAGCGTCTACCTTCGCTTAACCAATAACACATTTATGAAGCAATTTCACCTTCTCTTTGCCCTCGTTGCTGCTTTGAGTATTCAGGCGCAAAATATCCAACGCGAATCAATGCAGGTTGAGTACATCAGCCGACCAAGCGATCCTTTGCTCTCTGGTATCACTGATTATGATGTAATGGTTACGCAGGTATACAAAGATGTTTTTGAAGGCCAGATGGCACAGTGGGAAATCGACACGAAGTTGGCCCAGGAAAACTATGACAAAGCCGCGGAGGCATACGACGAGAAAGGAACCGGCAAAAAGATTCTCGAACTTGCTTTGTTCGCTCAGAGTGCTCCAGGGCGTGTGTTGCCGGAAAAACCTGTTCGAACAGAGCGCATTTTTGAACAGAGTATCGTGGCTTCGAAAATTAATTTAGAGGGCTTGAAGCGTGCTCCTGGTGGAGCCGTGGTTAATCTTGAAATTCAGCAATTTGAAACCATGCCATTTGAAGATCGGCAGCAGGAAATCAAGGCAAAAGATGGCAGTGTTTCTTACAAATATTTCCGGACAATGATGTACCGTCAATTGGTCGTCATGTCTTTGACCTTGCCGGATGGTTCCTCAATGGCGGCTGAGGTACTCGGCGATGAAGCGCTCTATTTAACATTCACAAGCAACAGATACAATTCCAAGTCAGCATTGAACAAGTCTTGGAGTCAAACTGCAATCAATGACCGCCTGAGCATGGCGGTTGTTCAAAGCGCAGCTAATGCGGCAAATTCTATTTTGAATGATCGCTATTGCTTTTCAGCCAAGAAGCGTGAGATGACCATCTACCACGCAAAAACTACAAAGAAGGCTGATTACACAGATTTGAACAATGCCGCTTTCGATATGGGAATAGCGATGGAGAAGTACATTTCTGCGCCTGAGACGGCGAAGGAGCGAATTGCTGCATGTGCAGAGGTTTGGACGACTGCGCTCGCAGAAGCAGATTATGAGAACAGGAAGGCGCGCATAGACGGCAAGGTGGCCGGTTTAATTTACCTGAATCTGATCAATGCCAATATTTGGTTGGAGGAATATGATAAGGTAGATGCACTTTTTGACCAAATGCGACGCTTGCCTACCAAGCGCGGAGCGGAGGGCACTGCAGAAGGGCTGGATACGTTCTCAGAGGAGCAACGCCGCCGCAAGAACATTAATTCCTAATCACGACGTTGAGCCTCGCTGGACATCACAGCCTATCGCTGAATGACCAGCTTGAACGCATTGGGCCCAGAGCGCACTACATACGTGCCCTCGGGCCATTTGTTTGTAGAAACCTGAACCACGACTTCCCCAGTGGTTTCGGTCGCATTGCCTGAATGCTGCCAGATGCGCTGCCCTAAGGAATTAAAGACGTTAAAAGGCTTGGCCTGAGGCATTTTAAAACTAAAGGATTCACGTGCTGGATTCGGCCATATCTTGAATGCCGCGCTGGCGTGGAACAAATCGATGTCAACCGAACCGGCCTCGAAGGCAGGAGCGGTAGCTGAGCATCCGTCGAAGAAGATTTGAGCAGAATAAGAACCAGCGATGTTTGGTACCCAATCAAGTCCGGACCCCACAAAACTTTCCCCAAGGAACCATGCGATGGAATCCGTATACGGTATGTTCTCGAGCGCAAGGGACAAAATGCCTTCAGTACTAATGATCATCGCCGAGGCATCCACTGGACAAGGAGCGAAGCGTGCGCGAAACAAATCGTCCATGAACAGCGGTACCGTTGTTGTGCGCATATTTTGGCTCATATCGCCAGACTGGATGTGCTCGTTCATGGACCAGCTGTCAAACATCCAACCGTCATTGGCCAACGCTTCCAGTTCAATGGGGCACGCTTCGAAGTAAATACCTTGCCATGGAAGCGGTCCGGGTGTAATGGTGTTCACGCGCACATTTCCGGCAGGCGGGGGAAATACATCGAGGGTACAGTTGAAATCATTCGGCAAGTCAAAGCTGGACATCAAGTGATTCCGGGAGGTATTCACTCGACTCGAATTGTGGTCTGTTAGGTTGCCTATTGCATTGAGCCAATCTCCATAACTCGCCGGCGAATTCCAACGTTCGATGTGAGGTGGCATGGTCGCACTCATCATGTTTGCAGTCTCGGAGACGGCTGCATTGAAATTTGCAGATTGAAACATGGTGTTGATCAGGTCGGCGTAGCGATTGATGAAGCGCAGTCTGAAGGCCGTATTCAATAGAACTTTGTCAAACAAGTTGCTATGAATATTCGGAGACCCTGGGTTTCTCGCCCAATCTATGAAGTTGTCATTTACGCTTGCCCCAAAGAATCCAAATCCAGCATCCGTATCGTACATTAAGTATCGCCATGGTTGATCCGGGGCTGAGCGGAATGTTTTGATGTTATTCAATTGCCAGGCTAATCCGAGCCAATCTGTGTTTTGCGCATAGGTCTCAAACACAAAATAATCGATGTAATTATTGACGTCAAAATGCGTTTCGAAAGCTGTGAGGAAGCTGGTGCTAAATGGAGAAGCGGCCAAAAGTGAATTGGCGCCCGAAAGAAAGTCCTGATCCGATCCATTGAGAACAGCAGTTGGAGACAAGAGGTCGACCTCATCTTTGTCGACTAAAAATTCATTGGCAATGAAGTGTTCATCGGTTTTCTGGCGCACGCCGTAAAGTCCCCAGAATTCGCCATTCAAATAGAGAATGGCTGGACGCCAATTGCTTGCGAGAATATGCGTTTTCCGGGCCATCCGCGAATACATCGCATCTTGTAATTTCGTCGCCCAACTATGCTGCCCACCGTTCCGCAAGTTCAAGTTATTGAATGACGTAATTTCTGGGGTATCGTCAAAAATTGGATAGTCGAAATCACCGGTGTACTCCCCGCGAAAGTCAAGGCGAAAAGATCGCTGGGGCTCTGCCCGTGACCAGCCTCCATGAATTTCCAGATCCAGCTGCTCTTTGAGCAGTGATGTTCCATTGGCATCAAAATACTCTAGCCTCGAAAATCGTGACCACGGTTCCCAGAAATTTGAGCCGAAATAAGGGTAATCTGGACCGGCATTGGGACCATCGACATAAATCCCCGTATTCCAGTCCCACAAATGATCTTCATCGGTGATGATTGAGAAGGTTGGCACTTGGGGAGTGAATTCATCAATGATATAAGTGAAATCATTGACCTCGCTTGGTATTGATGTTCCATTAGCATTCCATGCACGTAAACTCAATACAGTAGAAGTCTCAAACTCCAACCCGGCAATGGGGAAGACAGCGTCGGTAGCCGTCGGGTAATCACCATTGGTGGTGTAACGGACGATTTGGTCACTGTTTTGATTGTCAAGCTGCACTGCAAGCGGCGAATCGTACCAGCCGGACGGCTGGGTAGCCCCCGCGTTTTCTTGAAATCCGTCATAACACGTGGCGTCATCATTTTCATCTCCTGGAGTTGGAGAATCAAAAATGCACCAATCGGATTGATTGCCCTCCGGCCGTCCAACGGATAGTCCAAAGACTAAATCGGGATGCAAAGGCAATGCATCTTCCACCTCGCCATCGGCATTGAACCACACCACAGCTTCTCCGGGGCTGAGCTGAAAAGAAGTATGCATAAGGCTCCCAAAATCAGGCCACCATGCGGGCGGTCCAGGCCATGCTGTATCTAGGCCATCCTTGCGCGTCAAACCAAGAAAAGGCCGAATGGACAAATCGCTGGATTCAGGACCGCTATTGTGAACTTGAACGGCAAATACGTTTTCACCTTCAATCAGCCATGAGCTGAACTGGCTGTCATCCCAAATGCTTTGCTCGGGTACAATGCCCTGATAAAGGTTGGCTTCAATCCATGTGTTTGCATAATCATTGAAGTTGCCCATCACACCAGCCATGCTCGCTGAACGAGAAATCTCATTGCCATTTAGATAGGCAATGTAGCCATCATCATAGTCCACTGCAGCCGATAGGTAACCCCAATCTAACGGATCATCGATGTCAAATGACCGCCGCAGAAAGATGATGTCGGCATCGAGTTCTGTGGCATCATCTCCATCGGCATAACCGAATCCGCCCGGTCCCGTGTTCCAATTGCTCGCATCAAATTCCGGTAGCTTCCAGTTGGCCGATGGGTTGGATGTAGGCACTAAGTATTGCCATTCATCTGATTCCAATGCAGGACATTGCCAGTTGGAAGGAGTGTAAGATTTGTCATCTCCCGAGGCTAAAATAAGAAGTCGCTGTCCTGGCAGTAAGTCCAAAGCGGGCAGTTCCCAGCCGCTTTCAAAATCAAACTCATCATTGAGTCGATGTCCGAGCAAATTCACAGCCGTAGAACCGTCGTTGCGCAATTCAATCCAATCAGATGTGGATCCATCGGCTGTGGACCAACCATCTGTTGCAGATGCTTCCGATACAACAAGTTGCGACGCTGCTTCGATGCTATTTAGTACGAGGAGAAGCACGAGGTATTGAGCGCGAATTTTCATCTGCATGCTCAAAAATACAGTGAAAGTTTTAGTGTGCCATAAATTTTGATTCATGTGCAAATTGAAGTGCCTGAAAAGTGGATTTATCGTCTTTACATGATTGGCCAGGGGATGTTGCCATCTGTGCTCAGTCATCTTATTTTTGTTTACATTGGACATGATTGAAATTATTCCCCATGAAATTCATTGGAAACCAGTACTTAGTGAGCTTTGTTCTTGTTTTTTTTCAAGCCTTTGTATTTGCTGGATTTATCCGTGCACAGACCATCAGTGATTGTGCCGGTGCCGTCGTTTTGTGCGGTGATTTGTACACTGAAACGCAGGCAACGCTGAATACGGGGGATATTTATGAGTACACTGGAGCGTGCAATGCAAGTTTGGAGCAAAGTAGCTTGTGGTATACATTCACTGTGCAAAGTGACGGTCTTTTAAGCTTTGTAATTGATCCATTGAACCCAATGGATGATTATGATTGGGGTCTATTTGACATTAGTACTGGGGGGTGTGAAGGGATTGGAACGCCGCTTCTTTCCCCAGAGGTTGGTTGCAATTCGTTTGGACTCATCCCACCCGAGCCCAACGGTGCAACGGGCATTTCCACAGCCAACGGGGGCACGGGTTCGAGCAATGGACCGGGCAACTTGAACGGCCCTGCTTTCAATGCTGATTTGTCAGTGCTCACGGGCGATACCTATGCATTAGTTGTAATGAATTGGACCAATAGCTTGGAAGGCTATGACATTGACTTTGGTCAGTCGACGGCGAGCTTGTATGATGAAATTTCCCCGGCTCCTGCAGCGTACTCTGTGGATTGCGAATTGCAATTGTTTTCGTTAGCGCTGGATGAGCCTGTATTGGTTTCTACTGTCGATCCGGAAGATTTTGAATTGGAGGGCCCCGCCGGTCAGTTGTATGGATTCACGATTGCGACAGCCGTAGATCAAGCTGGCGATTTGGCGTCACAATTCGATCTTGAATTGGATGGTGAAATACTGAATAGTGGCGCACATACGATGCGTCTAACCGATAGTGCAAACGGTGTTGCCGATCCATGTGGCAATCTGGGCGAAGGAATGTTTTCTCTCGATTTAATCGTCCTAGAGCCACCGTTGGCTTGGGAAGTGATTGATGTTTTGGTGTGTCCGGATGATGCGGCTGCGCTGTCTGTCAATTCTGTTGTTATCCAGCCGTCCAATACAGCATATACCTATTTGTGGTCGTATGACATGGCCGGTGCTCCCATCGTAGCTGATGGCGCTGGGATGGAAAGCATGGGGGATGGCTTTTATAACGTTGCTATTTCCACTGATCCACCATGCTATCTGGCAGAAGGAGGGTTTAATGTTATAACTGAAGAATGCAGCCTGACTTTGCCCAATGTTATTACTCCCGGCAACGGTGATGCGCTGAATAATGGGTTCTACGTGGATGGCTTAGACGCATGGCCTGGTAGCTCCATTCGAATTTTTAATCGATGGGGAGATTTGCTTTATTCGTCCGAAAACTTCGGCGCAACTGCCGGTTGGGACCCACAACCAAACGAGGCTTCCGAGGGCACATACTATTACGAACTGCGCATCCTTCAAGGGGACGATGGAGTCACCATTCAGTCGGTAGATGGCGAGCAAACTTACATTCCCAATGATGACCCTTATTTGGTCATCACGGGAATGTTTTCACTTCTGCGTTGAGTACGGTCGCGGAAACTCTGCGATTGTAGCCTGCATTTACTGAATGATCAGTCGCGTAGGCAGGCTTTCTTCGAATTTTACGAGGTAAAGACCGGCTGGCAGATGCGCCACTGAAAGCTGATGTGTCGGCGTCGTTATTTGCGATTCAAACACCAAGCGTCCGCTGGAATCGCAAAGCTGCAGCCATCCACCCGAGGCCTTGGGATCATTGAGTTGAACGGTGATTGATCCTTGCGCCGGATTCGGGAAAACCGAACAAGTAGCCTCTCGCGTTTCAATCTCTGTAACTGAAACTTCCAAAGCATTGAGGATCCCCTGAAATTCTTGGTGGTACAAATTGGCCACTCGCGCATCATGTACGATTACTGTATTCTCGTCATTGACATTTTCTGCAGTTGAAGACCAGTTGTGTGAGCCTGTAATTACCAAGGGATCTGATTCAATATCGCTGTGGTCGATGATGCAATATTTATGGTGCAGATCGTTGCTAATGTCATGATGATACACCTGCACACCGTTATCGATGAGGTAGTCATACTCGCTTCCAGTAGTATTTATTTGCTCGATAGCTCCAATTGGACTCACAAAGAAACTTTCGTTGAGTTCCACGATGGCACTGCCTAAATCGTCGCGCGTCAAGGTCAAAAGCGCAAATTCGAAATCTGCGTTTGCTGCTTCAATGTGCGACTGAATGGCCGCATTCGTGCCATCAGATGGCGAGAAGTACAATTCAACAGGGCTTCCTCCAATCACAAAGTTTACCGGAGTATTCCATGTCTTTTCAGTACCAAATTTTGAGTTGCTGGCGTCTGGTGTCGCGCCATCACTTCCCCACATTTCTTCGAATTCAAGTTCATATGCACGAGCAAGACTTTGATCTTCGAAGATGATTGCATTGTTCAAGTCACTCACCAAATTACCAGTGGTGAGGTTGGTCGAGCCGGTCAACACGAAGGCGAGGTCCGTGTACTCAGCATCGGCGATGATGAACTTGTTGTGCATGCCACTTCCTTCGTTATCGTTGCGGGGATGCGTTACGATTGAGGCGTCGAGGTTATTGAGTCCGATGTTCGCGTTCTGGCCTTCATAGATCCATCGGATTTCAATTCCATTAGCAGCTGCTGTATTGAACGCTGTTTGGAGGGTTTGATCATTGAAGTTGTAGGCTGCTACATCCAGTGTATGCTGCGCACTGGTAATCCATGCTGCTATCGTATCGTTCATATCGGTGCCGAGCGACATCGCCAATTCATCGGTGGCGACACTGTGGTCGACTGAGCCATTGAAGTATACGTGTATATCTCCCGAACTCTCGGATACGGTGGCATACGATCGAATCATTGATGTTGCCCCAGATCCGTCTTCAAGGGTACAAACCGCACGCGCAAAATAGATGGATCCTGGATTGAGCCCTTCTAAATTCACAAGGTGATAGGCGGTGTTATTTTGAACCGCACTTGCTGTCAATCCCAATTCCTCTGTCATTCCATATTCAATGACACCGTTGCAGGCGATGTCTGTCGCCCATGACAATGTAAAACTGGTCGTCTCCATATTCGTTTGAGAAACGGGCGTAGTGAAGCACACGGCTGAGACAGGAACCAAATCCACGGGGCCACGTGGCAGCAATTGATAGCCGCCTGTGCCGTCGAAGGTGTATTGCGAAACGATGCCCAAAAGGTCAACCTCACAGCCAGAAAGCTGCTCACCTAATAGGGTATTGCTTGTGCGAACGTAGAAAACACCAGTTTCTCCGGAGGCATTGAAATCATAACTGCTATTCCCAGCAATGGTTGTACCTGCCAAAGGAAAAGTAACCCCATTGACACGCACAAGCTGTCCTTCGAGGTTTTCACCCATCTGAGCGGGTGTTATTTCCAAGGGTTCGGGCAAGGTCCCCAATCCGAAAAAATCCACTGCTGTGAGGTCTGGCCCAACTTCGAGCAATCCATTGTATTCTGTGATCGCTCCAGTTACAGATAAGCTGTCACCGATTTGAGGCGTGGCTTCCCAACTCGACCAATCCTCTCCAGGGTATATGGCAATGCCTGCCGTAGCATCTTGCAAGTACCGCACGGAACCTAGGTTCTCATCGCTGGTGACTACACCTGATACGGTGACCGTTTGGCCGATGTTATAATTCTCGCGCATGTCGAGGATGTTCTCTTGAGCCGTCAAGTTCACAGAACACAATACCGCTGCCGCGGCCAATGTTGATTTCAAATTCATTGCTTCGTATTTTTATTTTGAAGTCCTTTCAATTCCAATACAGCGCTCAATCGCACCATTCGCGGTGGGCCAATGAATACCTCGGCCCATCCGCTTCCACCCTCAAGACCATACCTGTTGTTGGCGTATTGGGAATTGTTGTTGGCGTCTGAAACGTAAAGCGCATTGAAGGCATTAGTTACACTTAGTCTTACCCGCAGCAGAGCTTTAGGGGATATGTCAAACGATGTACCTGCGTTGATGTTCAAGAGCGAATATCCCGGTGTGACCCAAACATCTTTGGGTTCGCCTTGGGTGATTACGTCTCCGGGAGAGAAGTTGGCATAGTGCTCCCAAAACAAGGTGTT
>CESU01026843.1_pt1 | contig 13082 bp, 9 predicted proteins | sample 531141 | NCBI WGS metagenome assembly CESU01 (sample SAMEA2621401, study PRJEB7988) | marine metagenome | isolation source: saline water (ENVO:00002010), including
GGAGTTTTAACAGGCAAAGGATTGTCATGGGGAGGATCATTAATTAGACCTGAAGCTACAGGATATGGAACAGTTTATTTTGCTGAAAACATGTTAAACCATGTGAATAATTCTGTAAAAGGAAAAACAATAGTTATTTCCGGTTCGGGGAATGTAGCTCAATTTGCAGCAGAAAAATGTATTCAACTTTCTGCAAAAGTTATTTCCTTATCTGATTCATCAGGTTCAATTTATGATTCGGAAGGGATAAATCTTGAAAAACTAGATTACGTAATGGATTTGAAAAATAATAAAAGAGGAAGAATTTCTGAATACGTTAAAAAATACCCCACAGCTAAATTTTATAAAAATAAAACCCCTTGGGGAATTCCTTGTGATATTGCATTGCCTTGCGCAACTCAAAATGAATTAAATAAAAAAGATGCTGAAAATTTAATAAACAATGGGTGTATTTGTGTAAGTGAAGGGGCTAATATGCCTTGCACGCCTGAAGCAATTTCTGTTTTTAGAAAAAATAAACTCTTATATGCACCTGGTAAAGCATCAAATGCAGGTGGTGTTGCTGTTTCTGGCCTTGAAATGGCTCAAAATTCATTAAGGTATAGCTGGTCAAGGGAAGAGGTTGACAACAAATTAAAAGACATAATGTTAGATATTCACAATTCTTGTATTACTCATGGGCAAGAAAAAGACTACGTTAATTATGAAAAAGGAGCTAATATTGCTGGTTTTATAAAAGTTGCAGACGCCATGCTAGCCCAAGGTGTAGTTTAGTTTTATTTAATATTATTTTCTAAAATGTTAATATCAACTGAAGCCATAGCTTTAAGTTCATTAAAATATTCTGAAACGAGTATTATAGTTAAATGTTTTACGCTATCTGATGGAATCAAATCATATTTAATTAAGGGAATAAGATCTCAAAAAAAAAGTATTTTAAATATTGGATTATTTCAACCATTAACAATCATAGAAATTGATGCGGTCCATAGAAATACAGCAAGACTAGAAAGTATCCGAAGTGCAAAAATAGTTTTTCCATATAAAACTATTCCCTACGATGTTATTAAAAATACACTTGTTTTATTTTTATCTGAAATATTATCTAAAAGCATAAGAGAAGAAGAAAAAAACATGCCACTCTATAGTTTTATAAAAGAATCCATGATTTGGCTCGATTCCAATTCTAAATATGTTAATTTCCATATCCATTTTTTAATTAAATTTTTGAAATACCTTGGTATATCTCCAGATATAAGTAATATCCATCTACCTGAATTTGATATGATAAACGGGAGTTTCTGTAATGATTCCAAAAATGGAAATTATAATAAAGGAAACGTGATAAAACATTTCAAAGAATTTTTAGGCACAAATTTTGATGGGATAGGAATTACTATTAATTCTTCATTTCAGAGAAAAGAATTATTGGAATTTTTAATAAAATATATGCAAATACACCTAGAAGATTTTAGAAGGCCGCAATCACTTAATATAATGTATGATCTTTTTAAAAAAATATAAGGTATTGTTAATTGTCTTTTTAACAACTTCTTTAAATACTTTTTCTCAAGAATTAGTGCTTAAAGATTTTCAAGAAAACACTCTAATTCCTAATGTGACAGCCTACAACGTACAAAAAACCAAAAGTGTTCTTTCAAATTTTAATGGACTATTAAATCTTTCTGATTTTAAAAAATCAGATACTATTATTTTTAGTCATATCTCATATGAAAAACTAATAATTCCATTGAGTGAAATTTCTCAACCTGTACTCTATCTTTATCCCAATACCCAAATGTTATCGGAAATTATTTTATCTGTTGGAAGAAATAGAGAGGATAAAAAGAAACTGTCTAAAAAAGTCTCTTTGATAAATGCTAAAAAAACCGAACTTGACCTGCCTCAAACTTCTGCTGATTTATTAAACTATGCGGGAGGGGTTCGAATTCAAAAAACACAAGGAGGAGGGGGAAGCCCAGTTATAAGGGGATTTGAAGCCAATAGAGTTTTACTTGTTGTTGACGGAGTTAGATTGAATAATGCTATCTACAGGTCTGGACACCTTCAAAATGCAATTACAATTGATCCAAATACTCTAGAAAGAACCGAAGTAATTTTTGGACCTTCATCTGTAGGTTATGGCTCGGATGCCTTAGGAGGTGTGGTACATTTTTACACAAGAACTCCTAAAATGAATAACCAGAAAATTTGGACTATAAAAGGATCTAACTCATTTAATACTGTTTTAAAACATAATGTAAATAATTTAAATTTAGAGTATAGTAAAGAAAAATGGGCAAGTTTTACTAGCCTTTCATACTCTGATTTTGGTGATATTGTCATGGGGGGAAACAGAAACCACGGATTTAAAAATTGGGGATTAAGTAACTATTACTTGAGCAAGCAAAAGTTAAATAATAAAAATTTAATAAATGAAAATCCAAAAACACAAAAAAACACAGGATACTCGCAATTTGATTTTTTGCATAAATTAAATATTAAAATTTCCGAGTCCTCTCATTTAATTTTCAATATCCAATATTCCAATTCATCTGACATTGATCGTTACGATAAATTAAATGAATTTAATGATATCGACAAACAACTTAAATATTCTCAATGGTATTACGGACCACAAAAAAGAACATTACTTTCATCGACTTATAATTTTACTGAAAATAAAAAATGGTTACAGAAAGGAGCAATAGTTTTAGCATTTCAAAAAATTAAAGAATCTCGTCACAACAGGAAGTTTAAATCTCTTGTCCTAAACTCGCAAACAGAAAATGTAGATGTTTATTCTTTAAATGCAGATTTCTCAGCACTTAAAACAGAGAACTCTAGTCTTTCTTATGGGTTTGAATACACTTTTAATAATGTAAATTCAAAAGCTTTTGGGGAAACTCTTATTGAAAATAATCTGATTCTTTCTTCAAAATCAGATTCCAATTCAATTTTTAAAATTCCTACTAGGTATCCAAGTGGAGGCAGTAATTACAGTACGGTTGCTTCTTATTACGAATTTAGAAAAGACATTTCAGAAAGATCTAATTTTAACTTTGGGATGAGATATACTTTTAGTAGTTTAAATGCTAATTGGGAAGAAGAAGCTTTAATTGATGCTAATTTAAATTCAATAAAAACAAACAACTCTTCTATAACTGGAAGTGTCGGTTACGTCACAAGATTAAAAAATAATTGGCAAATAAGTACAAATTTTTCTAGTGGTTTTAGGTCTCCTAATATTGATGATCTAGGTAAAATTAGAGAGAAAAAAGGCATTCTCTCTGTTCCTAATAAAAAACTAAAGCCAGAATACGCATATAGTTCAGAGCTTGGAGTTACTAAATTTTTTAATGATAAATCAACTGTTTTTTCTGTTAATCTATATTACACACACATTGAAAAACATATCTTGAGGGATTACTTTGAAATTTTAAATGATAAGTCTACCCCAAATCCCACAACAATACTTTATAATTTAGAAGAGGTAAAAACTATGGCAAATGTGAATGCAGGTAAGGCCTACATTTATGGCTTTTCATTCGACGCAGAAACTCCAATTTTAAAAGATCTTTTATTCAAAAGTAATATAACTTATACTAATGGGGGGAGTGTAGAAAAGTCCAATCCATTGCCTTCAATATCTCCATTGTTTGGTTCTCTTTATTTAAAATGGATTAGAACCAATATAAAAATGCAATTATCCTATAAGTTCTCTCAATCTAAAAGCCCAAAAGATTATAGTCTTGGAGGAGAAGATGGATTGGAAGAAACCCCATTGATAAGTTTTAAAGATGATATTTTAAAATACTACGGAATGCCATCCTGGGGAATTTTTAAATTTTCATCCTCTTACAAATTATCAAGTAATTTAAAAGGTACTTTGATACTTGATAACATATTTGATATTCATTATCGTGAGTTTGCTTCTGGGATATCTTCACCAGGAAGAAATATAAATTTAGTTTTAGAGCATAAGTTCTAAAAAATTTCATCTAAAATCGTTACTTTCGCTTTTTATCAAAATCTCATTTTACTAAAATGGCTTTTAAGGAATATAACAGATTAAACCTTTCAAAAATTGCTAAAGAAATTCTTAAAGACTGGGATTCCAATAAATCTTTTGAGAAAAGCATAACTTTAAGAGAAGGAGCTCCAAAATATGTTTTTTATGAAGGTCCTCCCTCTGCCAACGGGATGCCTGGCATTCACCATGTCATGGCAAGAAGTATAAAAGATATTTTTTGTAGATACAAAACACTAAAAGGGTTTCAAGTAAATCGAAAAGCAGGATGGGATACTCATGGACTGCCTATTGAACTTAGTGTTGAAAAAGAGCTTGGAATTACTAAAGAAGATATTGGTAAATCTATCACAGTTGAAGAATACAATAAAGCTTGTAAAAAAGCTGTTATGCGCTATACAGATGCATGGAACGACTTAACAAAAAAAATGGGTTACTGGGTAGATATGGAAAATCCTTATGTTACTTATAAATCCAAATACATAGAATCAGTTTGGTGGCTATTAAAAGAGCTTTTTGATAAAGGGCTTATCTACAAAGGATATACAGTACAACCTTATTCTCCAAAAGCCGGAACTGGATTAAGTTCTCATGAATTAAACCAACCTGGAACTTATCAAGATGTAACTGATACAACAGTTACAGCCCAATTTAAAGCAATAAAAAATACTTTGCCTGATACAATAAAACATTACGATTCTATTTCTTTTTTAGCATGGACCACTACACCGTGGACCTTGCCCTCAAACACGGCTTTAACTGTTGGTTCAAAAATTAAATACAACGTTGTTTCCACTTTTAATCAGTATACACACAAGCCAATCCATGTGATTTTAGCAAATGATTTGATTTCAAAAGTTTTTTCAGGATCATTTATTGAAGTTAAGGATGAGGAAGCTTTAAAGTGGAATTCTGATTCCAAAGTTAAAATACCTTTCATAATAAAAAATTCCTTTCTTGGAAGTGAATTAATAGGGGTAAAATATGAACAATTATGGAAAGACGCTCCTTTACCTTATAAAAATTCAGAAAACGCTTTCAGGGTTATTGGAGGAGATTTTGTAACTACTGAAAATGGTACAGGGATTGTTCATACTGCTCCGACTTTTGGAGCAGACGATGCTAAAGTGGCAAAAGAAGCATCCCCTGAAGTCCCCCCTATGTTGATTTATGATAAAAATCAACAATTAGTTCCTCTAGTTGATTTACAAGGAAAATTTAGGCCTGAGTTAGGGAAATTAGGAGGTAAGTATGTTAAAAACGAATATTATAATAATTCTAATGAAATTCCTGATAAATCTGTAGATGTAGAGATTGCTATAACATTAAAGGAAGAAAATAAGGCTTTTAAAGTAGAAAAATATTTGCATAGTTATCCCAATTGTTGGAGAACAGACAAGCCTATACTTTATTACCCTCTTGACTCTTGGTTTATTAAAGTAACTGAAAAAAAAGATGTTTTAACAAAACTTAATAAATCAATTAATTGGAAACCAAAGTCAACAGGGGATGGAAGATTTGGAAATTGGCTTTCTAATGCAAACGATTGGAACCTTTCAAGATCTAGATTTTGGGGAATTCCTCTTCCTATATGGAGGACTGAAGATTCCAAAGAAACTATTATTATTGGATCTATTGAAGAACTTAAAAGTGAAATTTCAAAATCTATCCAATTAGGTTTTATGAAATCTGATCCTTTTGATTCTTTTGAAATAAATAATATGGAAGAGTCTAATTATGAAAAAATTGATCTCCATAAAAACATTGTTGATCAAATAGTATTGTCTTCTAAAAGTGAACAAAAAATGTTTCGTGAAGCAGATTTAATTGATGTTTGGTTTGATTCAGGCTCAATGCCATACGCACAATGGCATTATCCGTTTGAAAATAAGGAAATGATTGATAATAATATTGCTTTCCCAGCCGATTACATTGCAGAAGGAGTAGATCAAACTAGAGGGTGGTTTTACACTCTTCACGCTATTAGTTCAATGATTTTTAATTCTATTTCCTATAAAAATGTAATCTCTAATGGTCTTGTTTTAGATAAAAATGGACAAAAAATGTCTAAAAGATTAGGAAACGCAGTGGATCCTTTTAAAACTATCGAAGAATATGGCCCCGATGCTACAAGATGGTATATGATAAGTAATGCCAACCCTTGGGATAATCTAAAATTTGATTTAGAAGGAATCGAAGAAAGCAAACGCAAATTCTTTGGAACACTATACAATGTATATTCCTTTTTCACCCTTTACGCCAACATAGATAATTTTAATTTTAATGAAAAGGAAATTAAGAATAGTGACAAGCCAGAGCTAGATCGTTGGATAATCTCTGAGCTTCATTCATTAATCAGTGAAGTTGATGATCATTTTTCTAAATATGAACCCACAAAAGCTGCTAGATCCATCTCTAAGTTTGTTCAATTATATTTAAGCAATTGGTATGTCCGCCTATCTAGAAGAAGATTTTGGAAAGGATCTTATGAAAGAGATAAAATTAGTGCTTATCAAACTTTATTTACTTGTTTAATAGAGATCGCTAAAATATCTTCACCTATTGCACCTTTTTTTATGGATCGTTTATATTGTGATTTAATTTCAAACACAAATTTTGAATCCTTTAATTCTGTACATCATTCAACCTTTCCAATATCAAATAGTGAACTTATTGATTTGGAATTACAAAAAAAAATAAGAAAAGCACAAATAATTTGCTCTTTGGTTCTCTCTTTAAGAAAAAAAGAAAAAATTAAAGTGCGTCAACCTCTATCTAAAGTAATGATTCCTTACTCAAATTTGAACGAAAAAATAGAGATAGAAGAAATATCTAATCTGATAAAGTCAGAAGTTAATGTGAAGGAAATAGAACTAATTAGTAGTTCTTCTGAAATTTTAGTTAAAAAAGTAAAGCCCAATTTTAAAACCTTAGGTCCCAAATTAGGTAAACTTCTTTCCCTTGCTACACAGCAAATAAAAGAGTTTGGAAGCAATCAAATAGAAAAAATAGAAAAAGGGGAGTCTGTTTCGATAAACATAAAGGATGATACAGTTATTCTTGATCCTATTGATTTAGAAGTAGTTTCTCAAGACATTCAAGGTTGGTTAGTTGCGTCGGAAAGCAATATTACTGTGGCTTTAGATATTCAATTAAATGAGGAGCTAAAAAATGAAGGTATTGCTAGAGAGCTAGTCAATAGAATCCAAAACCACAGAAAAGAAATTGGTTTATTAGTAACAGATAAAATTATTTTGAAAATTCAGAAGGATAATATAATTGAAAAAGCTATTTTTGAAAATAGAGATTATATAGTCAATGAAACTTTAGCTGTTAGTCTAATACTTGAAGATTTTTTATCTGATGGGGTTGAAATCAAATTTGACGATATAAACACTAAATTAAGTATCCATAAAAAAAATTAATCATGGCTAGTACACGTTATTCTGACAAAGATTTAAAATATTTTAAAGTTTTAATTGAAGAAAAAATAGAAAAAGCACAAAAAGATCTTGCATTAATCAAAAGTGCTTATATGAATGATGGAAATAATGGAACTGAGGACACCTCTCCTACTTTCAAAGCATTTGAAGAAGGTTCGCAAACTATGTCAAAAGAAGCAAACACTCAGCTTGCTATAAGACAAGAAAAATTTATTAGAGATTTAAAAAGTGCCCTTATTAGAATCGAAAATAAAACTTATGGAGTTTGCAGAGACAATGGCAAGTTGATAAATAAAAAAAGACTTGAACTAGTCCCTCATGCAACTTTAAGTATTGAGGCTAAAAACAGAATGTCTTAAGTTTATTTATTCTTTTTTTTAAAACTTTTATATGAACTTGAATAAGTCCATTTTATTAATATTTATTATTTTATTAATTGACCAGCTTTCTAAAGTTTATATAAAACTTAATTTTCCTCTAACACTATACAGTTCTGATGCATTAATGGACTGGGGTTGGTTTAAAATTCTTTTTATTGAAAACAAAGGAATGGCATGGGGAGCTAAAATAAGTGACTTTATTCCTTTTATCAGCGAAAGGGTTGGTAAATTAATTCTTACCTCTGTTAGAATTATAGCAGTTCCTTTCATCTTTTATTGGCTAAATGATAGTATTAGAAAAAGAGAAAACAAACTTTTAATTATTAGTATTTCTTTAATTCTAGCTGGGGCAATAGGAAATTTAATTGATTCTATTTTTTACGGATATCTTTTTACTGACAGTTACCTTAACGTCGCTTTATTTAACCCAGGTAATGGATACGAGGCTTTATTATATGGTCATGTAGTTGATATGCTTCAATTCCCTATGTTTAGTTGGGAATGGCCTAGCTGGATTCCCTATATTGGTGGTGATGGGTTTACTTTTTTTGAACCTGTTTTTAATATTGCAGATACTGCAATTAGTACTGGAGTGGGAATTATGATAGTCTTTAATAAAAGGATTTTCCCTTAATATTTATATATGTTTTTGGGGCTAATACAATAATCCATCTTAACATCACTTTGAATTATGTCTTCAATCTTTTTTATTGGATCAAAAAAAGACAATCCAATTTTGATGGTGTTTTTAGAACATTTTTTTAAAAGTCTGTCATAGTAACCTCCCCCATAACCCACTCTATGGCCATGTTTATCAAAACAAAGTAAAGGAACGAAAACTACGTCTAATTGATTTTCGCTAATCTTAATCCCTGACTGTGGTTCTGAAATTCCAAATTCATTAATTTTCATTAAAGTAGAATCGGTAAGAAGAAAATTGGTGATCGTATTATTTTTAAAATTTATTTTAGGAAGAATTACATTTTTATCTTTCCCATGAATAACCTGCATTATTAGTTTGGTATCTATTTCATTGTTTTTTTCAATAGGAAAAAAAATATGATAATTGCTATAATCCCAAATGGCCATGTTTAAAGATCTGTTGGCAATTTCAAGACTTAATTCTTTACAATCATTTTCACTCAAAGAATTTCTTTTTCTTTTAAAAAGTACCCTTAGATCTTTTTTTAACACTACTTCTTAATTTTAAATTTATTTCCTTTATATATCATATAAGGTAAGGGGATAAGTATTGAGAAAAAGTATATCATAGCTGCAGAAGACTCTTCAAATACTATATAGGATGTTATAAATATTAATGAAGAATAAATGGCAAGGTTTATAAAAAACTTTTTAAAAAAAATAAGATAATTTTTTAAATCAAAAGACTCTTTCTCTTTTTTGGACATAGTGTTATACCCAGCCAATAACATATCTGCGTTATTTTCATTTGTAATGAAAGCAACTCCAACAAAACATATATTTGTGATAATTAATGCTAAAAACATTTCCATTTATGTTTGATTATTATTTAAGTATAAATTTAAAAATAATTATTTTAGCAAAGTGAGTAAAACTACCCAGAAACCAGAATTCTCTACGCTTCCTAATCTTCCTGGTGTATATCAATTTTTTAATGAATCCAATAAGATAATATATATAGGTAAAGCTAAAAATTTAAAAAAAAGAGTATCCTCTTATTTTCAAAAAAACATAGGTTCTCAAAAAACAAAAAATCTTGTAAAAAATATAGCAGAGATTAAACATGTTGTTGTTTCCTCAGAATCTGACGCATTACTATTGGAAAATTCCCTTATTAAAAAATACCAGCCTAAATACAATATATTATTAAGAGACGATAAAACTTATCCTTGGATATGTATTAAAAAAGAGAGATTTCCTAGGGTTATGTTCACAAGAAAATTAATAAAAGATGGGTCTGAATATTATGGTCCCTATACCAATTATAAAACAATAAACATTTTACTCGATTTAATAAATAGTCTGTATCCACTCAGAATTAGCAACTATAATCTTTCTGAAAAACAAATTAATTCCGATAAAGAAAATATAGCTCTAAGGGTTTTAAAAAAAGCTGGCAACACAATAATTCTTGGTTTTCAATTTGGCAATAAGTCTAATTCAAATGAAACTTTAATTTCTGAAAAAGAATACGAAACAAACATTAACTCTGTAAAACAAATTCTCAGAGGAAGGTTTAAGCCATCCAAAGAAATATTAAAGAAAAAAATGCTCGAACACTCTAAAAACATGGAATTCGAATATGCTCAAAAAGTTAAAGAAAAAATGGAGCTTTTAGAAAACTATCAATTTAAGTCGACCGTAGTTAATTCCAAGCTTAATAATATTGATGTTTTTAGTATACTTTCAGATCAAACCCATGCTTATGTGAATTATCTTCAGGTTGCATATGGGCGAATAGTTAGGTTTCATAACGTAGAAATTAAAAAAAAATTAGATGAAACTGACAAAGATCTTTTATTAATGTGTATTGTAGATTTAAGGGATAAATTTGAATCAAAAAATAAAACTATTATTAGTCCATTTGAATACAGTCAATTAATTCCTGTAAAATTCATTATTCCAAAAGCAGGAGATAATAAAAAACTTCTAGAACTTTCTAAAAAAAATATCGCTTATTTTAAAATAGAAAAATTAAAGAAAATTCAAATCGTTGATCCAGAAAGGCACTCAAAAAGAATTATGGATCAAATGAAAAATGATTTGAGATTAAAAACCAACCCTACTCATATTGAATGTTTTGACAATTCAAATATTCAGGGCTCAAATCCTGTAGCTGCCTGTGTGGTGTTTATAAACGGTAAACCCGCTAAAAAAGAATACAGACACTATAATATTAAAACCGTTAAAGGACCTGATGATTATGCCTCAATGGAGGAAGTGGTTTTCAGAAGATATAAAAGAATGATTAATGAAGAAAAAAAATTGCCAAGCGTAATTATTATCGACGGAGGTAAAGGACAGCTAAGCTCTAGTGTCTCTGCTTTAAAAAAATTAAATTTACATAACAAAATCCTTGCGTTAGGCATTGCAAAAAGACTTGAAGAAATATTTTATCCTTCTGACCCCATTCCTCTTTATCTAGATAAGCGGTCTGAAACATTAAAAGTGATTCAACACATGAGAAATGAAGCGCACCGTTTCGCAATCACTTTTCACAGAAATAAAAGAAGCGGTCAAGCTTTAAATTCTTCTTTAGACTCCATTCCCGGAATAGGCGAAAAAACAAAAATTACACTTTTAAAAAAATACAAATCATTAAAAAAAATCCAAGAAACTCCACAAGAACAGATAGCTGCCGAAATAGGCAGTTCAAAAGCTAAAAAATTAATGTCATTTTTAAATTCATCCAAATAGTATTTTATATTTTTGTATTTATGATATCAAGGATTTTTTTAGTTTGTTTCTTTTTTTTTCTATCAAACTTGGTTTCTAGTCAAGAATCTTCTGGAAATAGTGCTCCATTTGTAAGCTCATCATATGACTCTTTTAAAGCAGGTGAATGGCTGAAATTTAGGATTCACTACGGGATTTTCAATGCCAGTGAAGCAATATTAAATGTAAAAGAAGATTCTATAAATTCTAAAAAAATTTTTAAGGCTATCGCTATTGGAAGAACTACAGGACTTGCTAGGCTTTTTTTTAAAGTAGAAGATCTTTACGAAACATACTTTGCAAAAAATCTTGTCCAGCCAATAAAATCAACACGAAACGTTTATGAGGGGGGTTACACTAGAAATGTAGAAGTTGAATATGATTATTCTAATAGTCAAGCTATTGTAAAAGATCTTAAGAAAGATAAAACAAATAGAGTTTCTGTTTCAAATAATGTTCAAGATTTAGTTTCTACTTTTTATTATTTAAGAAATCATTTTGATGTCAAAAAGTTAAAAATTAATGACTTTATAAGAATTACAATGTTTATTGATTCGGAAAACTATAATTTTAGAATGAGGTTTTTAGGTTACGAAGATGTTAAAACAAAGTTTGGTGTGATTAATTGTTTGAAATTTAATCCAATTGTAGAGTCTGAAAGAATTTTTAACAATAATGAAAGTCTGACCTTGTGGGTTAGTAACGATAAAAATAAAATCCCAATAAAAATAAAAGCAGGATTAAGAATAGGTTCTATCGATGCTGATTTAGATGAATTTAAGGGCCTTAAACATCCTTTTAAAATTAAAATAAAATGAGTAAAATTTATATGCTTTTTATTCTTATTGTTTGTTTTTCTTGTAAAAAGGAGCCTAAAACTGAAAGTCCAAAAATAATTAAAGAGAAAATTATAAAACAATTTGGGTATACTCTTAATAATTACCACGTAGTAAAGGACACTGTGGAAAGCGGAGATTCTTTTGGAACCATTCTTGAAAAAAACAACTTATTTTATCCTCAAATTTATAATATTGTTCAAAAGGCAAAGCAAGTATATGATGTAAGAAAAATAAATATTGGAAAACCCTATACGATTTTGTTTTCTAAAGATAGCCTAAGGTCTCCCCAGTTATTTGTCTATCAGCCAAACTTAATTGACTATGTTTTGGTTTCATTGACAGATTCTCTTTGGGCTGAAAAAAAATCTAAAGCGGTTAAATTAATTGATTTTGAAGCAGAGGGAACAATCAATAGCTCTCTTTCTGAAACAATGGAAGAAAAAAAACTATCCCCTTTATTATCCAATGAGCTTTCTGAAATCTATGCTTGGACAATTGACTTTTTTAGGCTTGAAAAAGGAGATAATTTCAAAATCATATATTCTGCAAAATATGTGGACGATTCAATATATGTTGGATTAAATAGAATTCATTCAGCTTATTTTGAACACCGAAAAAAAGCATTCTATGCAATTGAATTTGAAACTGATCCAAAAAGAGGACTATTTGAATATTTTGATGAAAAAGGAAAAAATCTGCGAAGAGCGTTTTTAAGGTCTCCTGTCCAATTTAGTAGAATTTCATCTAGGTATAATCTTAAAAGAAAAATTGCATATTACGGAAGGGTTCGTCCTCATTTGGGAACAGATTTCGCTGCTCCTGTAGGAACACAAATTAGAGCTACGGCGAGCGGAACTGTTATTAAAGCTGGATATACTCGTGGAAATGGAAATTATGTCACCATCAAACACAACGGGACCTACTCAACTCAGTATTTACACATGAAAAAAAGAGGAGTTAAAAAAGGACAATT
>CESU01225937.1_pt1 | contig 13063 bp, 9 predicted proteins | sample 531141 | NCBI WGS metagenome assembly CESU01 (sample SAMEA2621401, study PRJEB7988) | marine metagenome | isolation source: saline water (ENVO:00002010), including
ACTAGCGCATTGATGATTTTTGAATTCTGCGCAACGCGGTATAAGTTGATGCAGATGCGCTGGACAGAAGGGTCAATAGCAGCCTCACGCAATGCATCAACCACCTGCCCAAAATTGTGGTAGGGATAATGCAATAACACATCGCGCTTCAGTACCTGATTGAGTATGCTGCTCTTCCCTTGAAACTGCTTGTGCTTTCGCGATATCCGTTTCGAAAAAACCAAGTCATTTCGGCCAAAATCCGGGAATTTCATCAAATCCTTGCGGTTGTGGTATCGAGTGCCTGAAATCACATTTTCACTCTCCCCCAAGTGCAATTTCCGCATGACTACATCGAGCATGGCCGTCGGCATTTCTCGGTCATAAATCATCCGCACGAAGTCACCACTCTTGCGCTGACTGACCCCGTCAGCCATCTTATCCATAAGAGACATGGAGAGGTCATCATCCATGTCCATCTCCGCGTCACGCGTGACTTTGATGGCATGGGCATAGAGACGATCAGGCTGAAAGAGCTGGAAAATCTTATGCAGCTCCTTTCGAATAACATCATCAACAAAAGCGACCGAACGATCTCCTTGCGGCGAAGGCAGAATTACGAAACGAGGGAGATGCGGCGGAATCTGCACCAAGGCATACTCCTTTTCGACTTTTGATCCATGTTGGGTCTCCAACCCCACGACAAAATATAAGACACCATCCTTGAGGTCTGGAAATGGACGGTCCGCTGTCACCATGATTGGCACGAGGTGAGGCCGAATCTGTTGCTTGAAGTAATTTGCTACAAACGACTCTTGCTCCTCTGAAAATTGCTCTTCATTGAGAATCTTGATTCCCTCCTTTTCCAAGGCAAGCTCAACACTTTCATAGGCTGCATTGTACTCAGCCTGCAGCTCCACTACTCGATTGGTCACTGCTTGCAAGGTCTGCTGAACGCTAAATCCCAGCGTTGTGGAACTGGCTTCATCCACCAAAAGGGCACGCTGCAAGTTGGCCACACGCACCCGGAAAAATTCGTCCATGTTGTTGGAGAAAATTCCCAGAAAACGAAACCGCTCAATGAGGGGGTTGTCCAAGCGAATTGCTTCTTGCAGGACGCGATGGTTAAACGCAAGCCAACTCAACTCACGGTTAATCAAGCGATCGGAATAGACGGGATTTTTAGTCACGCTCAAATATACTTTTTAAGGGGGCGCAAAGCGAGGAAGCCGTTAACTTTGCTATACAAATTCATAACGCCATGGCCATGCTCGTCGGTAAAACCGCCCCCCACTTCTCATCCAATGCCTACATCAACGGAGAAATTGTTCGAGATTTCTCGCTTGATGCCTACCGAGGAAAACAAAACGTATTGCTCATTTTCTACCCAAAGGATTTCACGTCTCTGTGCCAAAGCGAATTGGTGGCATTTCAAGAGCGTTTGAGTGACTTCGAGGCGCGAAACACAGCAGTAATCGCCTGTTCAACGGATACCGCCGATGCCCATGCCGCAGCCGCTCGCATTCCTCAAAATCAGGGCGGAATTCAAGGCGTCACCTTTCCCATTGTCAGTGACGCAAATAAAACCATTGCTACCAATTATGACGTCATCAGCGGAGAATACGAATATTCAGAAGATGGCTTGCTCACCTGTGGTTCTGAGATGATTGCTCTGCGGGGATCTTTTCTTATCGACAAAAACGGGATGGTGCAACATCAGTTGGTCAATTTCTTTACCCTTGGACGCAGTGTAGATGAAGCATTGAGAATGACAGATGCCCTATGCCACGTGCAAGAAAACGGAGAAGGCTGTCCTGCCAACTGGACCAAAGGCTAAACGACTCTAGAGCATTGAGTCTAATCTGAGCCAATTTTCCATGCGGTTCACCGCAGCTTCAGAACCTTCCATTGCCAAGGTGACCTGATGGTTGTCGCGCTCAAATTTGATTTCAAGCACTGGCCTGCCTCCAGTTGCACTTGCCTCAGCTATTTGCATAGATTGCAATTCTTGGCGCCTGATAGGGACGGCATATACCTCCAATCGAACCTTGGTAAAAGCCATGATGCCTCCGGTCGTGCGGAGGAAGTTTACGGGGGTTCGGTGGCCCAGATCCTTTCGCATTGCCTGCAATTCATCCAATCCCTCTAGACGAACCAAGTCCAACTTAGGTGATCCTAGAGGTTTCCCTTTCAGTACTTGGCGAATCCCATCTAGCCAAGGCCATTTTGGACCGCAGATGGCGTGAACTTCATTCCATCGATTGGGGTCATTATAAGTAACATTCCAATGCATCATGGCACGTAATTGGGTTCAATAGGAAAAACTTCACCGAGTCGATTCCAGTGGGATTGGAAGACAGTTTCTGGATCATACCGTTCTGCCTGCCAGTCCACATCGAATTTCCGCTGTGGCCTTGGATCATTTCCCACGCCCGCGACATAGAGCCAGTTGCCAGTATTGCTGCAAGGATCAAAGTCAATAAGCCAATGCTCGAACCACGACGCACAGGCCCTCCAATCCAAACGGAGATCATGAATGGCGTAGGACGCTACGTTTTGACGGCCACGATTGGACATGAATCCCGTTAGCCTCAGCTCATGCATATTTGCATTTACAAATGGGCTGCGCGTATTGCCCGTACACCACGCTTTCCATTGGAGCGGATGATGCGACACCGGATTGCGCGGTGCTTCTTTTAATCCTGTTGCATGCCAAATTCGCGCACCATTTTGCATGGCAATGAATCTAAAATAGTCCCGCCAGAGCAACTCAAAAATCAGCCAATACGTACTGTCGTTGGCTTCTTTATCTGATTCATATTGCCGGATAGCGTGATAAATGGAACGGGGACTCAAGCATCCCCAAGCTAGCCAAGGACTGAATTTGCTCGAATAATCCCAACCCAAAAGGCCGTTGCGGGTTTGCTTGTATTCGCTCAATGATTGGGTTCCCCAGAAATAATGCTTCAATCGCTTCCATCCCTCGTCCTCGCCGCCTTCGAACAGAATCGTACTTTCAGGAAGTCCTGTCATGCGATACGGAATATCAGGTGCAAAATGTTCGGTAATTGGCATGCCCTGAGGACGGGCAGGAATAATCGGAACGGGCAGTTCGGCTCGGATATCCAATCCGTTCTTTTCGATTTTTTTCCGGAAACGGCTAAAAATTTCGGGTAAGTCGTCCACAGCGAAGGGCAAGTCTTGGGGATGAACCAATGTTGCTGCTTCTTCCGTGTGATGTGGAATACTCTTGGAGACCGTTTCGGCGGACCGAACCTCTTCATCAGTATGGCACTTTTGGGAAAAAACAGCATTGCAGTTCCACTGCTTTGCGCACTCAACAACGGCCTCATCTGGATTTCCGTGAAGGACCAATAACTCATTGCCTTTTTTGCGAAGGGCACGATCTAAATTCATCAAGCTCTCCAGCATAAACCTACGTCGATGCGGACCCATTCGCTCGGCCCCTTGACTCCATTGATTTGACTGCGGGATTACAAACACAAATACCGCTTCATTCGCTTGCATGCACATCGACGTTAATGCGGGGTTATCCAATAACCGGAGGTCTTCTCTGAACCAATACAATGCGCGCATCACAATTCTTCTATTCGGTTTAAATTCATATCCGCCGTAGGAAGAGGCGCCTTCTGCTTTTCCATGTCCATGCGGTCCAGTGTAAGGTAAGCCCTCTCTATTCGAGGATTCCGTTCCAACTTTTGGCGCTGGCGGAAGTAAAAACACCAATAGAGCGCATTGAATGGGTACGCTTTTGGACCCACCTTTTCATTGGGGCCGTAGTGGCATCCTTTGCAGTAATGGCCCATTTCCTTCAAATACTGCGCACTGCTGACATAGGGCTTTGACCCTACAACACCTCCATCTGCAGACTGACTCATTCCTCTGGCATTAATGATTTCCGCCCAGTGCAAAGCATTTGATTGGTCACACAAGACCGACTGTAGCTCATCAGCGGACATTAATTCCTGCAATCCCGAAATAGTGTTTTGCCAATTTTCAAGCATGATTCAGTTTTGGAGAAGAATGACGTTGACCTCGGCAACGGTTTGAACAATAGCGAACTTCGTCCCAACATGATTCCCACTTCTTCCTCCACGAAAAAGGCCTTTGACAAACAGAACAGATGCGGTCAGGTGGAAATTGATTGCGGTGCACGTCTAACTAAACCACTACAACGCTGCTAGGTTCACGCTCCGCTCTGAAATTGAGCTTTCTGCAACGCTTTTAACTCGGACCACTTCATTGGAACCGGATTGGCTGTTACCGCACCTGGAACCTCCTGATCACGTAAAAACTTCAATACCAACTCATTGAATAATTCGGGAGCCTCAATGCTACAGACGTGCCCGCAATTCTCGATCACCGTCAATCTCATGTTCTTCTGAATCTTGGCAAATCGTTTAGCAGCCCGCAAAAAAATATGGTCTTGTCCTCCCATGACCAACAATCCCTTTTTCAGCACCGGCCTGTGAATGTATTCCTGTGCCAAATCGAAAAAAGGCTTGTACAGTTGAACCCATTTCATATACTCCCGCGTCGAAAGACGCTTGCTCTGGCGACGAAATATATAACGGCTCAAACGGTGATTTTTTCGAGGCAACACAATGAAGCTAAACAAACCGTAAAATGCGCTGTACGGCAATATATACGACAAGAGTTTGCCTGAATGAACGAACCAGTGCATCAAGCGGCTTCCATCAAATATGGCTCCAGCCATGACCATACGGTCGACCAAAGCCGGGCGTTCAATGTCTATTTTTTGCAAAATCACACTTCCGATGCTCAAACTCATGAAATGAGCCTTTTCGATTTTCAAATGATCTATGACCGCTAGGATGTCTTTAGCGACGATATCAAAATCATACGACGGGAATTCCGGCATGATTTCTTTGCTGTGGCCATGGTCTCTCAAATCAATAAGCAACAGACGAAAATGAGGTGCAAATGCTTCAATTTGGAATTTCCAGGTGCGGATACTTCCTCCCGCTCCGTGGATGAAGACCAACCAGGGTGCTTCAGGGCTTTCTGCAACGACCTCGTGGTGCAGCAAGGTCCTCACTGAGGGCTCAACTCCGCTTGACTGCGAAGTGCGGTTGGTCGTTTTCATTGCCCCGGTATCCATAGAGCAAAGTTCGACGAAAATCTTTCTTAATTGGCAGTTTTACTCATCTTCCCACCCTTGCATGAAATCAGGTTGGGAAGTGGGCGTTGGCTCCTCCGGTGTGGCGTATCCCAGACGGCTCAACTTTTGCGTTACGTGATAACCATCCAATGAACTCAAGGCGATAACACCCAAGCCTTCTAAATCCAAGTAACCATCTGATGCCAAAGCCTCTTCAGGAAACTCCACCCAGCGGATCTGGCCAACAACAAATCGGCATTCGTTTTGAGGAATCACCCATTCATCTACACGCTCCAAACCCAATCTTACCGGAGCTTCTTCTACTGCAGGAGCTTCGAATCCACATCGGTAAATCGGAGTTAGACCAACTTCGTCAAACTCACTCACACCCTCAGGATATCGGGCACTGGCCTGATGGCCCTGAGCATACCAGTCCTTTCCGACATGGTTCATGGTAAAGACACCCGTATCACGAATGTTCCAATAAGTATGGCTGCCGTGGTCCCGGGTGGATGGTGGACGAAATACGACTCCTATCAAGGCTGGATCCGAACCCAAGTGGACCGCGGAACTGACAATGCTTAGGTTATTCGTGCCCGCTCCGTCGGTCGTGCCGATGACATTTGCGCTCTTAAAACCACTGAGGCTATTGACAAGACGTCCCCGCTTTCTGCGAGGCATCAGTTCCAAGTCTAAGTCATTCAGTGTTTTCATGAATATTTTTATTTCCGAACACCACTCATGCCGCCATCGACTTGAAACACCTGACCTGTTGTAAACGCTGCTCCGTCACCTAAAAGCCAAGCGGCGAGGGATGCAATTTCATTTGGCGAGCCGACGCGATTTAACGGATGCCGGGCTCCAGAAGCTTCTTTTTTGGTTTCATTGCCCAACAAGCCACTGGCCAATGGGGTGTCCGTTAAGGAAGGAGCAATAGCATTGACACGAATTTTCGGTGCCCACTCTGCAGCCATCGAACGGGTCAATCCTTCCACGGCTCCCTTGGCCATGGCGATGCTCGCATGGAAAGGCATTCCAGTCTGAACAGCAACTGTGCTAAACAAAACAACCGAAGCCTGCGGCGACTTTTGCAATAATGGGAGGTTGGCTTGTAAAGTTTGAGCCGCACCCCAAGCATTGACCTTCCAGTCTTCAAGGGCATGTTCCATCTTCACTCCTTTCAACGGCTTTAGCCGCAGCGTTCCGGGACAATAGACCAGACCGTCCAAATGCTCCGCAAATCCGCTTAAGTCACAAGGATGCTCTACCACATCAAATACTAAGCTTTGGTAATCTCCCTCAGCTTGCTCATTACGCTGTACACCACTTCGAGAAACACCAATCACCCGGTGCCCTTCTGCAAGCAGCTGCTCCCTCAACGCAGCACCTATGCCCTTGGAATCACCAACAATGGCTATCGTTTTGCTGTTGCTCATTGACCTGCTTCTTGAAGGTTGATAATCTCTTGCTCAACCGCTGCCGCCTCGGCGACCATGGCGTCTGAACGAGATCGGTCAATGGTACTGAGGCGATGCGCCTCAGCGAGAAGTGCCGCATGTTTTTTTTGAAGTCGCTTGCGAGGGTCGGACTTGAATGGATTCCACATGTCGATCTAACAACTCCGCCGCGCTGGTGTTCGACGTCACCCCAATTCTATCAGCTTTATTTGAAAGACTTCAAGCTTGGCAAGAGCATCGGACTCCTTTCTACGCTCTAAAGTCACCACATTTTCAGGCGCATTTTGAACGAAACGCTCATTGGACAACTTGCCCCGAATAGCTTTTAAAAATCCATTCAAATGGTCTATTTCCTTTTGAATTTTTGCCTTCTCTACTTCCACATCAACGGCTGCTCCAAACGGGATGAAAAATGATGTGGTTCCTACGACAAATCCAAATGCATTGGGCACCTTTTCCTGCACGCGTTCCACGCTGCTTAAGTTGGTCAACTTCATCATCGCTGCTTCCAGTGATTGCGGATAATCTTTGCCCCGCTGGATCTTTAATTCCAAACTTTCACGCTGTGCAATTTGATTGTTTTTGCGGATGGTACGAATTTCAGACACGGCTTGCTGGAAGGGAATGAATTCTTGGAGCAATTGGTCATTCTTATCCTTCTTTGTTGGCCACATTGCCATACAGATGGCCTCTTGTGCCGTCGCTCGCTCTCGGATCCAATGCCAAATTTCTTCCGTCAAGAAGGGCATAAATGGATGCAGCAGTTTGAGTAAGTCTTCAAAAATGACTACCGTCGCCTCCATCGTCTTGTTGTCGATTGGCTCACCATAAGGAGGCTTAATCAATTCGAGGTACCAACTGCAAAAGTCATCCCAGACCAGGCGATAGGTCGACATCAATGCTTCGCTCAGACGGAATTCGGCAAATTGCCCTTCGAGCTCCTCCAGGACCTCTTGGATTCGACCTTCCATCCATTCAACAGCAACCGCGGAAGAATCCACTTGATCTCGATCAGCGTCCACTTCCCAGCCCTGCGTCAATCGGAAGGCGTTCCAAATTTTATTGGCAAAGTTTCGGCCTTGCTCACAGAGCTTTTCATCAAATGGCAAATCATTGCCCGCTGGGGAGGTGAGCAACATCCCGACGCGCACCCCATCAGCACCGTACTTTTCCATCAATTGAACAGGGTCCGGACTGTTGCCCAAGCTTTTGGACATTTTTCGGCCTTGTTGATCTCGGACAATTCCCGTGTAATAAACGTTTTTGAACGGTGCTTCCCCGCGGTATTCGTACCCTGCAATAATCATTCGCGCAACCCAGAAAAACATAATCTCTGGTGCCGTCACTAAGTCAGCTGTGGGGTAGTAATAACTAACTTCCTCTTCGGTCTTTAACCCGTCAAAGACCTGAATGGGCCAGAGCCAGCTGCTAAACCAAGTGTCCATGACATCCTCATCTTGTCGCAAATCATCCGACGTCATCAACGCATTTCCAGATTTGGACCTCGCCGCCGCAAGTGCCTCTTCAGCCGTCTTTGCCACGACAAAATCATCTTCACCGTCCCCATAGAACCAAGCTGGAATGCGATGCCCCCACCAAAGCTGACGGCTCACACACCAATCCTTGACATTTTCCATCCAATGGCGGTAGCTGTTCTTGAATTTTGGCGGATGAAAGGCGACGGTGCCATCCATAACATGGTCCAAGGCTGGCTGCGCAATTCCTTTCATTGTTAAGAACCACTGCAAGGACAACCGAGGCTCGATGACCGCATTTGTTCGCTCGGAACGCCCCACACTGTTTGTGTAATCCTCCGTTTTGACCAGATCACCTGAAGCTTCCAAAATTTCGGCTACTTGTTTCCTCGCGTCGAAACGGTCCGCTCCAGCCAATTCACCAGCGGCTTCATTCAAGGTGCCGTTGGGATTGAAAATAGTGATGCTCTCTAACCCATGCTTTTGCCCCAAGTCATAGTCATTGACGTCGTGTGCAGGTGTCACCTTGAGGCAACCGGTACCAAATTCGCGATCCACATAATCGTCGAGGATGATTGGAACATCGCGGCCAGTCATGGGCACGCGAGCACGTTTTCCATGCAAGTGGATAAATCTTTCGTCTTCCGGATGGATACAAATGGCCGTATCTCCCATGATGGTTTCCGGGCGGGTGGTCGCTACAGTGAGATATTCTCCCTCCGCACCAATGACCTCGTAGCGCACATAATACAGCTTTCCATTCTCCTCCGTGTGAATGACCTCTTCATCGCTCAAAGCGGTCTGAGCAACTGGATCCCAATGCACCATGCGTTCTCCACGGTAAATCAGTCCCTTATTGAACAAATCGATAAACGTATCTACCACGCCATCGTAGTACTTCTCGTCCATGGTAAACCGCGTACGAGACCAGTCGCAACTTGCTCCCAATTTCTTCAATTGTTCCAAGATGATGCCGCCATGCTCATGGGTCCATTCCCACGCATGTTCCAAAAACTCATCCCGGCTGAGGTCAGACTTCTTTATTCCCTTTTCCCGCAGTCTATGGACCACCTTCGCCTCCGTGGCAATAGAGGCGTGATCTGTGCCTGGCACCCAGCACGCATTCTTACCCAGCATCCGAGCGCGACGCACCAAAACATCCTGAATCGTATTGTTCAGCATATGCCCCATATGCAGAACACCGGTAACATTGGGAGGTGGGATCACGACCGTATAGGGCTCCCTGTCATCCGGCTTGGATTCGAAGAAACCATTTTCCAGCCAGAATTCGTACCACTTCGATTCCGAAGCATTGGGGTTATACTGAGCGGGCAATTCCATGACTATTCTTTCAGAGGTTTGTCTTAATGCAAAAATGGCACAAAAAAGAAGTCGCTCCTCAACGTGGAGGAGCGACTTCTCAAATGGCGTTTTCGCCTTATTTTTCTGTGCGCTTTACTCCTTGTTCAATGGAGCACCGGCAGCAGCAGGCTTCATAGGAGCACCTCCAGACTTATTGATATCTGAAGCTTCGACCTTTCCTTTGATTCGAATCACCTTAGTAGGATCATTCGTTGCATTGGAAGTGATGGTCACGCTCTTATTAATTGGGCCAATTCGCTTTGTGTCATAGCGCACGCTAATCGCAGACGTTGCACCGGGCATAATTGGTGTTTTTTCACACTTAGGAACCGTGCATCCGCACGACCCTTTGCAACGTGACATGATTAACGGCTCCGTGCCATCATTCGTCACTATGAACTCACATCCTCCATCGGTACCTTGAGAAATAATTCCATAATCGTGCACATCCTTGTCCAAGGATATTGAGGGTCCCTGAGCAATAGCTACGGTAAACGATCCAGCGATCAAAAGGCAAGCAGTCAAAAATTGTTTCATGGCAATTATTCGTTATTCGAGATATAAAGATAGTGAGATTCATGGAAATGGTAACGTGCTCTTTGAATTTTGAGCCATTTTCTCATTTCTCATTGATATCTACCAACTATTAAGCCAAAAAAGGGACGCACCTGAGCGCGTCCCTTCTTTCTAAATCACAGTGGCCATTCTTATTCGCAAGAAGTACCAAATACCGACAGGAATTGCAACAAGTCAGGAGTTCCAACAGAACCGTCATTGTTCAAATCTCCAGGGCAATTTCCTCCACTAGCAAATTCGCACGAACCATCGTCTGAATTGGCTGCAGCATTATAATTTTCGGCGTCTGCGTATGTACATCCTTCTGAAATTGCATTCATGCAATAGCCGTCAGTTGTAACATTAAATGGATTGTACTCTGCATAGGCAGGATCTGCGCAACCTGCGCACTGGTCGCAGCTGTTGAAGCAAGCGCCTGAAGTCACAACATTGCCTGAGACCTCAATCACTCGGTTGCCTTCATTACCGCAGTCACCTACGGTTTCATCTGCATCCCACTCATCACCATTGATGAATTTGTACTCATATGATCCCGCTTGAAGCTGCAGCACAACCTCATGCACTCCATAGCCAACCAAGGCTACTTCGATGGACGAAGGATCCCATCCTTGGAAGCTTCCCGCAAGATGCACACCGGCATCAGCGACCATCTCATTGGACATATTCACACGGAATGAAACCAAGTAAGAACAACTTCCGTCATCCACATTGGCTCCTTCCTCATAGTTCTGTGCGGCAGAATCAGTGCAACCGTTGTAGTTGCAATCGCCCGCATCTGTTGCGCTTTCATTGAAGTTATCGGCTGTATTATCCTGACACCCCACAACTTCTTGGCAATCCAAAACTGTATCGCCGTCAGTGTCTGTGTAATCGCAGGCCACACTCAAGTCACAGAAATCTGTAAAGCCGCAGGCCATTGGATCTCCGCAACCCAAATTGAACGCAGACATGGGGGCAGTCCACAAGTAGCTTGCACCAATCACAGGCACAGCAGATTGGTAAACCCCATTTGATTCGCTCAGAATAACCGTCGCACCTGAAAGAGGATCGACAAATCGGATGAGATCATCACAGAAAGAAATGGAGGCCGCTCCGGCCAAACCTACTAAATCTGCAAGCAAACCGCCGGTTTGATCGCTGATATTGCTAAAGTGCATAGGGCCGTCCGTACCGTCTCCCAAAAAGACACCGTTCAATGCTACGTTAGGGTTCACTCCACCGCTTGCCTCACAATCCGCTGCAAAGGCTTCGTTTTCCGTTCCCGTCAACGTTACACCGACTAACCACAAAGACTCAGCACCTGTAATGATCGTCGTGGACTCATTGAAGTCGCAACTTCCGTCATCATCTGTGGCCGCTCCGTTGTAATTACAAGCAATCGCGCTAGTGCAACCGTAAACCACAAGGGAATTGCCTTCACAGTCAAACCCTTCTTCAGCATACACACAGCTACCGTCATTGGTTGTTGCCAATGCATTGTAGTTACATGCAGTCTCATCGTCGCAACCAGGACCAAGATCAACGACCTGCATGCTTACTGCAAGACGAGGTGCCGTGTAATCCTGGATGATATCAATCCATGGCAATGCCTCTTCAGGTCCCATTGTTGGGTTCAATGTCAACTGAGTAGCTGCAATGCTCGTCCCATTCATGTCATCCACCATTTGCGTGGTTGCCACATCCCACCACTGCCAAGGAGCAGCATCAAAAACCTCTGTAGGAACACCATCTACGTAGTTGTTCATCACTGGGTACAAGCCATCCCAACCATTGTTTCCAAGCGCAGCAGCTGGGTCTACAAGACCGATATCTGCAAAAGATGCATTGTTATTGGTTGCATAGCCATTGATCTCACTGTGCACATCATAAGCACCTGAAACTTCTACCACGGGTTCGTTGGTTGTTGGAACAATCAATACACCTGTTGTATATGGCGCAAATGGATCGTGAGGAGCGTGGAAACTGACCATAGGAACATCACCTTCGTCCAGCCAATTCAAATCACCCAATGCACCTCCGAGGTTCATTTGGAAATTGAAGTCTGACGAATAGCCTACATGGTTGGCCATACACATTTGAAATCCTCCAGACGCAGCTGGAGCATATGTATCTGTTGTAGCGTTTGGATCTCCGTGAATACTTTCAATCACAACTGGGATGTAAGAACCGTCTCCTGGATTGTACCAGAATTTGGCAATTGGACTTCCCGCATCATCTAAAATAATATCGTTATAATCGGAAATAGTCGCAGAGGCTAGGGTGATATATCCTCCAGTTCCTTCACCAAACATTGCAACTTTATCTCCGCTGACTCCCCAAGGGTTTCCATTTTCAGCAATGGACTTGCGGAAGTAACGAACCGCTGTGCGGCTATCCTGCACTCCGCGATAAGCCGCTTGAATCAATTGAGTTGTCCGCTCCGTCTGGGTACCTGCGAGTGGGTTCCAGCCCAACCGGTAATCTACAGAGGCTACTACATATCCCATTCGAGCGAATCGCGTGCACATTTCTACGACACTGCTATCCGTCCGCGTTCCCAAGGCACTTCCATTCACATACTGGGGCAAGAAATTACCCGTGTGGAAATAGAGAATCACAGGACGATCTGTTTCAGAGTCGTTCGCAGGTTGGTAAACGTCCATCAAAAGATCTTCTGCCATTGGCGGGAAACCTTGAAGTGCAGGTATTACCGTAATGTTTTCTCCATAAACAATGCCTGCATCAACAGTCACGTCTTCAAATATCTCATCGATGTATCGAACACCGCCATCAATGGTACTTTCCGTGACCAATTCCAAGGCGAGTCCCATTCGAGGAGTGTTGTAATCGATCATCTGTTCAATCCAGCCCATCGCTTCGTCCTCTCCCATCGTTGGATTCAGAGTCAGCTGTGTCGCCAAGATATTGGTACCATTGGCTGCATCATATGCTGCTACAGGAGCCTGATCCCACCACTGCCAAGGCGAGCTATCAAATGGTTCTGTTGGCATTCCGTCTACATAGCTATTTAAAACAGGGAACAAACCATCATATCCGAGGTTGGCAGGTGAACCTGCATCATCCAAACCTGC
>CESU01010588.1_pt1 | contig 13049 bp, 14 predicted proteins | sample 531141 | NCBI WGS metagenome assembly CESU01 (sample SAMEA2621401, study PRJEB7988) | marine metagenome | isolation source: saline water (ENVO:00002010), including
GTGACCGATGAAGCCGCTCGCATGCGCATTGTTCAGCGATTGCAGAACGCATGGGTAACGCGCTCTGTTCAATCTCGAAAAGTCGCGGATGCAGCCTGTGTGAGCCCGCACCCAGTTGTGCTTGCAGGTGACTTTAATGATACTCCGGTCTCTTATGCGGCGGAACAAATGCGCCATTGCCTAGTCGACGGATATGAACGTTCGGGTTTCTGGAATTCGCCAATGCTGGGCGGAACCTACCAGGGTGATTTGCCCTTTTTGCGCATTGATCAAATGTGGCACAGTTCAAAACTGGAGTGCCAAGATTATTCAACGTTGGATTTGCCCCTGTCCGATCATCGGCCCATTTTGGGCTCATTTGCACTGCAGCGCACTGAATAGCGCCGTTAGTTCAGTGCTTTTTTTCTCGCTTCCCTCTCTTTTAGGGCTTCTATTCCCGCCACATGCATTCCAATCAGTAGAAATCCGTAAACGAAATCATCGGCAGGTATCGAGAATACTCGCCAACCTGTATTGTGCTCGGGATTGTACCAGACGATTTGATCCATGATTAGTGAAGCCTCGTTGTGAAGTAGAGGATATTCTGTGAAGTCAATTCCCGTTAAGACCCCATTTGATATTATAAATGGAAATAAAAAGAGGACAAAATAGGCCAGCCAGAAATCTGCAGTCCAAGATTTGTGTTTCCTAATGACCCAAATCAGTCCGAACAAAGTCGACAAAGCCGTGATTCCGATATACAAACGATCGGAATAGTTTAGCACAAGCAGAAAGCAAACGATTGCGCCCGCAGCATTTAATGTGGTGTCCGCATTCTTTAGCGGATTTCTCTTTACATAAGCGCGCAAAGCGAAGTATGTGAACACACTTGCATACGGTATGCAAAAGAAAAATAGACATTCTTCAATGGGAAGCCCCAAAAGTGAAGGACCCAGCAAATAATCTTCATTGAAGGACCAGACTCCCGCCTGTGTAAACAGCGCATCCCAAACAATAAATAAGAAGCCTACAACCAGATTGACAGGAAAGAAGTACTTCCATTCCTTGTAAAACGAAACTTTTTTGTCAAAACTGAGCAAAAAAGTAGACGCCAGTACCACCACATCGATGAGCAAGTATAGCCCATGTGAGTTGACGTTTTCCATCATTGTTTCGGGTGATTTGTGTGTCGTTTCAATTCCATAGAGCGCTTGGCATCTGTCCAATATTTGAGGGGAACAAATAGCATCCCAAAGCACTCACCCTCTTCTTTGGTGAGGTGTTTATGGTGAACCTTGTGTGCTTTTCGAATGGCCATAAGGTAGATGTTCTCGGTTCTGCGAAACCATTTGAATCGGCGGTGGATGAACACATCATGAACCAAGAAATATGCCAGTCCATATGCGGCTATGCCCGTACCAATCCAAACCCTAAAGTCTGAACCAGCCATCGATCCCGTAACGAAACACCAAGCGCTGGGAATCGCAAAAATTAGAAAGAACGCATCGTTTTTTTCAAAAAAACCTGGCTCATGGACGTGATGATCTGCATGGAAGAACCACATGGTTCCATGCATGAGATATTTGTGAGCAAACCAAGCCACTCCTTCCATCCCAATGAAAGTACCTACCACTATGCTTGCCGAAGAAATGAAATTTAACGGGTCCATGAAAACCAATTGAGAAATAGAAAGAAGAGTAAAAAAATAGCAACAAGCAATCCCGCTCCGATGTTTTTACTTTTTTTCTGAGGGATCATATAGAATGCAAACGACACCACCCACCAACTAGCATAATTACTCCAAGGCACTTCAATTCCATCCCAAGCCCACCAGTCGGCTCGAATGGCCACGGGCTCAATCAATCCGTCCAATGAAGTCATTAATGTTGCGGCTAAAAGTCCGCGGACAAGCCGATGCAGAACTACATTTTTAAGGTTCAACCAACGATTCAATATGCGGTCCGACCAATGACCAAAACCAAGAAGTGACATCCACCACAAGGCTCCCAATATGAGCGGCACTCCGGCAATTTTTGGCCCCAAAATATCTCCATAGGAATAAGCACCAAACAATGCTCCGGTTTGCACACCAATGATTTCCACCGCCAATCCCCCTGAGATCGCCAACAGCCATGTCCAGTGTCGATCGCTCCAGTCCATCCAGACTGCTAAAAGTCCGTTGATTAGGAGATTGGATGCCGTAAAGTCTAGGAACCACTTGCCATGACCCGCTAGGATTCCACAAACACCTACGGCGTGTAAAAAGAGCATAATCCGGGGGATCCAATGCCGCTCAAAACTGGTGTTTTGGATCATGAATGAGATTCGATAAGTTCAGTAGCAATTCGTGCGCTCAGCAAACATAAAGGGATTCCGCCGCCAGGATGCACGCTTCCACCACAAAAGTAAAGCCCACGTAACGCGGTTGAGCGGTTTCTGTGCCTCAAAAATGCGGCCATGGTGCTGTTCGAGCTTGCACCGTACAAGGCTCCTCGCCAAGAACTTGTTTGATCTTGGAGCCCTTGCGGCGTCAATGTGAACTCTGTGGCAATGAGCGGCTCTATATCCGTCCCGAGGGTGCGCTTGATTTTTTCGAGCACAGTTTTTCGAATTTCAGGTACGAGGGATTCGACCTCATCGGGATTGGCTCCTACATTGACCATGACAAACCAGTTCTCACAACCAGTGGGTGCATCGGACGACTGCACCTTCGAAGAGATGTTGATATAAACAGTTGGGTCGGCTCCAGGAGTGCTCGTAGCGCTAATGGATTCAAATTCTGCGCGATAATCCTTGCTGAAAAGAATGTTGTGCAAATGCAATTCGGGGTGTTCTGTCTTTATGCCCCAATAAAATATTACACCGCTAGTAGATCGTTCTTGACGGAGGATTTTTTCTGGAGCGGGAATATCGGCAAGCATTTTCCGATAGGTAGGATACACATCGGAATTGGAGATCACAATTTCTGCGGGAACGATGTCATCTCTATTGCTTTCGAGAACCACACCTTTAACCTTTCCGTCTTCATGAGCAATGCGTTCAACCGGAACTCCGCATTTGATGTCAACGCCTAATCCTTCCGCAAGACTTACTAGGTGCTGCGTGATTCCGTGCATGCCCCCCAGAGGGAAGTGAGTGCCCATTCCATGTTCAAGGTGAGGAATCACATGCATCATGGCAGGTGCCCGGTGTGGATCAGACCCGTTGTACGTAGCGTAACGATCAAAGAGTTGAACCAAATGTGGTTCGCGCAAACGTTTTTGGTTCCAGCGGTGCAGGCTGCCGAACAAAGGAAGCCTGTGCACGAATGAAAGGACAGCTCGCCACGCTGATTTATCTGTTTCACGCCACTCATGTAAGCTCTGTTCCAAGAATATTTGGCGAGTGGCTTCAAAACTCTTGCGGCTGTGTTCTATGTGCGCTTCAAGCGCTTCTGCATTCGATCCGAATGCTTTTTGAGCAGCCGCTACAAATGCGTTTTGATCAGACCATGCAACCAAGGATTTCCCATCTTCCCAGAAATAATGAGTTGACCGATCTAGAGTTTTGTATTGAAAAGGGGATGGGAGCGATGCTTCCGGACAATTTTCTCTGGCAAAAACATCCAAATCTTGAATGAGTTTCGGCCAAGTGAAGAGAGAAGGCCCGAGGTCGAATCGGTAGCCATTTTCTTTGCGTTCGCGAAGTTTTCCGCCGGGTGCATTAGCGGCTTCATAGAGCGTCACAGGATGTCCCTTTGCAGACAAACGGATTGCAGCGGCCAGTCCAGCAACTCCGCCTCCAATTACAATTGCCTTTTGAGAGGAGGCCTCCATCAGGCTGTTTGCTTTAATGCGGCCAACTTATCCTTTACTTGTTCGTAGCAAATACGAAACCATACGGTGAAGCTTTCAGGTGATCTCTTCATCTCAAGCTCAAGGGCCTTTGTACTGACATAGCGAAAGCTCGCCACTTCCAATGGGTTGGGCTGTGGTATTTGGTCAGAATAACCGACGCAGACATGATCCAATTCATTCTCGATCAATGCGTTGGGAAATTCACTTCGGTAGATGAAATGAAACAATGGTTTGGCTTGACAATAAAGCCCCATTTCTTCTTTCAATCGTCGTGTGGCTGCGGCTCCGGCAGTCTCACTGATACGCGGATGACTGCAGCATGCATTTGTCCAAAGTCCGCCGCTGTGGTATTTATCGTTTGCTCGTTGTTGGAGCAACCACTCGCCTTTGCTGTTGAATATGAAGAATGAAAATGCACGATGCAATGCACCTATCCGGTGCGCTTCCATTTTTTCCATAGTTCCAACCTCTTGGTCATGAGGATTGACCAAGACGACCATTTCATCTTTGACGTGCAATCCGCTAGATCCCATCGGTTTTTTTTCGTTTGGAACGTTCATGCTACAGTTCATCTAAGAAGGAAGAGACGAAGGCGTGATGTTTAGGACTCGAGGACCAATGACCGGCAGCAAGGGCTTCCCTCGTTGCTTGGGCATCAACCTCCATATCGTCATTGTATTCGAGAATTGAGGGTACACTGAATTGGATCGAGAGGCGAAAAAACCGCAAGTCTGGATCATCGGGTTGTTTATTTAACGCCCCCTCAAGTTTTGGCTTCCACTTTTGGAATTGCACAAGCTTGTCAAGCGGATTCCACATGGACTCGGCCATCATTAGCTGTGCTGTAGCTCTCATTCCTTGGCCAATGGCTAAATTCGGATGATGATTCATAAATTCCGTGGAAACAGAATCAAAGGCCAAGACAAGTCTGGCATTCCCAGGCTCTAGACAGGCGTTTCGGTAGGCAGACAAGACGGTTAAACGTTCTTCTAAACGCTGAGCAGCGATGTCTGCTTGTGCCCAAATAGGATGCACACTTGCAGACGCTAAGATGAATGCGAAGATGCAAAACCTCATCTTAAAGCATGTTTAAACTGTGGCGCAAATAGGAGCCCATGAAAAGTGTTGCTTTTTGAGCGTTGGGTATTCGGATGCGCTCCTCCATAATGCGCGCGCTGGGCAAACTTCGGATTTTTTGAAACAATCGCAAGTAGTAGATGTAAGCGATATAGACGCCCAATCGGCTGCTTCTGGGCAATTCGATGATGCCCTTGTAGGCTTCCTTAAAGTCAGCTTCAATTTCATCTTCGATGACACGTTTCGTTTCGTCGTCAAAGCTTGAAAGGTCCAAGTTTGGAAAATACGACCGTCCCATTTCTTGATAGTCGGCTTTTAAATCCCGCAAAAAGTTGATTTTCTGGAAAGCCGCACCGAGTCGTTCTGCAAAGGGACGAAGGCGCTCATATTCGGCTTCGTCGCCGTTCACGAACACTTTTAAACACATTAGTCCAACTACTTCTGCTGAGCCTACGATGTACTGATCGAATCCCAAACGGTCATAATCTGCACGATTGAGGTCCCATTCCATGCTCTGAAGAAACAGGTCAACGTGCTTCTTATCAAGCGAATATCTATGGTAAACCTGCTGGAAGGTATGAAGGATTGGATTCAAGCTTATCCTTTCTTCTATGGCAAGGTCTGTATCTGCTTTGAACCGCTCAAATAATGCTTTCTTGTCCGTGTGATGAAAGGTATCTACGATTTCATCTGCAAAACGCACGTAGCCATAAATGGAATAAATTGGTTGCCTTAGTTGTTTTCCCAGAAATCGAATTCCGAGGGAGAACGAAGTGCTGTATGCCTTTGTGGTGAGTATGCTGCATTCCGCACACACGTCATCGTATAGTTTCAAAGCATCCATGAGAATTTAACCAATATAAGGTGATTTTGGTTCAATGAGAAGCCTAGATGTTGGCATTCATCCACTCGTGTGCTTCCATTCCAGCGACTTCTCCGCTGATTAGGCTTGGCGGGACGCCAGGCCCTGGTGTGGTTAGCTGTCCCGTGAAATACAGCCCGGGAAGTTTACTCTTCATTTTGGGTTTCCAAAATGCCGTTTGTTTGATGGTGTTTGCGAGGCCATAAGCGTTGCCTTTGAAGGCACGGTAATCTTCCTGAAACTCTCGGTGGGCATATCCTCTTTTGTAGACAATGTGTGGCCGGATATCCATTCCGATTTGCCGCTCCAAGCGATCACACATCTCTTCAAAGTATGCGTCTCGCTGCCCCGGATTTTCGTCCAGTCCTGGAGCAAGAGGAATGAGAAAAAACAGATTTTCAAATCCTTCTGGTGCGACGCCTGAATCTGTAGTAGAGGGAGCGCTCACGTAAAAGAGCGGATCTTCCGGCCATGTTTTGGAGTCATAAATCGTTTCCGCATGCGGGCCAAATGGCGTGTCGAAGAATAGGTTGTGGTGCTGCAGGTTGGGCACACGTTTATTCACGCCTACATAAAACAGCAAAGAACTCGGCGACATTACCCGCTTCTCCCAGTAATCTTCATCATAACGTCGCCATTTGGAAGACAAGAGGGTTTGTTCCACATGGTGATAGTCTGCCCCCGCGATTACAGATTTCGCAGAAATTGTCGCGCCGGATTGCAAGCGAACACCGCTCACGGTTTTGCCATTATCTGTGATTTTAGCAACGTCTGAGTTGTACTGAAATTCAACGCCATTTTTTTCTGCGACTCGCACCATGGCCCTGACAATTTCATGCATGCCTCCCATTGGATACCATGTGCCAAGCACGGTGTCGGCATAATTCATCAAGCTATACAGTGCTGGTGTCTTTTCGGGTTTGGCTCCTAAAAAGAGCACAGGAAACTCAATGATTTGGAGCAATCGTTCATCCGTGAAGAAACTCCGAGCATGTGCGCTAAAGCTTTTCAGAAGGGTGAGTTTGGTGGAGTGTTGAAAGGTTTCCCAAGTGGCAAACTCCATGATGCTATGTGCCGGTTTTCGAACGAAATTGTTCATACCAATTTTGTACTTCACCTCTGCTTCGTCCAGGAATTCTTGCAGTTTAGCACCTGCGCCCGGCTCCATTGAGTCAAATGTAGCTTTAAGAGTTTCTAAATTGGCAGCGATGTTGACAGGACCGTCCTTGAACCATACGGTGTAGGAGGGATCTAGGCGCACCAAGTCCAGTTCACGGTTTACATCGCTTCCAAATTTGGCGAAGTACGCTTCAAACACATCGGGCATCCAGTACCAGCTGGGCCCCATATCAAAAGTGAAACCTTGCTCGTGAAACACACGAGCGCGTCCTCCGGGATGATCATGGCGTTCCAAGACTTTAACTTTGCGGCCCAAAGCTGCAAGCTGAGTCGCTGCTGCGATACCAGCAAAACCTGCTCCGATGACCAATGCATCGTAATCGTGGGTTGGGGAGACGTGATTCATGGATGCAAAACAACATTCATTTGAGTGTTGTTCAACACAAACAGCGAATTTGTTATGTATAGAATTAGCTGGACTGAAACGCTACCTTTGTCACATGGAACAAGCTGGTTGGTTTTATGATCTCTGTGCTTTTGGTGCGCATCCTGATGATGTGGAGTTGTTCGCAGGAGGAACGATTGCCAAAAGCGTCTCCCAAGGCAAGCGCGTTGCGATTGTTGATTTGACCCGTGGTGAATTGGGCTCGCGCGGCAATGCTGATACCCGCGCCTCTGAAGCGGCCGTTGCTCAGAAAATTTTGGGCGTTGATTTCCGTGAGAACTTGGACTTAGGCGATGGCTTCTTTGAAGTCGATCAAGGTGCTTTGCTCCGGGTCATCGAAGTATTAAGGAGGTTGCGCCCGCAAATTGTTTTGGCCAATGCGTTGGATGACCGTCATCCTGATCACGGCCGCGGCGCGGCGCTCGTCCACCGCGCTGTTTTTTTGAGTGGCTTACTCAAAATTGAATCGGTCGATGCAACGACAGGAGCGAGTCAGCTTCCTTGGCGTCCGAAGTCTGTGTACCACGGCATCCAAGATCACTGGCGCAACCCGACTATCGTGGTCGATATCACCGGATTTGAGGACATAAAAGCCCAAGCCATTGCCGCTTACGCGACTCAGTTTTATCAGGAAGACGGAACCTCTGATCAACCTGAAACACCTATTAGCTCTCCAGAATTTTTAATCCACTTGCAAGCACGTGATGTGGCCATGGGCAGATTAGGTGGAGTCAAAAGCGCTGAAGGCTTCGAAACCAAACGTCCTCCCGTCGTCGATGACCTCGGGATTTTAGGCTGATACCAAGGCGAGTGCCTAAAAGAGCAGTTTTCGCACCGGTGTTAATTCGCACTTTGACCAAGCGACCAAAAGTCCAATTGCTTGAACAACGGCGGCAGCTGAAGCAGCGTGAGCGGCGCCAACGGCGCCACCATCTGGAATCCATGCCGCGGCCGTGACCAACAAAGTAACCAAACCTGCTCCGGAAGTCCAGGCATTCCAACGGTGTTGTCCGATGCCCGAAAGATGATGGGCGACGATGGAAGAGATGGCACCTGCAATGGCTGCAGGAGCTAGGCCGACCACGACTGGTCGAATGCCTTCGAACCCAAACACCCAGCTGTAGATGTTTTCGGGAATGAGCAGTGCACCCACCAAGGATACAGCTGTTCCAAGCACAGCCTTCCCCAATTGCCTCTTGGTATGAGTCAACCGCACGTCCTTTGAGTTTTCTGAGGCGGTTCGTGTGTAGACCAGAGGTGCTAATGCTCTTGGGATCAACCACATGGCTTCTAATCCATAAAAAGCAATGGAATAAATTCCCGAGGCGGCAACACCCGCCGGCGCCTGTGCCAAAAGGCTAAGGTTGGCACGGTTGGTTAGCATTTGCAGCAAGGCTCCGGTTTGTGCAGACCGCCCATACGTCCAGAGTCGGCGTGCGACCTGCTTGGTGGCTATACGTTCTTCCTTTGATGGCAAGGCCACTTGCCGCAAAACAAGGATTATCGATGCAACAAAGGCAATGGCTAAGCTGGCAGCTAATGCTCGCAAGAAATCAGTGACTTTTGGCTCTGAGGTGTTTGCGAATACGGTGCACAAAATGACCAAGAGCGCTCCAGCTTGCAACACTTGAAGAGCATTGTGAGATTTGATTTTCCGTTCGGCCAAAAGAACCTGCCCATGAAAAATAATGGCGCCTTGCAGCCAACCCGTTGCGGCGATGAAGACAAAATGGCTTGCCGGTAAAAACTGCAATACTGTTCCGATGCCTGTGCTGACGATTGCTGAAATTACCAACCAAATATGGCCGGGGAGGAGCACGTTCCCGACGTGCATTTCCTTTTGCAGAAAAACCACAGTCCCACCTGCAAGAAATCCGCTGAGTCCTGTTACCATTAAGATACCGAGTTGAATCCAGGCGATTTCTCCTTGGCCACTAGCTCCGAGGGTTCGGGAATTCAAAACGATAATGGCCGTGGTGAACAACAAAAGCAATAGCCGGCTTAAAAGTGCGTGTCGATCTTCTGATCGCTCTTGCGTTTTTGGTGTCATTTTGCTATTGGATTCGCGCGTTCCAATGCTTCACGGTAAACCTCACTGTAATTGTTTGCGATGGCTTCAACACTGAAGTGGTTTAGTGCATGGGATCGCAGTTCAGCGCTGTTAAATCTTTTCTCGGCTTTTATCCATTGAAGCATGCTTTTGGTTAAGGCCACTTCGTCTTCCGACTTGACCAAAGCACCTCGGTTGGGCGTAAGGTGCTCTCTTATGCCTCCCACATCACTCGATAGAACAGGTATGCCACTTGCCCAGGCCTCTGCAATCACGCACGGAAAGTTCTCATAGCGGCTAAAAAGCAATAGGGCATCGGCAAGTCGCATCTTATTTGCTACTTCAGCGAGCGTGATTTCACCGAGCACCGTGATGCAATCATTCAATCCCAGGGCATTGACCAATGTCCGATGAGGCTCGGGATCTCCGTCACCAATAATCTGAACATGAAAACTTGTCGTTTTTTTTCTGAGCTGATGAATAGCCCGGATGATTCCGCTGATGTTTTTTTGGTCATCTGACAACGAACTGATGTGCAGCCATTGGAAAGTTCCCGGTGATTTATCCGCCATTTCATCTTGCGGATGAAAAAGTTCCGTATCCACCACATTAGGTACCACACGGAAATGATTGTCACCCCCAAACAACCGCATGCTTTCGGCCAAGTCTTCAGAAACAGGGCAAAGCAAATTGGCGTGCTTCAGGGTATTGCGCATGGACCACTTTCGCCAAAAAGGAAGTCTCTGTTGCTGTAATTTGTGGTAGGCTGTCCAATGCTCGGTTACCACCAAAGGAATATTCCAGCGCTTGGAAAGCGTGCGAGCCGCTTTGCCTGCAGGGTATGCAACGTGCAAGTGAATCACGTCGAAACGGCCCATGTCGGTTTGTTCCGCCAATTCGAGTAGTTCCCGAGTAGTTCCGAGTACCATTGGCTTTCTTGTCTTGAAATAGGCAATGCGTTCCAAGAAGCCGCCGCAGTTAAGGGCGGTGTTTTTAGGAAGTGGTTGATTTTCAGACGAAGGTGCTGCATACCATACTTCGCCGGAATGCGCCGTGGAGATGGCTTCAATATGGCGACGAACAAAGTTGCCCAAGGTTCCGTGGACCGCACTGGGGTACCAGCTCGCCAAGTGCAAAATGTGGGGTCCCTGAATGGGTGAATTTTCGGTTGTCGATTGAAACATTCGGCTCAAAGGTCGCAAGGAATTCGATTAAACCTTGGGTGTTCATCATTGTCGGTATTAAAATCGTTCTTATTTTGCAATTTAAAGAAATTCAGAGATGGTCAAGATTCTCAGTTTTAGTGCTTTTGTAGCCTTCGTTGTGGCACATGCTTTTCAGGTGAAGGCGCAAGCACCAACTTTTTACGCTGACATTGCGCCCATCGTATACCAGAACTGCACTGAGTGCCATCGCGTAGGTGAGATCGGACCAATGCCGTTTACCAATTACGATGAAGTGGCGAACCAGGCTGCTTTCATTTCTTATGTGACTTCCACGGGCTATATGCCACCTTGGACACCCGATGTGGAATATGCTTCATTGCGCGGAGAACGCTTTCTAACTGAGGACCAAATTCAGTTGCTTTCGGATTGGTACGAAGCGGGTATGCCGGAGGGCGATCCTGCGATGAATCCCGGATTGCCCGATTTTCCCGAGGGGAGCCAAATTGGAGAGCCGGACTTGGTAGTCTCTATGCCGGAGCCATATGTGCACGGCGGTGACATGACGGAACAATACCAGGTGTTCGTTCTTGAGACTGGGGTGGAAGAGGAAACGGAAATTGGAGCGGTAGAGATTCGTACGGGCAATTCGGCCATTGCGCACCATGCCCTCATCGCTTACACCGAAAGCGCGGTCTCTATTGCTGGCGCTGAAGCATTGGATGCTGAGGATGACGCTCTTGGGTATGAAAGCTTTGGCGATTATGGGGTGAATGTGGAGGATTTCTTGTTTGGAGGTTGGGTTCCAGGTACACCACCCACAGATTTCCCCCCAACCATTGGCAAGACCATCGGACCCGATGGCCGGTTGTTGCTTCAAATGCATTATGGTCCGACACCCATAGAAGAGTCAGACGTTACGGAGATTAATTTGTTCTTCTCCGATGAGCCGATTCAACGTGAGGTGGATTTGGCGTTGATGACGGTGAACAATCTGACGGAACCGTTTTTCATCGCACCGAATGAAGTGGAAACCTTCCACGGTATTTTCAATGTGACGAGTGATATGAGTTTGCTTTCCATTACTCCGCATTGTCATTTGCTCGGCAAAGCCTGGGAAGTTTACGCTGTGTCGGGCAACGGCAGCGACACCATTCCGTTAATTTCGATTCCTGAATGGGATTTTAACTGGCAGGGAATTTTCAGTTATCCTTCTTTGAAGCACATTCCTGCGGGCTACAAAATTCACGGCTACTGCACCTACGACAATACTTCTGACAATCCCAATAACCCGAACGATCCGCCTCAATGGACTTCGTGGGGGGATTTGACAGGCGATGAGATGTTTGTGATGTTCCTGCAGTTTGTGGATTACATGCCTGGTGATGAGGATATTAGCTTGTCGGTTCCGGATGAGGATACGCGGATTGTCTATGCGGCAAACAACTTGTTCCCTGCTTGGCCCAATCCGGCTCGGCGAGGCCAGGTGGTGACTTTTGGTTACCACTTGAATGAAGCAGATCGCGTGGTATTGGATTTAATGGATGTTCGAGGGCGTCAAGTCCAAAACATCATGCCTCAACGCCACTTGCCTGCAGGCCATCATGAGCAGCGATTCACATTGCCGGATTTGGATCCCGGTACATACTTCTACCGGATGACCACCTCGGCTGGCTTGGTTCGGAGCCATATGATTCAAGTGCTGGATTAATTATGTGGAAGATCTGGGTCTTTTTGGCTCCGCTGTGTCCTGTATGCCAGGATTACACGTACTACCTCAATGCTCTAAACGAGCAGTGGGAGGAAGAATATCCAGGGCAATTGGATGTGGTAGGTTGGTTTCCTAATCCAACGGTGACAGATGAGCAGATTGCAACGTTTGCTGAGCGCTATGAAGTTGACTGGTCGCTCGCCAAAGATACCCTGGGTTGGTCCGATGCGGTCGATGCCAAATGGACACCTGAAGCCTTCTTGATTGATCCGGAAGGTCGAGTGCGCTATCGCGGACGGATTAATGATCTGTATTATGCTCTTGGAAAGCATAGGGCAAAGCCGAAAAATCAAGATTTGGCTTTGGCGGTTGAGCAGGCCATGGACGGTCAAGCGATTGATCCGAAGAGGACAGATGCCATTGGTTGTCCTATTGAGCGAAGGATTCTTGCAAGGGATTGATCGCGGTCGAGGATGTTCCACCGAAACTACGCGTGTTTTTAAAACTCGAATTTATTGTACCAATTCCTTTGGTGATAAGGCAGCAGTGGACTAGCGGCTCAGAGTGTCAGTTTGTGGCAACGAGGATCATAGATTTGGAAAACCACCGGTATACAAAGTAGAATAAATCTCAAGTCGAGCACGCTCACACCACCTATATTGGCTGCATGCTTGAACTTCTTACTTGTCCTGTCTGCAATGACTCTTCTTTTGATTCTTTTATTGAGACAGCAGCGCAAATGCATTCCAATAAGGAGTTATTCAACTTTGATCAATGTTCCAGCTGTAAACTTGTTTTTTTAAATCC
>CESU01018383.1_pt1 | contig 13028 bp, 9 predicted proteins | sample 531141 | NCBI WGS metagenome assembly CESU01 (sample SAMEA2621401, study PRJEB7988) | marine metagenome | isolation source: saline water (ENVO:00002010), including
GCCGTTAGAACAGAGTCTATAATCATTCTCGAAGACGGGCTCCCTAAAGAACTTTTATCGCAACAATTCATAACGGACATCATAGTTGATGGCGCTAATAATAAGTGGATATCTACTGCTGATGCGGGTGTTTTTTATCTTTCTTCAAGCGGGCAAAATACTATTTATCAGTTTACAAAAGAAAACTCACCGTTACCTTCAAACGGAGTTAATGATATGGCTTTAGACTCAGATAATGGAGTAATTTACTTTGGTACTAACAGAGGCCTTGTGGCTTTTAATACAGGTGGCTCTAGAACTAGCCCCTCTCTTGCAGACATTTATGTATACCCCAACCCAGTCCGCCCCGATTTTAATATGGTAGAGGATAGAATAAAGATTAAAAATATCAGCCAAAATATTAATATTAAAATTACAGATGTTGAAGGAAATTTGGTTGCTGAAGCCCAGTCAAATGTTAACTTAAGATATAAGGGTTACAATCTTGAAATTGACGGAGGAACGGCTTATTGGAATGGTAAAAACCTAGCAAATAATACGGTCGCTTCTGGGGTTTATCTGGTCCTTCTTTCTGATTTAGACAACTATGAAACGAAAGTCTCTAAAATAATGATCATACGCTAATGGTCGTCTCTACAAAAGCAATTGTCATCTCAAAAATTAAATATAACGATAGTGATCTTATTGTAAAATGCTACACAGCATCTTCTGGGATAAAAAGTTATATGATTAAAAATGCCCTAAAATCTAAAAAAGGTAAGTTTAGGCCAGCTTATTTTCAACCTTTATCACTACTTGAAATCGAAGCGCAACATAAAGAGATGAGAAGTTTACATTACCTTAAAGAGGTAAGACTCCACAAGCCATACGAATCATTACACACTAACGTTTTCAAATCAACAGTTCTATTGTTTTTGTCAGAAATTTTATCAATGATTTTAAATGAAGAGGAAGCGAACTTCCAGCTTTTCGAATACATAGAAACAACTTTGCTATGGTTTGATACAGTCGAAAATACAGGGGTTTTTCATCACCAGTTTTTAATGGGGCTTACAAAGTTTTTAGGCATCAATCCAGAAATTCAAAATAATCAACGATCTTATTTTAATTTGCAAGAGGGAAAATTTCAAGTTAAAAACTCGGAGTACTCTGTTACGGGTGAAAAGTTAAAACTATTAAAACCGTTTTTAGGCACAAAATTTGACACCTCTTTATCAATTGAGCTAAGTTCTAATCAAAAGCAAGAGCTACTCAATATGATTTTAGACTATTTTAAATTACATTTGCAAGGCTTTAGGCACCCTAAATCATTAACAGTATTAAGTCAAGTTTACAGTTAAAAATGACTCACTTCTTTTTTAAATTTTTTGTATTTTTTGCTTTGACCTCACATGCACAGCAGGTAGTTGTGGCAGATGAAGTTAATAAAGAGCCCATACCTGGTTCGGTTGTTTATAATTACCTAACCACCAAAACAGTGATATCAGATCTTGACGGACGGGTTGAAATAAAAGCATTTAGAGACTTTGAAAAAGTTTATTTTGGACACCTTTCATACTACAAAACGTCTATTCGAAAATCAGAGATTCAGGATACTGTTTTTCTTTCACCAAAATCAACCAATCTAAATGAAGTTGTAATATCAGCGTCTAAGTTTACGCAAAGTAAAAAAGAGGTGCCGCAGAATATTATTAGTATAGATTCTAAGGATATTCAGCTTTCCAATCCTCAAACAAGTGCAGACCTGTTAATCAATAGTGGCCGGGTCTTTATTCAAAAAAGCCAGTTAGGAGGTGGAAGCCCCATGATAAGAGGCTTTTCTACAAATAGACTCTTGATCACCGTGGATGGTGTACGATTAAATAATGCGATATTCAGAAGCGGCAATGTTCAAAATATACTTTCAGTAAATCCATTCAACGTTGAAAAAACAGAGCTTATACTAGGCTCCGGCTCTGTTATTTATGGAAGTGATGCTATTGGCGGTGTAATTAATTTTTACACCACTACCCCTAAGCTTTCTAATACTAAGAAACCTCTTTTATCTTCACGCAGCACAATACGATATGCCTCAGCAAGTAATGAAAAAACAGCTCACTTAGATTTTAATTTAGGATTTCAGAAATGGGGATTTCATAGTAGTATTAGTGTGTCAGATTTTGGAGATTTAACCATGGGTAAGCATGGCCCTGACGACTATTTAAGTTCGTATTATAGCGAGCCTCTTAATGGTCAAGATATTATGACGCCCAATACTACACCAAGAGTCCAAAAGTTCACTAATTTTAGTCAAATGCATCTCGCTCAGAAAGTTATTTATAAAGTCAATGATGATATACAGTTTGATCTTGGACTCCACTATTCTACAACCTCGGACTACCCGAGGTATGATCGATTGTCGATACATGATGATGCCAACTTGAAGTATGCAGAATGGAATTACGGACCCCAAGACTGGTTATTAGCAAATGCTCAAATAACAAAGCTAAGTAGCCGCTCTAGCTTCTATGATAAAATTAAAATATCTGCAGCCTATCAAAACTTTAAGGAGAGTCGAATCAATAGAAGGTTTAATTCGGATACGCGTAAAATCAGAAATGAAAATGTAGATGCCCTTTCATTTAACCTAGATCTTAATAAGCAATTATCAGACCGATCGAATATCTCTTATGGGACAGAAATTATAAACAATAAAGTAAGTTCTAAGGGTTTTACAGAAAGTATATCTACAAATAATATTACAGAAGCAATAGCCTCTAGATACCCAGATGGATCTAATTGGCAGACAATGGCCGCTTATTTAAGCTATAAATACAAGCCAAACAATAGGTTAACAGTCCAGTCAGGAATACGCTACAACTATGTAATAATTGACGCTGATATTTCTGATAATAATGAATTCTACAACCTTCCAATAGACACGGCAAATCTAGAGACAAGCGCTGTTACAGGGACCTTAGGCTTTAGTTGGGTTCCAAATAATACTTTTATGTGGAAATTTAATGCAACAACAGCTTTCAGAGCGCCAAACATTGACGATATAGGAAAAATATTTGACTCTCAAAATGGCTTAGTGGTGGTCCCTAATAGCAGTCTTAAGCCAGAATATGCTTATGGAGCCGAATTAGGGCTCACAGTTAACCTAAACCAATCTGTAATATTTGATAGTTCGGTATATTACACTTACTTAGATAATGCATTAGTTCGCAAACCTTTTGAGATTAACGGAGAAACTCAAATGATGTATGATACAGAATTAAGTGATATACATGCGATTCAGAACGCATCTAAGTCTTGGATTTATGGGTTTGAGGCAGGGATAAAAGTTCTATTTTCCAAAGAACTAAAGCTGACGACACAGTATAGTTACGTACACGGGACTCAGGAGGAGACCCCAGGGGTTGAATTGCCTGTTAGACATGCAGCGCCTGTATTTGGAAATACACATATCATATGGAAATATAATAAGTTACAGTTGGATGGGTTTATAAACTACAATGGTTCTCTTAGAGCTTCAGAAATTTCCGACGAGTTAGCAGACAGCTTGTTTGCTTTAGACAGCGAGGGAAACCCGTATTCCCCGTCGTGGCTCACACTTAATTTTAGAACGCAATTTGACTTTAATGATTCAGTCTCATTTGTAGGTGCTGTAGAAAATATAACTAATCAACGATACAGGACCTATTCATCTGGAATAGCATCTGCGGGAACCAACCTTATTATGGCGATTACCTACAAGTTCTAAACATGTATCAAGCACACAAATCTTATACTATAGAAGAGGCACTAGCTAAACTTCAAAAATACTGCGCCTATCAAGACCGATGCCACAAAGAAGTAGAGCAAAAACTCAAACAAATGCGTATGATTCCGGAGGCGATCGAACGTATCATTGTAGATTTAATTCAAGACAATCACTTAAATGAAGAGCGCTTTGCTAAAGCGTATGTTAGAGGAAAGTTTAACATAAAAAAATGGGGAAAAGTACGCCTAACCGTAGAACTCAAACAGCGACAGATTTCTAAGTATGTTATCAAAGCAGCCCTTGCAGAAATTGATCTGGATGATTACCTACAGACATTTCATGCATTAGCTGAAAAAAAAGCTTCAACCCTAACCGACACAAATCCGTTTAGAAGAAAGAAAAAACTAGCAGATTATCTTCTTTATAGAGGCTGGGAATCACACCTAGTTTATGACAAGGTAAACGCACTTATCAACTAGATCTATTTTAAGAATCATATTTCTTCAAGTATTGAATTTCCTTTTGATTTGTCCCCTGAAGTCCATTTCCAAGTTTCATGAAGTCGAATTTTCCCATTATCCATAATTTCGGGTTTTGAAAAACAAGTTCCTGTCATTAACTCTCCTCTTAAATTTACTTGATGGTAGCACATTTCAATTCCCCCATCGTCATCAACTAATCCTATTAAATGTCCTTCTTTAATTTGTCCACCACAGTATGTAGACGTCAAAATGTTATTCTTTTGCTTGTATTCAAATAAGGTGTCTTCTGACGTTTCTCCATTATCAGAATTTGAAACTGGTTTAAATTTTTTATTGTTATAATTCATTTACAGCTCTAGAACGAATATTTAACTCCCACTAAGACATTTCCTTTAGGCATTGGAACAAATCCTGTTTCAATATATTCAGCATTGAAAATATTATTACCAATAATTGATAGTTCAAGCTCTGAAAGACTTAAAGTGGCTTGTACATCAACCACACTATAGCTTTCTCCAGACGCTCGTTCAGCAAATTTATAGACGATACTTTGTGATACGTTTTTCAAAAACTGTGAGCGAAACGTTGCTGTAAAATGATGTATTAATGAATTGATAACATATTTAGAATAAGCAGTTTTCACGTCGTTTAGGTTTTCATCCAAATATGTGTAGCCTAAGTTAATATTTTGAGTGAATAGCCCTGACTTAAACTGTGAAGACAAATTTAATTCTGCTCCTGTAGAGTTTAAGCTCTTTAAGTTTGTGGCTTCCCATTTATCGTCTTCATTTTCTTTAGTATAATCAATTAAGTTGTCAGAGGATCTGTTAAAGATCGCAACGTAAGCATTAAAGTTTATTCCGAAATATTTTAATCCAATTTCCTCAGAAAGTGCTTTTTCAGGTGCTAAATTTTCGTTCCCTAAATCTCTTGGCCCTACATAATATAAGTCAGTATATGTTGGCACTCTATATGTGTAACCAATATTGGCATAAGCCTTAAGTTTATCATTAATAGTATATCCTATATCGATACCTGGAAAGGCATGAAATTTAAAGTCTGAAAAGTAATTTACGGAGACCCCTGGGGTAATATCTAAGGAGTTGTTTGCGATAGAAAACCTATGCTCAACAAACAAATTAGCCATTAATCGGTCTCGCTCTCCCAAATTAGTACTGGCCATAAATACCTTGGCCACATCTATTCCAAAACCACTAACTCCTGCGCTAGAAGAATACGAAGCATTAACTTGCATCCCTACTTTGTTTGAAATATGTAAGTTTCTATAAACCTCAGGGCTTTCGCGAATGTATAAGTACATATCTTGATTTCGCTTCCAATAAGCACGAGGTGTGATCTTTAATTTTTTAGTTTCAAACCTTGTAGACAGCCCTAAAAGACTACTTTGGGTTTCTTCATATTGGTCAGGTGCATCGACATTGTAAAACTGATTAGCTCCAAATTTTCGTTCAGTAAAATAACCAATCATTTCTATAGGATTTGCATTAGTATTGAATATGCCTTTTACAAAATAATTTTGATTTTCAAAATCAGTATTATAGCGATAACCTTCAGAAGTGTTGACAGAAGCATGCCCTATAACGGCAGAGCCGCTTAGCTGTGCTCCTAGAGTTCCCGATACTTGCTGCTGGTCGTAAGACCCTAGCTTATAGCCTACTGAATTTATACGATCGGTACTGGATTTAGTAACAATATTAATCGCCCCTGTAAAGGCATTTTGTCCAAAAACACGTGCCGCAGGACCTTTTATGATTTCAATCCGTTCGATTACCTCTAACGGCAGCGCCATGTTTAATGTGTGGTGACCCGTTTGGGGGTCTTCCACCTTGATGCCATCGACCAAAAGTAATGTTTGATCAAAACTTCCACCGCGAATATATAAATCAGACTGCATACCATTAACCCCTTGACGTCTGACGTCGATTCCCGCCTCTTGTTGAAGGAGTTCTGCTAAATTAGTTGCAGGGCTTTCTAGGATATCCTTTGATGAAATAACTGTAATAGTCCGTGAGTTTTCTTTAAAAGGAAGTTCAATTCTTGCTGAAGTAATCGTTATAGAATCTAATGCTTGTCCTTCCGTAATGTTTTGAGCCAATGTGTTTTTATGTAAAAATACACTCACAATAAACAGCAATAAATAGAGTTTATTTTTCATAATTTTTTTATTTCGTTTAGTCAGATTTATTTTACAAATATAGAAATACGAATGATACTCCAATTAATAATCCAATAAAAATAACATATAATTTTATGCGCGAAAAAGGGCTAAACAGTATAAAAATAATCAATGTTTTTATTTTAGTCAAACCACAAATGCGCTACCTTTATACCATGTTTGCTCTTGTTGATTGTAATAATTTTTATGCTTCATGTGAGCGGGTTTTTAATCCTGCCTTACGTCAAAAACCGATTGCTATTTTATCGAATAATGATGGCTGCGTGATTGCGCGAAGTGATGAGGCAAAAGTATTAGGGTTACCCATGGGGGCTCCTGTCTTTAAGTATAAAGAGTTCATTAAAGCTAATAATATTCAGTTGTTTTCATCTAATTATGCGCTGTATGGAGACATGAGTAGTCGAGTCATGCGAATTCTAGAGCAATTCTCCCCCGATGTAGAAGTCTATAGTATTGACGAAGCGTTTTTACAGCTCAACGGGTTTGATTCCTATAACCTTCATGAGTATGGAACAGAGATGCGCCAACGCATCCTCAAATGGACTGGGATCCCCACATGTGTTGGGGTCGCACCAACCAAAGCCCTGAGCAAAGTAGCGAATAAGATCGCCCGTAAATTTCCAAAAGAAACAGGCGGTGTCTATGTGATTGATAGCGAAGAGAAACGCATTAAAGCTTTGAAGTGGACCCAACTTAAAGACGTCTGGGGTATAGGCCCAGCGTTGCATAAGCGACTTTCTGCTAAGCAATGTAAAACGGCTTATGATTTTGTTCAGCTCCCTGATATGTGGGTGCGTAAAACCTTTTCAATTACAGAGTGGAAACTAAAAAAAGATTTAGAAGGAATTTCTAAAATAGGTCCAGAAACGCTTAAGAATAAACGTGCTATTGCAACAACTCGAAGTTTTGAACACACGATAAAAGACTTAGAAGATATTAAGGAGCGTATCTCAACCTTTGCTTGTAGTGGCGCCGAAAAACTTCGTAAGCAGGGGTCTAGCTGTCATATGATGTTTATTTTTTTGCGAAGTGACTATCACAAAAAAAACTTAGAACAGCACCGAGCTAGTATTGTGGTTAATATTCCTTTCCCAACCAATTCTAGTTTAACCTTAAGTACGAACGCAATTAAAGCTGTTGCGACTATTTATAAAAAAGGAATTCAGTATAAGAAAGCAGGAGTCATCCTCACGGGTATTGTCCCAACGGACAACCATCAGTTGCAGTTATTCAATCACGAACACCCAAAGCATCTACCATTAATGCGCACCATTGACTTTATTAATAAAAAGTATCACGAGCCCAAATTAAAATTAGGAAATCAAGATTTAAAACGGACCTGGAAAATGCGTCAAGAATACTTGTCACCCAATTATACAACCAATTTAAATGATATAATAACCGTCCAATGTCTATAACCACCACCATACCTCTTACTTTTTTCATTCCTGAAAATCTCAATACGCTAGGGGCTATTTATTTTGATACAGGAATCTCTGCAGGATTTCCATCACCAGCGGAAGACTTTAAGAAAGAGCGTCTGTCACTAGATAGCGAGCTTATCAAAAATAAAGAAGCGACTTTCTTTGCCCGCGTGAGCGGGCAATCAATGATTGATGCGGGACTTAATGACAATGATCTTTTAGTGATTGACAGAAGCCTCTCTCCAGCACATAATAAAATAGCAGTTTGCTTTTTAGATGGAGAATTCACGGTCAAACGACTAAAGGTTGAAGAGAATGAAGTTTGGCTGCAGCCAGAAAATAAAAACTACCAGGCCATTCAAATCACAGAAGAGAATGATTTTGTAATATGGGGCATCGTTACTAATGTAATTAAGAAAGTGTAATTTTTAAAGTTCTTTTCGAAGCCTTGCAACAGGAAGGTCCAATTGTTCGCGATATTTAGCAATTGTCCTTCGTGCTATCGGATAGCCTTTTTCTTTTAAAAGAAGTGCTAATTTTTCGTCTGTAAGTGGTTTTTTCTTATCCTCTTCGCTAATGATTGTCTCTAATATACTTTTTATTTCTCTAGTTGAAACTTCTTCACCTTGGTCATTAGTCATAGACTCACTAAAAAATTCTTTAATCAATTTCGTGCCGTAGGGAGTGTCTACATATTTGCTGCTTGCAACCCTAGACACTGTTGAAATATCCATCTTTATTTCATCTGCAATGTCTTTCAAAATCATAGGCCTTAGTTGTTGTTCATCACCAGTTAAAAAATAATTTTTTTGGTAGTGCATAATGGCGCTCATTGTAACATAAAGTGTTTGTTGACGCTGTTTTATAGCGTCTATAAACCATTTCGCAGCATCTAACTTTTGTTTTATAAATAAGACAGCTTCCTTTTGAGATTTCGTTTTTTCTTTAGAAGCCCTGTACCCCTTAAGCATTTCATTATAAGGGTGAGAAACGTGTAGTTCGGGAGCATTTCTCCCATTAAGACTTAGCTCTAGTTCTCCTTCAACAATACTAATTGTAAAATCAGGGACTACATGCTCAATAGAGCGTGTATTGTTAGAGAATGAGCTTCCTGGTTTTGGGTTTAAGCGTTCAATTTCTAAAACAGCATCTCGTAGTTGAAGTTCGGTTACGTCAAACTTTTGCAGTAATTTTTGATAATGCTTTTTAGTAAATGGATCAAACCCATATTCAATAATATCACTTGCAAGGCTGGTATTTATAGTTTGTGTTTTGCGTTGTAATTGAAGCGACAAACACTCCTGGAGGTTTCTAGCACCGACCCCAGCAGGGTCTAATTGATGTACTACTTTTAAAGCAACTTCAATTGTTTTTTCATCCGTATATAAGTTCTGAGTAAATGCTAGATCATCTATAATGTCAAGTAGTGGGCGTCGGATATAGCCACTGTCATCAATACTTCCAATCAAAAATTCTGCAATTTTATGTATTGTTTTATTTACAGAAAATGTACTTAGTTGATCAATTAGAAGTTGAGTGAAAGAGCTGCCTGAAGCAAAAGGCATTGTTTTTTGCTCGTCATCTGAACTGTAATTGTTGGCGTTTAATCGATATTCTGGAATTTCGTCGTCACTCAGGTAATCGTCTAGATTGATTTCTTCATTGACTATTTGTTCGTTGTCTATATCATTGTCATTGGATTCAAACTCATCATCATAAGTAGTTTCCTGTTCTTTTCCACTTTCAAGTGCGGGGTTCTCCTCCAGCTCTTGTTTTATACGTTGTTCGAAGGACAGAGTAGGTAGCTGTATCAGCTTCATGAGCTGAATCTGCTGAGGCGATAACTTTTGGGATAATTTATATTGTAGGAATTGCTTGAGCATTAATTGTTTGGGTTTTTATAAAAATAAGAAAAAAACACTACAGAAGATATTTCAAACACTATTGATTTTAAACTACACCAATCAAATTGTCTCTAAAAATCTGCATTAAGAGGAGTTCGAGGGTAAGGAATTACATCTCTGATATTCCCCATTCCTGTAGCAAACATGACTAGTCTTTCAAATCCGAGGCCAAACCCAGAATGCACGGCTGTTCCATATTTTCTTAAGTCTAAATACCACCAAAGATCTTCTTCTGGAATATCTAGTTCAGCCATTTTTTCTCTTAAGACATCAAGGCGTTCTTCACGTTGAGACCCCCCCACAATTTCCCCAATACCCGGAAATAAGATATCCATTGCACGGACTGTTTTCCCATCCTCATTTAAGCGCATATAAAAGGCTTTAATTTTAGCAGGATAATCAAATAAAATTACTGGACATTTAAAATGCTGTTCCACTAAAAACCTTTCATGTTCACTTTGTAAATCAGCACCCCACTTATCAATTATATACTTAAACTTTTTCTTTTTATTTGGCTTAGAGCTTCTTAAAATTTCAATAGCCTCTGTATAGCTAACACGTTTAAAGTTGTTTTCAACGATAAAACGAAGTTTTTCTGTAAGCGGCATTGGTGCACGCTCATTTTGAGGTTTAGATTTGTCTTCCTGCTCTAGGCGCTGCTCTAAAAAGGCAAGATCTTCTTTGTTGTGTTCCAAAACATAACTAATTATATACTTCATAAAGTCTTCTGCTAGATCCATGTTTCCAACTAAATCCATAAAAGCTACTTCAGGTTCAATCATCCAGAATTCTGCTAAATGACGAGAAGTATTTGAGTTTTCAGCTCTAAATGTTGGACCAAAAGTATAAACTTTTCCAAGCGCCATCGCATAAGTTTCTGCTTCAAGTTGCCCAGAGACAGTTAAGTTTGTCTCTTTTCCAAAAAAGTCTTTTGAATAATCAACCGCCCCGTTCTCATCAAGGGGAGGGTTCTTAGCGTCTAAGGTGGTAACTCTAAACATTTCGCCAGCACCTTCAGCATCACTACCAGTAACTATGGGTGCATGCATGTAATAAAAGCCATTTTTGTTGAAATAGGAATGAATAGCAAAAGAGAGCGAAGAGCGAAGTCGCATGACAGCACTAAAAGTATTTGTACGTGTGCGTAAATGTGCTTGTTCTCTTAAGAACTCTAAGGAATGACGCTTAGGCTGTAAAATTGTTTTTGAAACTTCTTCCGGGTCCGCATCCCCTAAGATTTCTATTGAGCTAACCTGAACCTCTACAGACTGGCCTTTCCCTTGACTATCAACTAAACCACCTTTAATATGCACGGCAGCTCCCGTGGTAATACGTTTTAATACCACCTCATTCATGCTTTCAAAGTCAACAACACATTGAATGTTTTCAAGACAGGAGCCATCATTGAGAGCTATAAATCGGTTAGCTCTAAAGGTTCGAACCCACCCTTTGACCTCAATTTCGGAGTGCTTTAGTTCCTGAGTTAGTAAATAGGCAACAGTGCTAGTAGTCATAAGTATATTTTTTAATACTACAAATATAAAGTTTTAAGGTAAATTATCAGCCTAAGGTCTCGTCTTCTTCCGTCCTTTCCTCATCTGGGATTATATTTATAGTAGGCTTCTTTAATATTTTTTTGTTTGCAATACTACGCTCAAGTGAAAGCAGCAAGCAGGGTAATAGCAATAAGTTAGCGAGCATTGCTAGTAAAAGGGTCGCAGAAATTAATATTCCTAGGGCTACAGTACCCCCAAAATTAGATGTTACAAAAACAGAAAACCCGAAAAACAGTACAATAGATGTATAGAACATACTAATACCAGTTTCTCTTAGTGCAGAAAATACAGACCTTCTAATAGCCCAATGATTTGCCAGTAGCTCTTGTCGGTATTTAGCCAAAAAGTGAATTGTGTCATCCACAGAAATTCCAAATGCGATGCTGAAAACCAATATGGTTGAAGGCTTAATAGGCACTCCAAAGTAGCCCATCATTCCTGCTGTCACTAAAAGTGGTAATAAATTGGGAATCAATGAAATGATAATCATCCTAAACGATCGAAACATATAGGCCATGAAAAGTGATATTAAAAAGATTGCTAATGCAAGTGATAAAATTAAATTTCGCACCAAATATTTGGTGCCTTTCTGAAACAAATAGGCCTTTCCAGTGATTGAGACATCATAGCGATCCTCAGAAAATAACTTATCAATTTTAGCAATAAGGTCCTCCTCAATACGCTCCATTTTGTCAATACCAGTGTCTTTCATAAATGAAGTAATACGCGCATAACGCCCTGTACTATCGACAAAGTTTTTTAGCAAATCAACATTCGAAGATACATTTTTTGCATATGACAAGATAAAATTATTCTCTTGTGCTGATGGAAGTTGATAATATTTAGGGTTTCCATTGTAATAGGCTTGTTTAGAATATTTCACTAAGCTAACAATGGAAATTGGTTTAGAAAGTTCTGGGATTTCAACTATTAAGTCTTCCAAAGCGCTCATTCGTTTTAAGGTCGAGAGTTTCATCACGCCTTTTTTACGCTTAGTGTCAACTAAGATTTCAAGGGGCATCACTCCATTAAATTCACTTTCGTAAAATTCTATATCACTATAGAATTCTGCTTTTTTTGGCATGTCCTCAATTAAGCTTCCAGTAGCCTTTATTTGAAAGATCCCAATAATACTAATGGCAAGTAAAATGACCGCTGTAGAATAAATAGTAATACTGTGATGCTTAACAGTGCGGTCAATCCAATCCCCTAATTTGTTAATCCAACGCTTATTTAGGTGCTCTAAATGCTTTTCTTTTGGGATGGGCATAAAGCTGTAAATTATAGGAATAATAAATAAGCAAAGTAGAAAAATCGCTATAATACTTAGGGAGGCAACAATCCCAAATTCAGTAAGTAATTTGCTTTGTGTTATTATAAAAGTTGCAAAGCCAGAAGCTGTCGTCACATTGGTCATTAAAGTTGCATTTCCAACTTTGGAGATCACACGCTGAAGTGACTTTGCTTTATTGCCATGCTTATTAACCTCGTGTTGATATTTGTTAATAAGGAAAATACAATTAGGAATTCCAATAACAATAATTAGTGGAGGGATTAAAGCAGTAAGCGCTGTTATCTCGTACTCAAGTATCCCCAAGATCCCAAAGGTCCACATAACCCCAATAACGACAACAGTCATTGAGATAAAGGTTGCTCTGTAAGATCTAAAAAAGAAAAAGAAAATAAGCGAGGTAACTAAAATAGCAGCCAGGATAAACAT
>CESU01023045.1_pt1 | contig 12998 bp, 13 predicted proteins | sample 531141 | NCBI WGS metagenome assembly CESU01 (sample SAMEA2621401, study PRJEB7988) | marine metagenome | isolation source: saline water (ENVO:00002010), including
ATTAAATAGGAGCTGGTTGTATAAGACTTGCCCAAAGCAAATATATAAGTTTTTATAATTTACTCCTAAGCTTAAATATTTATATTTGATAATAGATTTTATTAACTATGATGAAATATAAAATATTATTATTTATTTTTTCTTTCACTATTATTTCTTGTGGAATAAAAGTTAATACTACATATTCTTTGAAAATTTCTAAAAATTCAGATTTTTTAAAAAATGCTGATACTATAGATCTTTTTATTAATAATCCAAAAAATGATAAAATTGAAGATGTTCAGTATAAAATAAATGACTCTATAATAACTAAACAATATATTTTAAATAATAAGCTAGGTAAAAATAAAATTGAAGCATCCTTTTATGTAAATAATCAAAAATATACCGTTAATGAAGAAATTATAATATTCTCTAATATTAAACCCAAACTTTACTCCTATAAGATTATTAATGAATTTGATCATGATATTAGTTCATATACACAAGGACTAGAATTTGATAACGAATTCAATCTTTATGAAAGTACTGGACAATATGGATACTCTAGTTTGAAAAAAATTGATTTTAAAAGTGGAACTGTATTAAATAAATTATTTCTTGATAATTCTTATTTCGGAGAAGGTTTAACTATTGTTGGAGATGATTTATATCAGTTGACATGGAAAAAAAATATTGGTTTTGTGTATAATAAAAATGATTTTCAATTAATTAAATCCTTCAATTATGATAAAAGTCTTGAGGGTTGGGGATTATGTAATGATGGATTTAATATTTATAAATCAGATGGAACTGAAAAAATATGGATTTTAGATCCCAAAACATTAAAAGAAATATCATACATCAGCGTAGTTACTAACAATAAAGTTATTACTAAAATAAACGAATTAGAATGGCATAATGGAAAAATATATGCTAATACTTACCAATTTAATAAGGAAGTAGGATTAATTATTGATCCAATTTCCGGAAGTGTTGAAGGTGTAATTGATTTTAACGGTTTAAAGCAAAAAGTTAAACAGCATGAGAAACTAGATGTACAAAATGGAATCGCTTTTCATAAAAAGAGAAATACATTTTTTGTTACTGGAAAAAATTGGAATAAATTATTTGAAATTAAAATATTTGAAAATTAATAGTTAAACAATTTTCTTCCTTTCATTAATTCATTTACATCTTTTTTAACAGCATTAATTATATTATCATTTTCATGATTATTAATAACTTTATCAATTAAGTTAACAATATGAATCATGTCTTTTTCAATTAATCCTCGTGTTGTGATTGCTGGTGTTCCAAAACGAATTCCAGATGTAACAAAAGGTGATTTATCATCAAATGGTACCATATTTTTATTTGCTGTTATATCAGATTTAACTAAGGCAAGTTCAGCATCTTTCCCTGAAATATTTTTATTTCTTAAATCTATTAGCATCATATGATTGTCAGTTCCGCCCGAAATAATATTATAGTCCTTTTCTAAAAATGCTTTAGCCATAGCTTTAGAGTTTTGTCTAACTTGAACCATATAATCCATGAAATCATCTTTTAAAGCTTCTCCAAAAGCAATAGCTTTTCCAGCTATTACATGTTCTAAAGGACCACCTTGATTTCCAGGAAAAACAGCTAGATTTAATAAAGAAGACATCTTTTTTAAAGAACCATTTTTTAATTTTAATCCAAAAGTATTATCAAAGTCTTCACCCATTAGTATTAACCCTCCTCTTGGTCCTCTCAAAGTTTTGTGAGTTGTAGTAGTTACTACATGACAGTGAGGGATTGGATCATTTAAAATCCCTTTCGCTATTAGACCAGATGGATGTGAAATATCTCCCATTAAAAAAGCTCCAACACTATCTGCAATTTCTCTAAACTTTTCAAAATCAATATCTCTTGAATAAGCCGAAGCACCAGCAATAATTAATTTTGGTTTTTCTCTTAAAGCAATCTTTGATATATTCTCATAATTTAAAACTCCAGTATCTTTTTCAACTCCGTAGAAAACAGGATTATATAATCTTCCACTAAAATTTACAGGTGATCCATGAGTAAGATGACCTCCATGGGATAAATCAAATCCTAAAATCTTATCACCAGGACTAAGTAAAGCATGATATACTGCTGTATTTGCTTGAGAACCTGAATGAGGTTGAACATTAGCATAGACCGCACCAAAAAGTTCTTTAGCTCTATCAATAGCAATAGTTTCAATCTCATCAACTACTTCACAACCACCATAGTATCTTTTCCCAGGATAGCCTTCGGCGTACTTATTGGTAAGAACGGAACCAGTAGCATTCATTACAGCTGGACTTGTAAAATTTTCAGAAGCAATTAACTCGATACCATTTAACTGTCTTTTTTCTTCTTTTTTAATAAGTTCAAATATTTCTTTATCTATTGTCATAATAAAAATTAAAAGACAAATTTAAGGATCAATGAAAAGGTTAGCAATGTATTTTAATAATAAAAACAATTAATTATAAAGAAAGAATTAACAATTTAAAACACATAGTTTTTAAGATCAGAAAAAGAAATATCTGAATGTGATGTGTGAAATAAAACATTATTGTCTTTTAATAAAATTATTTGAGGAGATTCATGATATATAGAATAAACTTTAGCTATTTCGTTTGATAATGGTCTCTTTTTCAACACATCTATAAATATAAATTTTGAAATATTTATTTTTTTATCAAAACCTAATTCAAATCTTGATAAAAAAATTCTACTAACTATACATCTGGGAGAATGTTTAAACAATAAAACATAGTCTTTATTTAAATTTAATAATTCATCCAATGAATTAATTTGAGTCCATTCTATTTTAGACATATATAAAATATACTTGTTAAGTTTGCAATGTGATTAAAAAAGTAAATATAATAAATAAGCGCGCAAAGTTTGAATACATTTTAATGGATCAAGTATCTGCTGGGATAGTATTGACTGGAACAGAAATTAAGTCTATTAGAGAAAGTAAAGCTTCCATTTCCGAAAGTTTTTGTGAATTCAATGAATCTGGAGAGTTATTTATAATAAATATGTTTATTGATGAATATTCTCATGGTAATCAATTTAATCATAAAACCAAAAGTGAAAGAAAACTACTTTTAAACAAAAACGAATTAAAAAAATTATTAAAAGAAGTAAGAAATACCGGACTTACAATTGTTCCACTTAAAGTATTTATTAATGAAAAAGGATATGCAAAAGTTCTAATTTCTTTAGCTAAAGGAAAAAAACTTTATGACAAACGTCAAAACATAAAAAACAGAGAAAATAAAGTACAATTAGCTAGAATTAAAAAAAACAATTAATTTTTATTTTTTAACATTGGAACAAATTTAAAATCACCTAATATTTTTTTTTCATATTTATTTTTACTTATTCTAAGTATATAAGTCATTTTTTGTGTGTTATTGCCTACTGGAATCACCATACTCCCTCCAATTTTTAACTGTAAAAGTAGTTTTTTTGGTATTTGACGAGCACCAGCTGTTATAATAATCTTATCAAAAGGCGCATGTTCCTTAAGTCCTAAATAACCATCTCCATATTTTATTAGTTCTGGTTCATATCCTAATAAAGGTAATTTTTTAATTACTTTTCTATATAAATCATGTTGTCTTTCAATTGTATAAACTTTAGCTTTAAGTTTAACTAAGATTGCTGTTTGATAGCCTGATCCGGTTCCAATTTCTAAGACTTTATCATTCTCTTTTAAATTCAATAATGATGTTTGAAAAGCCACTGTATAAGGTTGTGAAATAGTTTGATCAGAACCTATTGGAAAAGCTTTATCTACATAGGCATGTGATTCAAAATCTCTATCAATAAAAAGATGTCTTGGAATTTGATTAATTATATTTAATACACTCTGAGATTTAATTCCTTTTTTAATAAGTTCATCTACTAATTTTTTCCTTAATCCTTTGTGTTTAGATGTATCTTTCAAATGATTATTATTATAAATAAAAATAACAATAAGTATTGTATTTTTGAAAAAAAATAAAATGTTAAAAGCTGGAGTAATTGGTGCAGGTCACCTAGGTTCAATTCATTTAAAATTATTAAATCAATCAGATTATTTTAAGCTTATTGGATATTTTGATATAAATAAAGAAATTTCTTCAAATAATGATTTTCTATATTTTAAAGAAATGTCTGATTTAATTAAAGCTGTTGATGTGGTATTTATTTGTAGTAATACTCCAAATCATTATAAAATTGCTAAAAAATGTATAGAAAAATCTAAACATATTTTTATAGAAAAACCTATAACTAGCACTGTTGATCAAGCTTTAGATTTGGTAAAACTTTCTATTAATAAAAAAATCAAAGGACAGGTTGGACACGTAGAAAGGTTTAATCCTGCCTTTTGTTGTTTAGATGACACAATAAAAAACCCAAAATTTATTGAATGCCACAGATTAGCTGAATTCAATCCAAGAGGAAATGACGTTTCAGTAGTTTTAGATTTGATGATTCATGATATAGATATAGTTTTAAGTGTAGTTAAATCCAAACCAATCAATGTTAGTGCTAATGGAGTATGTGTAATTAGTGAAACACCTGATATTTGTAATGCCAGAGTTGAATTTGAAAATGGCTGTGTAGCTAATTTTACAGCTAGTAGAATTTCTTTAAAAAACATGAGAAAAACACGTTTTTTTCAATCAAACGCTTACATTTCTATAGATTTTTTAAATAAGAAAACTGAAGTTGTCAAAATTAAAGATGCTAATAATGTTGAGGACAAATATGCTATGGTAATAGAAAATGCTTCAGGGAAGAAAAAACAAATAGTTTATAATAATCCTAAATTAAAAGACACCAATGCAATTGTTGAGGAACATAACGCATTTGCTAAAGCGATTATTGAAGATAAAGTTCCTATTATTAGTTTAAAAGATGGATTAAATGCTCTTGATTTAGCAAATAAAATATTAAATAAAATATAATGAGTATTTCATTAAACTTAAATAAAATCAAAGCCGAAATACCAAAAAATGTTTTATTAGTTGCTGTTTCAAAAACTAAGCCTATTGAAGATCTTAAAATCGCTTATGAATCTGGGCAATTTCATTTTGGAGAAAATAAAATTCAAGAACTAATTAATAAAGAAATTACGCTTCCTAAAGATATTAAATGGCATATGATTGGACATTTGCAAAGAAACAAGGTTAAATATATAGCACCATTTATTTATTTAATACATAGTGTTGATAGTATTAAATTATTAAGGGAAATTGATAAACAAGCCGAGAAAAATAATAGAAATATAAATATCTTAATTCAAGTAGATATTTCTGATGATGATACAAAATTTGGTTTTCCGTTTGAAGAAATTAATCAAATACTTTTAAGTGGAAAAATTAATGAATTTAATAATATTACTGTTAAAGGTTTTATGGGAATGGCAAGTTTTACAGACGACAAATCTGTAATTAAAAATCAATTTAAAAACCTTAAAAATCTTTTTGAAAAGTTTAAAAAAACCTATTCACTTACCTATTTGTCTATGGGGATGAGTGCAGATTATAAGGAAGCAATTCAGTGTAATAGTAATATAATAAGATTGGGAAGCAATATTTTTGGAGCTAGAAATTAAATAAAAATAATTTGTATTCAATAATTGATGTAGAAACTACTGGTGGAAAATTCAACGAGGAGGGAATAACCGAAATAGCCATTTATAAATTTGATGGAAATAAGATAGTGGATCAATTTATTAGTCTACTTAATCCTGAAATTCCTATTCAACCATTTGTTCAGCAATTAACAGGAATTCATAATAAAATGCTCTGTAATGCTCCCAAATTTTTTCAAGTCGCAAAAAGAATTTTAGAAATTACTGACGAAACCATTTTGGTGGCACATAACTCATCATTTGACTATAGAATGTTAAAAATTGAGTTTGATAGATTAGGTTATCAATTTATTATTCCTCAGTTATGTACAGTTAATTTATCTAAAAAATTAATTCCAGAAATGGAATCTTATAAACTAGGTAAATTAGTTAAATCATTAGGTATCCCTTTATCAAATAGACACAGAGCGGCTGGAGATGCAATGGCTACTGTAGAATTATTTAAATTATTGTTAATTAAGGATAAAAACAAAGAAATTGTCAACAAACTAATAAAGAAAGAAGATAAAAAAACTACAAATAAATTTGCAGCAATTACAAAAGAATTAAAGAACATAACTGGGATCTATTATTTGTATAATGAAATTGGAGAAATAATATACATAGGAAAAAGTAAAAGTATTAAAAACAGAGTTAATCAACATTTAACAGGAAATTCAAATAAATCATTAAAAATTCAACTTGAAATAAATTCAGTTTCATTTGAAAGTTGTGGAAATGAATTAATAGCGTTATTAAAAGAATCAGATGAAATAAAAGTTCACAAACCTAAATTCAATAAACTTCTTAAGAAAGAGATTGTAAAGTTTGGATTAGAATTATGTATTGATACAAAAAAAATGAAATTTTTAAGAATCATTCACTATCAGCAAAACTGTAATTATATAGAAACATATAGTTCATTGAAAAATGCTAATAAAAGATTAATAAGTATCAAAGAAAAATATGATATTAAAGATCCAAAAACTTTAATTAATAATATTAAAATTGAGAATTTTATTAAAGAAGTATCATTTCCATATTCAAATATGATAATTATAGATAAAGGAAGAAATGTAGATGAGAAAAGTGTTATTTTAATAAAAGAATCAAAATATGTTGGTTTTGGATACTTTAATTTAAATTATCAAATAACAAATTATAATATTTTAGAGTCTTTAATTTCAAAAACCAATAGTTGTCAGAGTTATGATAAATTGATAATATCTTATATTAAAAAAATTAAAGTTGAAAAAATTATTAATACTGAGAACTTAAAGTGAATAAAACATTAATAACTGTTTCTGGACCCACAGCTATAGGAAAAACAAAATTCGCTATTGACTTAGCCAAGTTTTTAAACTGTGAAATAATTTCTAGTGATTCAAGACAGTTTTATAAAGAATTATCTATTGGTACTGCAGTACCCTCTAAAAATGAATTAGATGCAGTTAAACATCATTGTATTCAACATAAATCAATACAGGAAACATATACAATAAAAGATTTTGAACAAGAAGCACTGAAAATCATCAATAATTTATTTAAAAAAAATAAATATGTAATTATGGTTGGTGGTTCAGGACTTTATATGGATGCTGTAGTTCATGGCCTGGATGACCTACCTAAAATAGATGACGAAATTCGAAAAACTTTAAATATTAAATTTAAAAAATTCGGTATCGAATATCTTAAAAAGGAACTTAAAAAATTAGATCCTAAATATTTTATTAAAGTGGATAAAAATAACCCAAGAAGATTGATTAGAGCATTAGAAGTATGCCTTTCATCTAAAAAACCTTACTCTTCATTTATAGTTGGTAAAAAAAATAATCACTCTTTTAATTTATTTCATATTGGATTAAAATTAGAAAGAAATGAATTGTATGATAGAATAAACTCCAGAGTGGATCAAATGATAGAAAAAGGTTTAATTAATGAGGTTAAAGGACTTATTAATTTTAAAAACTTGAATCCTCTTAACACTGTAGGTTATAAAGAACTATTTCTTTTTTTGGATAATAAAAAGACGTTAGAGGAAAGTACGAAGGAAATTAAAAAAAATACAAGAAGATTTGCTAAAAGACAAATGACCTGGTTAAGAAAAAAAGATATTTTATGGATTAGCAATACAGTTAAGGTTGAGAAAATAAAAAATTATCTAGATTTAAAGTAATTCTCAATATTTTTTTCAATTCTATTTTTAATATCATTAACATCTGCTTTAACAAAGACTGAACCTGTTATTTTTTCATATAATTCTATATATCTTTCTGACACACCTTTAATGTAATCATCACTCATTTCTGGAATATCTTGTCCTTCCTTTCCTTGAAAACCTTGAGAAATCAACCATTGTCTGACAAATTCTTTTGATAATTGTTTTTGAGGAGATTTAGATAATTGAAGATCATCATAACTATCTAAATAAAAATATCTTGAAGAATCAGGAGTATGAATTTCATCTATTAAAATTATTTCTCCTTTAGAGTTTTTGCCAAATTCGTACTTTGTATCAACTAAAATTAGACCTTGTTTTTTTGCTATTTTAGTTCCTTCAAGAAAAAGTTTTAGGGTATAATTTTCTAATTTTAAATAATCGTCCTTAGAAACTATGTTGTTTTTAATAATTTCTTCCTTTGAAATATCTTCATCGTGATTACCACCAATTGCTTTTGTTGTAGGAGTTATGATTGGAACTGGAAATTTATCATTTTCTGTCATTCCATCAGGCATATCAACTCCACAAATTGTTCTTTTTCCTGATTTATATAGTCTAGCTGCATGACCAGAAAGATATCCTCTAATTACCATTTCTATTTTAAAAGGTTCACATATTATTCCAATAGAAACATTAGGATCAGGGGTGCTTTCCAACCAATTCGGAATAATATGAGAGGTTGCATTTAGCATTTCTGATGATATTTGATTCAAAATCTGACCCTTATATGGAATTCCCTTTGGAAGAACAACATCAAAGGCTGAAAGCCTATCCGAAGCAATCATTAACAAAGACTGATTATTTATATTATACACATCCCTAACTTTTCCTGAATACTTAGAAATTTGATTATTGAAATTAAAATCAGTTTTAATTATTGAATTCATTTTAAAAATTATTTTTTAAGTATTTTCATAAGCTTTAATTATTCTCTTTACTACTTGATGTCTAATTACATCACTCTCATCTAAATATACAATTTGAATTCCTTCAACATTCTTTAAAATACCTATTGCTTCTTTTAATCCAGAAATAACCTTTTTAGGTAAATCAATTTGACCAGGATCTCCGTTAATCATAAATTTAGCATTATTTCCCATTCTAGTTAGAAACATTTTCATTTGATTATGAGTTGTATTCTGTCCTTCATCTAAGATGACAAAAGCATTATCTAAAGTTCTCCCTCTCATGTATGCTAGTGGTGCTATTTCAATTACTCCCCTGTTTATATAATCATCTAACTTTTCTATAGCTATCATCTCTTTTAAAGCATCATATAAGGGTTGCATATAAGGATCCAATTTATCTTTCATGTCACCAGGTAAAAACCCCAAACTCTCTCCAGCTTCAACTGCTGGTCTAGTTAAAATAATTTTTTTTACTAGTTTATCTTTTAAAGCTTTAACGGCAACAGCTATTCCTGTGTATGTCTTTCCAGTTCCAGCTGGGCCTATTGCAAAAACCATATCGTTTTTATCAAATGATTCAACAATTTTTATTTGATTTACAGTGTGAGCTTTAATTTCTTTCTTTCCATTTCCAAATAAAATAATTCTCTTTTCCATTAATTGTATTAATTTATTACCCTTACCGGACAAAACTAAATCAATAGATTTGTTGTTAATTTTAATATTTTGATTCATTAAAACAACTAAAGTATCTAAACGATTTATTAAAGTATTTATTAGAACTTCATCTCCGTTAACTAGAATCCTATCACCCTTTGCGATAATCTTTAATTCAGGAAAATTATTCTTAATAACTTTGACAGTATCATAATTTTTTTTATCAAAAAATTCAGTTGGATGAATGTCTTTTATAAAATATTCTGTTTTTTTCACTTGGCCTAGTAAATTATTTATTGGCAAGTTGTAAATTTATGTAATTTTTAATCTTAAATATTATATTTCTATTAACAAATGGGCCTAATTACATTAACAACTGATTTTGGAAATAAAGATCATTTTGTTGGGTCTGTAAAAGGAGCTCTTCACAATGAAATTCCTAATATTAATATTATAGAAATATCTAATGAAATTTCACCATTTAATATTATTGAAGGTGCATACATAATTGAAAATGCATATAAAAGTTTTCCCAAAGGCTCTATTCATATTTTAGGAGTTGACTCTGAAAAAACACCTGAAAACAAACACTTGGTAATGATATTGGATGGACATTACTTTATTTGTGCGGATAATGGAATAATGTCTTTAGTTGCTAAAAGAATAAAACCAGATAAAATAATAGAAATTAATATTCATAATTCTAACAGTTCAAGTTTTACCGTTTTAGATGTATTTATAAAAGTTGCTGCTCATATATACAGAGGAGGTTCCATTGATTTAGTTGGAAATAAAATTAATGATTTAAAAGAATTATATGATATTAATCCGATTTTAAATGATAAAAAAAATGAGATAATAGGAAACGTAATTTATATTGATAATTATGAAAACGTTGTTACTAATATTTCTAAAACAATTTTTGTAAAATTTGGTAAATCTCGATCCTACACTATCAATGCAAGAAATTACAAATTTAATTCTATTGTAAATTCATACAGTGATTCTATAAAATTTGAAATTAAAAAAGAATTAAGGAAGGAAGAAGGTAAAAAAATAGCTCTTTTCAATAAAGCTAATTTTTTAGAATTAGCTATATACAAGAGTAACCCCTCAGTTACTGGAGGAGCTAGCAGCTTATTTGGTTTAAAATATAGAGATATTATTTCAATAAAATTTGACTGATTTCTTTATAAAGTGTTAATAAGATTGTTTTATATTAACGTTATATTCTAATATATTTACATCTTATATCAACAATTATGAAATTTATTGTTTCTAGCTCTTTACTTTTAAAAAATATTCAAATTTTAGGTGGTATTTTAAATACAAATAATACTTTACCGATTTTAGATTATTTTTTATTTGAAATTTCAGAAAACCTATTAAAAGTTACTGCTTCCGATTTAGAATCAACACTGTCAGCAAATATTGAAATTGAATCAAATAGCAATACAACTATAGCAGTTCCTGCAAAATTATTAATAGATACTTTAAAAACTTTTCCTGAGCAACCTTTAACTTTTAATATTTTAGAAAACAATACCATAGAAATTAGTTCTAATCACGGTAAATATGCCTTAGCCTATGCTAAAGGTGATGAATTTCCAAAAACTTTAACAATTAGTGATGCTTCAAATTCAATTATATCCTCCCAAGTTCTTTTTCAAGCAATAAACACAACAATCTTTGCTTCTGGAAATGATGATCTTAGGCCAGTAATGAGTGGGGTTTTTTTTCAGTTTTCAAGCGAGAATTCAACATTTGTTGCAACAGACGCACATAAACTCGTAAGGTATGTTAGAACAGATTATAAATCTGAAAAATTAGTAGAATTTATTATGCCTAAAAAACCTCTTAACATTTTAAAAGGAATTTTAGTAAACGATAACTATGATGTTAATATCGAATTCAACGAGAGTAATGCTAAATTCACTTTTTCTAACTTATCCTTGATATGTAGATTAATTGATGGTAAATATCCAAATTATGAAGCTGTCATACCTAAAGAGAATCCTAATGTATTAACAATTGACAGATCTTTATTTTTAAATTCCACCAAAAGAGTAAGTATATTTTCAAATAAAACCACACATCAAATTAGATTAAAGATAACTGGTAATGAGCTAATTATTTCGGCTGAAGATTTAGATTATAGTAACAAAGCGGAGGAAAGACTTAATTGTAATTATAATGGAGATGACATTGAAATTGGTTTTAACTCTAGATTTCTTACCGAAATGTTATCTAACTTAAGTTCTGAGGAAGTTAAGCTAGAATTATCTTTACCAAATAGAGCAGGGATATTAACGCCAACTAAGTCTGGTTCTGATGCAGAACAAGTTACTATGCTTGTTATGCCAGTAATGCTAAACTCCTAAAGATAATAGTCCGTTCTAATAAAACTGGATTTTTTAGAGTCAATTATATCTCTCAAAATACTTTTATTCAACTCGTTATCCTTTGAGGCAACAAATGTTCTTATAGAAAAAGATCTAAGAGCATCATGAACACTTAAAGTTGAAACAGCTGAATCTTTTCTTCCAGTAAATGGATAAATATCAGGTCCACGCTGACAAGCACTATTTAAATTTACTCTACACACTAAGTTTACTAATGAATCAATTATTGGACCTAAAACACTTGCATTTTTTCCAAAGATACTTACCTGTTGACCATAGTTAGATGCAGCCATGTAATCTATAGGTTTTGAAACATCAGTGAATGAGATAACAGGTATTACAGGACCAAATTGTTCCTCTTTATAAACTTTCATTTTATCATTAACAGGAAATAAAATTGCTGGAAAAACAAAATTCTTTTGCTTATTACCACCTTTTTCATTAATAATTTTAGCACCTAAGTTAGTTGCATCATCGATTAAATCTGATATATAATTAGGTTTTGAAGGTTCTGGCAAAGGAGTTAATAATGTATTTTCCCAAGGCATTCCTAGTTTCAACTCGTCAACTTTTTTTGAAAATTTACTTAAAAACTCATCTTTTACATCTTCATGAACATAAAGTATTTTAAGTGCCGTACATCTCTGTCCATTGAAAGAAAGTGTTCCAGAAAGACATTCATTTACAGTTAAATCGATATCTGCATCTTTTAAGATTATTGCAGGATTTTTTGCCTCTAGACCTAAAACCAATCTTAATCTATTTTTTTGAGGATGTAAATCTTGTAATGAAATTGCGGAGGAGCTATGTCCTATCAATGCCAATACATCTACTTTTCCAGATTTCATAATTGGGGTAGCAATCTCTCTTCCTCTTCCAAATACTATATTAACTACACCGGGGGGAAATGATTTTTCAAAAGCTTGTAATAATGGGGCAATTAATAAGACACCGTGTTTAGCAGGCTTAAAAATAGTAGTATTACCCATTATAATTGCAGGTATAAGTAATGCAAATGTTTCGTTTAAAGGATAATTATAAGGCCCCAAACATAGAACCACACCTAAAGGACCTCTTCTTATTAATGCTCTAACTCCTGAATTATTTTGAAAATTAGCACCTTTTCTATCAAGGATTTTATATTCCTCTATTGTATCATTTATATAATCTACAGTTCT
>CESU01027225.1_pt1 | contig 12950 bp, 16 predicted proteins | sample 531141 | NCBI WGS metagenome assembly CESU01 (sample SAMEA2621401, study PRJEB7988) | marine metagenome | isolation source: saline water (ENVO:00002010), including
GGTTTTTGAAGCGTGTGTACCCACTTAAAAGTTGAACTTTTATTACGAAGATGGCATATAGAACAATAATATCCGGGTTTATCATCTGTAAACTGTAAACACCTAATATTTGGATTTTGTTCTCCTGTAAAATTTCTAATGTTTTTTTTATTTTTCCAGATATGTAAATGAATCCCTTGAGGATCATAATAAGGACCAGGTTCGATAGATTCGTGTGTATAATTAGGTTTTTCGGGTCCAGTACCTCTTTTTTTAATAATTATAGATTCTATCGCCTCGATAGAACACCTTTTTCCGTTGAAATTAGCTTCCCAATCTTCTCTTTCTGTCGTTTTCATAGCACGATATTCTTCTATCGACATAGTCATTTCAATGAATTACAGTATATTATAATTTATAATACATTGTAAATCTTTAATGTAATTTATTTTTTGTAATAATTTACTTCTTATCGGCAAGAGACTTCCTTATATTGTCATTGAGTTCTCCAAGAAGAGAGAATTCTTCAGGCTTAAAAAGTCCTCTGGAAGCACCGGCGCCGAGAACAGAAAGAACAATCTTAAGATCCTTAGCTTTAACAGTTACCTTTTCGTTGTCATCAACATCTTCGATGCGAACCTGCTTCTTACCTTCAGCCTCCATTTTAATTATAAATGTAAATGAATTACTTCTTTAAATTCATTTAAAAATCCTCTAATTCCTCTAATGTTTTATCAGAAATTTGTTCGGGGCGGTTATATTCTGTAACTCTTTGTTCAAAAAAATTACTTTTACCGTCAAGTGACATAGTATCCATGAAATTGAAAGGACAAGATTCATTGTAAATTTTAGGATAACCAAGTTTTTGGATTAAACGATCAGCCTGAAACTCAATGTACTTCTTCATAGAGTCTGGATTGATTCCAATTAGATTACAAGAAAATGATTCGCATATGAATTCTTTCTCGATGTCTACAGCTGATTTCATCATATCTGTTATGACATCTTGCGGCATCTTATTTACGATGTATCCATATAATAGTACTCCAAAATCTGTATGAAGAGATTCATCTCTTGCTATAAGTTCGTTACTCTTACCCAATGCCTTGGTCATCAATTTTTTAACGTATTTCAACCAAAATATAGCACAGAATGAACCGGCAAAGAAAATACCTTCTACGATTGTAAATGCTACAAGTCTTTCGGCAAATGGAATGTCTTTATTTAGCCATTTTTGAGCCCAATCTGCCTTTTTCTTAACGCCTGGAAGTTCTTTGATACCGTTTAAAGCTTTAATTTTAGCATCGTGTTCGGATATGTAAGTGTCTATCATAAGAGCATAAGTTTCTGAATGAATAGTTTCCATCGCAGCCTGCCATCCATAATAAGCTCTAATTTCAGGAACTTTTATTTCGTCTATGAAATTAATAGAAAGATTTTCAAAAATAATACCATCGGAACCCGCAAAGAATGATAATATATTAGTGATAAAATACTTTTCATTTTCGTTTAAATTTTCCCAGTCTGAAATGTCTGCTGCGAAGTCTATTTCTTCTGCCGTCCAAAAAGCCTGTTGATGTTGTTTATAAGCTTCCCATACTTTTGTCCAGACAATCGGTTGTAAAACATATCTATTTGAGGTTTCTGATAAAATCGGCTCCATTAATATTTAATAATATATAACTCTATATATTTTTTTTAATTTTATTTTTTAGAACATGCCTGGCAATTTCCAAATTTAAGTTTTTTACCAAAAAAGGTGAAAGGAATGGCGTTATAATCTAATTCCATGGTATTCTTTTTGTTGAGAAGTCCCATTCTCTTTAGTTTTGCCTGGAGTCTAGTTTTACCAAGTTCTTTACATTCTGTAAGCGAAATACCATTTGCCCTGGCAACACCTTGAAGATCTGAAAGTGAAATAGATTTCTTGACTTCCTTTACACGAACCGTCTTAATTCTTTTACCGAAATTACTTTTGAGAGCACACGCGCTACAGCCTCCAAAACCGCATCTAAATTGTTTTTTTCCAAAAACCATATACATATCGTCTGAATAATCGGAATAATCCGAGGTGTCATCTGGGAATGTATTTCTAATTCTGTTTAGATTTCTAGAAGAATTTGAAGGGTCATAGTTACCTGCGATCCGCGGAATTTTTCTCCACCTATTTGTCACTGGGTCGCGATAGTATCCTTCTCTTGAAGCCAGTTGGGGTCTACCAGTTCTGGGATTAATTACATATCCAGGTTTAAGGCCTTTACGTGGACCAACACATCTTCCACGATCATTACGACTCTTTGGTAGTTCGCAAACTTTTCTAAGTCTCCCAGTTGCTGGATTAATTTCTTTACCGGGTGGGGCAACTACAGGTTTTCTACCTCTACAACGACCCATTGGGTCGCGCACCTGGTAATCCGCACAGAGTTTTCTATATTTTCCAGTTTCTGGATTGAACTCGTAATCTACTAAACCTGGAGGAGAATACATATCAGAGGTAGCCCCGAATTTTTGAACCATTTTCCACGCCTTCTTTAGAGGAATACCTTTTGAGTGATGTAACTTCATGGCTTTCTTTGCGAGACTCTGTGTTTTTGTAAGTCCACTTTTAGATCTTTTCTTGGTGGGCTTCTTTTTAGACGCTCCCTGAATTCTTTTCCATGCGGCTTTAAGAGATATACCTTCGCGATGATGGATTCTCATAGCACGCTTTGCGTCACCTTTTTTACCAAAATTCATATATTTACTATATATGTATATAATAATTTAAAGAGAAAATATAATATACATATATTATGAATTCTGTTTTTGCTCTATTAAATACTACTCCAGGTCTTAAGTTGTCTGTAAAAAGTTTGTCTAAGAGACTTGGTATTAAGAAAAAGGAAGTTTTTTATCTTTGTTTTAAAGATACTCGCATTCGCAGAGTTTCTGGTATAGAAGTTGGAACTAATAAAATGAATTTGTCTGTTTTTACAATTGACCCTCAGTGATATCTGGAAATACTTCTTTTAGTTTTTCTTCGAAATTTTCATACTTTTTAAAAGCCCAAGCTGATTTTTCCTTATTCCACGCGCTATTTAGCGATGTTTTGATTTTATCTTTGTTTTGATAGGTTTTCTTTCCCTTAATAAAGACAAATTCTTCTCCGATTGCGTAATACAAATCCGGTTCAACATTGTCCGAATGTGAAATTACAGTTGTTCCTTCTTTTGTGTTTCTAAGATTTGTAGTAATAATGTCGCGCAAAATTTCAACAAGAGATTCACGTTCAGTGTGTAGTTTTTTATCAATGTCGTCAAGTTTTTTATTAATACGCGCCAATTCTTCTACCACGTCGGTAAATCCATAAACATGGGGCATCTTTTCGCAATCTTCGGTTTCTACCATTTATAAATATAAATATATCATTTCCTTATACACATTTAAGCAGCATTTTCTTTTATATTTATGTGAGATCTATACATTAATATGTATTTATTTAAAGAAAATAATTCAGACTTAAGAATTTCTTCAATTTCAGATCTGTATTTTTCATCTGATACCCAAAATTCCATTCTATAAAGAACACTTTTACCCTTTGTACAATCTACAACTCTAATTCCGTTAATACAATCTAGTTTTTCATTACCTGAAATTAAATTAAGTATACTAGTTAACCATTGTTCTTGGAACATATTAAAATTGTAATTATTTCTAACAGAAATTTCAAAACCTTTATTATTCATTGGATCTTCCCAACATGGAAATATATTATGTCTAAAAAAAGAATAAGCACACGGCACCGCATTAGTTCTTTTTATTTTTTTAATATTTATTCCATCTGAGAATATTTCGTATATCTTAGGGATATTATTATAAGTACCCCAAAAAGTTTCGATGTCTGAAATGTCTATCAATTTTTCAATATTGTCATTGTACATTTTACCTAAATTTTTATAATGTAAATATAATGACCACGTTTCTCTGAGTTCCATAACAAATATATATAATTTGTGTTTTTAAATAAAATTAAATAAAATTCATATATTATAAATGAGCCTTTCTGGAAAATCTAATATTAATCCAAAATTATGGGGACCTTATTTTTGGCAGACGTTTCATTTTACAGCGTTTGGATACCCAGATAATCCAAATTCAACAGACAAGTCTGCTTATAAAACCTTTTTTATTCATTTTATGAAAATACTTCCATGCGATAAATGCAGTGTTTCTTCGCAGGAAAATATTGATACAATTTCATTAGAAAAAGCTTTAGAATCAAGAGAATCTCTTATTCGTTGGTCTTATAATTTCCATGACAAGGTAAATAAAAAATTAAATAAGACTTCGCCAGGTTTTGAAACGTTTAAATATGATTTTCAAAATAGAGATTCTAATTACATTCATATTATAATTACAATTTTACTTTTACTTTTATTATTGTACATCACTATGCGCTACACATCAAACACTCCTTAGGAGCACTCTTTTCCTTTGATGCGTCAGTGGTGTAATTTTGATTTTCTAGTATAGGCTTAGTCCTGATGTAATAAGATCCTGTCTTTAGTCCATTCTTCCATCCGTACATATGAATTGAATGAATTACCTTTGGCTGTGGCGGATTAACAAATAGATTTAGGCTCTGGCTCTGGTCTATGTATGGACCCCTATCGATTGCTAGATTCAAAAGGCTCTTTTGGGGCATTTCCCACGCAGTCTTATAAACGCTCTTAATGTCATCGGGTAAATCCAAATTCTGAACAGAACCTTTGTTAAGCATAATTTGTTCAATAAGTTCTTTGCTGTATAAATCTCTAGAACGCAGTTCTTCGATGAGATGTTGATTCACGATGATGTAATTACCGGATAATACAGCACGGGTATAAATATTTGATGTATACGGTTCAAATGATTCGTTATTTCCCATTATCTGAGCCGTAGAAGCAGTAGGCATAGGCGCAACAAGAAGACTGTTTCTGAGACCGTATGAAATTATGTCTTGTTTAAGATGGGCCCATTTTTCTAAATCGATGAATTGAGGTGTTACGCCCCATAGGTCAAACTGGAGAATACCATTAGATGTAGGTGACCCTTCGAACGTTTCATATGATCCAAATTCTTTTGCCATGTTATTACTCTCGATAAGAGCATTATAATAGATACATTCGAATACACATTTATTGATTTCCCTGGCACCTTCAGAGTCGTATGAAATTTTCATCTTCATGAGTACATCAGCAAAACCCTGTACTCCAATACCAATTGGCCGATGACGCATATTTGAAACTCTAGACTCTTCAGTAGGGTAACTATTAATGTCAATGATATTATTCAAATTTTTCACTAGTTCCCTAGTTTTATCCCCTAGAAGTTCGTAGTTAATTTCATTATTTTCATTAATGTAACTTGGAAGACACAGGCTAGCAAGATTACACACGGCTGTTTCCTTAGAATCAGAGTATTCTACAATTTCCGTACACAAATTACTACTCTTAATCATTCCATAATGCTTCTGATTTGACTTTCTATTTACGGAGTCCTTATATAGAATATATGGAGATCCGGTTTCAATCTGTGAATTAATTACCTTTTCCCAAAGAGACTTAGCGGACACTTGCTTTCTGAACTTGCCTTCATTTTCATACATAACGTAAAGTTCATTGAATTCGTCTCCCCAAGTATCTGCAAGTCCTTTACAATCATTGGGACACATCAATGACCACATCTCATCTCTTTCCACTCTTTTCATAAATAGATCTGGAATCCAGAGGCCGTAGAATAGGTCCCTTGCTCTCATTTCTTCCGCGCCGTTATTTTTCTTAGCATCTAGAAAATCGAAAATGTCGGGGTGCCAAGGTTCAATGTACATAGCAAACGAACCATTTCGCTTACCGCTTTGATTAATGTGACGAGAAATATTATTATATACCTTTAGAAGAGGCATAATTCCATTACTCTTGCCGCCAGTTTTATTAATATATGAGTCTTTTGCTCTAACATTGCTGATATGAACTCCGATACCCCCGGCCCATTTTGAAATTTGCGCCATATCCGCGGCGGTTTTATAAAGACCTTCTACAGAATCTTCTGTTCCAAGAAGGAAACAAGAACTCATTTGCTGAAATTTTGTACCAGCATTAAAAAGAGTTGGAGTAGCATGTGTATAATACTTACAAGACAATGAGTTATAAGTATCTGTGATACACTTTTGATCTTCGTGAATTGATACAGCGACACGCATAAAAAGATCTTGGGGTCTTTCGTAGATGTTATTTTTATTTAGAAGATAACCCCCTAAAAGTGTCTTAAAACCAAAATAAGACAAAGAGTAATCCCTGTCATAATCGATAATTTTATCAATTAAATCCTTGTGCCTTTGAACCCGCTGAATAAATTCATCAGAAACGACGCCATATTCATTTAGGAACGTCATGGTTTCATAGAATGACCCCTTTGTATTTTTATGATGATTATTTACGGCAATTCTGCTAGCTAGAAGTAAGTAATCTGGGTCTTCTTTAAACAATGTAGCGGAGAAACTAGCTGAAAAATCATCCAATTCGGTAGTGGTGATACCATCGTAAATAAGACTACAAATGTTTTGGGCAATATACACGGGGTCTGTGTTTAGTTTTCTTCCCCATATATTCTCATTGGATAAATTCTGTAGTTTAGCCGTAATGAAATCAAAACGGACATCTTCTTCCTTTCCACTACGTGTAATTACCTTCATTATAAATAATTATATATTATTTCTTAAAATACATTTATAATTATTTAATTTCATTTTAATTTTTTTTAAACCGCTTTTCCACCCCCTCCTCCTCCGTACACATTACCCCATTTCCACCCTGGTACCTCCATATTAGAAAAGATGTGCATCATTTCATCTTTACGAGGATTTAACTTGTTAAGTTGCCTATTTAATGTGAAATCTACATTTGGAACTGTGCGCCGTCTTGGTTCGACTTTCATCATAACACATACAACGATTAGTATCGCGAATACGGCTAGAAGTACTTGAATTAAATTAATTTTCATTTATTATTAACAATTATTTTAATTTAAATTAAAATTAATTATCGAAACACGCGGGTAGTCCATATTCTTCTGAAGGTAGACTGTCGTGTTGAGAATGTGTATTGATGTAATTAGTATAAATTGGAATAATAGTTAGACCAACGTCTAACACAAGTACTTTTAATACATTTACAAAGAATAATAATTTTGTTTCAGTTGGAACATTAATACCACCCCACATATTAGGTACCTGATTGAATGGGAAAGAACCAGAATTACATGCACCAGAATTACAGTTAAAGAATGCTTGCCACGCGAGTAAAATACCTAAAACTGTGATGATATCATTAAGAGCACCTCTCCAAGAATCGCCCATAATTCGAGATTGCTTACACTTTTCGTCTTCAGATAAACCCCGTAAATCACTTACCGAACCATCTTTTGTATAATCCTCTATTACTTTCATACCAGTAGTAGTATATACAATAAGCCCAACCGTAACTAACGCTTTTAATTTAACGTCTGATATAAACGGTACAATCATTAAACCTAGCGACACGGCATCGGCTACATGAGCTAAATGACCTGTAATCCGCGCATTATTTCTACAATTTCCAAATAAACATAATTTTTCTTCAGAGAATCTAGATTTATCTTCATGGAAAGAAAACCAATCTAATATAACAATTAAAATTGTGATAAATAATTGCATTGAATAAGAAGTCCAGTCTGGAGACATTCTTAAAATATAAGGAATAATTAAGGCATAACCCAGTATTAACCCGCTAGTATGTAATCTAGGAAATCTTTTAGAATTTCCTGAAAAGTATGAATAAATTTGAAATAATACCAAAATCGCTATCAATGTATATGAAAACAAATCACCCATTTATATTTACATTATATATTTTATTCATTTAATTTAATCGCCAAGTTCCTCCTGCTGTGAAATTAAAGTCTTCGTAAGGCTTCTTATTTATCTTCCCCTTTGTTTCGGTAATCATGTATCCCAATGTATCAGTGAGGCCGTCGTCTACAGACATAAACTCAGTGGAGACTGGAAATCTACGTCTATTGCTGCTGCTAAATATACCCCCGAAAATTAACAAAAGAATAAGAACGACTATACCTATCATAATAGGAATTTTTAATGGAGGAGGAATAAAACCCGAGACTAATTTGGGCGCAAAAAATAGAACGCCTAGTATAACTAGTAACGGGAGCAACATCAGTAAAAACATTCCGCTAAACATTCCGCCCATAGCATCGCCCATTGCACCTAATGTCGCGGCATCAGACTCTCCTTTAGCCTTAATCTGTTTTGCAAGACCGTCGTTAGCCTCTTTAACAAGATCGTTAAAACCGTCCGACTTGGTTTCGTCCTCTTGGGAACCTAGAATTTCCGAACCTAGTTCAGCCGCAACCCGGTGACCAATAGAAATACCAGACTTTACAGCCTGAGAAGTCTGGACGTTAGTTTGAACCATCATATCAAGATTTAAGTCAGACTCTCTTATAGCACCTTCGATCTCAATTAAAATTTCATTACTTGAAACAACCTTAGTTTTGCTATTTGTAATCTTTTCCTCTATACTTTTTTTTTCAGACTTAAATATATTATCAACCTTTTGTTGGATGAGCTGCTTAGAATTTCCGCTACCTGCCTGAAAACCCAAATCTGCACTCATTTTTTGTTCAGCGGCAGCTGCGGCGATACTTTTAATAGACTCGCCTATCTTGGTTTGGTGCGACGCCGTAATTTTCTGCTCGGTCTTCATTTTAACTGCGCTCTTTAGCGTGATATTAATGGAACTATTCACAAGGTCGGCCGAAGTTGGATTCTCTTCAATGTGTTTTTCTAGGGCTTTTGTCAGCGCATCGATATTTTTTTGTTTCATTTCAAACTTCATCTGTGCCAATTCTGGACTGGCCGCCATCCACTGGGGGATAACAACATCTTTCATAACAGCCTCCGCTATTTTTGCCTGTTGCTTATTAGTACTTTCAAGAATTCGTGCTATAGATGGCTGACTAGGTCTTTTAGTTTTAACCGTTATTCTAGCGCCCGCATTTACCTCTGTTGATTGTCCACTAAGAGTACTATTTAAAGTACAAGAAATATTAGCAGTCTCATTCATAATAGTGGATGCCGCGACTGCAAAAGAGCCGCAACCCTTTTCCATCATCGCAGATTCGTTGATATTTTTCGTTACAGTAGTAGAATTAGTCGTCCCCGCTGCCCCGAAAATACTAATTGCACCCGCCATAGTATCAACGTCTGTCATGCTTTGATCGGAGAAAGCTGTAGACGCTTTCTGACATTCTTTGTTCATACCAATACTCTTAGCAATATCAGTCATATTCTTACCTTCTGGGCCCGCTTTCATCATAGCTTTTACATTTTTGGGCCCACCATTGCAAGCCCCAGCGTTGCCGCTTTTTGTTGTTTGACCACTAGTATTTTTTTCGCCTTGAACTTTCATAAAGTCAGTTGCAAGATCTCGTGGAATTGAGAGAACCATTTGTTTATTTATATAATATAATATAATTTTTTATTTTAAAATAAAATAGATCAAACCGATTGCTACAATAAAGAGAAGTAAAACCGCCGCTATAATGATATATAACATAGTATTATCTTGGTCTAAAGGTAAATCCGTAGTAACGGCGTCTTCGCCTGATTTAACGGCGTCTTCGCCTGATTTAACGGGATTATTCGTTTCGTATGGGTTATTGATTTTTTCTGGTTTAGGTTTTTTAACGGTTTCATCGGTTTTAACGGGTTCTTGAGAAGCAGCACCACAAGCAGTCTGCATACTGATGTCGTTACCCTTAGCATTGCCCGCTATATCTACGTGATTTACACAAGATGTAATCGCGAGAGATCTTGTCGGACATTTAGGGGCCTCATTAAATTTTTCCCCGCCTACATTAAGTGCATGCTGATCACCTAGAGATAATTTGTTGAGATACGCGTTTGCGAGTATATTTACAAATGAAGTAGGAGGCTGACCATCTAATCCGGTACCGAATAATCCAACAGTTGATGCATACTCGATCGGTGTGTGTAATGTTTTATCCCATTCAGCTTCACAGGGCCAATGTAATTGGTTATTACCCGGAGCGCTCATTAGGATACGTTTACTAGATAAAAATCTATTTTTCCCATCTGCTGCGGTACCATTAACAGGGGCATATCTATCATACGCTAAATTTGATTGTGTAAAATTTTTTCCTAGAATTAGAGAAAAGTTTGCATCATCTTTATCCATTGCAAAATTACAGGTTGGATCGGCATAATGTTCGGCGCGCATACCATTCGACAATGTATCGTCACCTATTTTAATAGCATTACAGTAACGACCAAGGGTTTTTTTGTAGCTAGGCGCGGTAGTTATTGTTCCACCCTCTGAAGAAGGAACAGTTGAAATGTCTTGGTTTTGAAAAGCACCGATAGAACCGGGTTTAATTAATTTAGAACCTTCCCATTTACCTTCATAACCCAGTAAATTACTATAATAATCGCGAAACTTCTTTCTATGAATAGGATTATAAACTAGATAATATACAGAATTTTCGCTTGGAACTTTATCCTTGGTTAATATAAAATAAGTCATCATCGGATTTGCTATCATTTTTGTGTTGTAATAATAAACATTGGTACCACTTAAAAAGATACGAAGTTTCTTATACAATGTATTACTCTCATCGGCCGCGTTCAATAACGCATCAATATTACCCGACCGCGGTACGATAGGGTTATGTAAAATTTTATTTATTTCTCCATTCCAATACGCAAAGTTGCCGTATTTGTCAAATACTATATCTTGACCATTGCCTTTTCCCGAACTCATGCTTGTATTTAGTGCTTCATAAATCATTTTTGCTTCTTCAGGACTGTACCGTTTAACAGCGAAAAAATTTATTTGATCATTCACTGAATTTAAACTGGTTTTATCCTCGTTAACACCGCTTTTGGTAGTCGTTGGTAAAGATATCCAACCGTAACCCCCCAATTTGGTAGCGCTTGATTTGTCTTCGTCGGTTATCGATCTAGATTTTAAAAAAGGTCCTAATATGGGATCTCTCATGAGGCGATTAAGAGCAATTTGAGATCTACATTTATTTGGGTCCCTAGAACAAGTTCCGTTGTATGACATCTGTATTTATTATAATGTATTATATATTTTAATTTTTTGATATATTATACAATGTAATGGGTGTTTTTAGATTTAAATTACGAAATTTTTACAACACCGAAGTGGTTTTATTGACATTAGCTGTTAAAAATTTAGTCTGTTCTCTTTGAAGAGAATCGGCAAATTGTAAATCTTCTATTTGCTTACGAAGACGTTCATCTTCCTCCTTGGAATTTTTTAGATTTTTAGCAAGTGAATAGACAAGAGCCTTAAGTTGGTCCTTTGACATATCCTCCGCATATTCAGCACGCTGTTCACTGGGTTTATACATTTTCCATAAGGCGAAGGCTCCAAACACAACTACTACTATGGCGATATTTTGAGGCGTTAATTCAAACATTATTTAATAATACATTTTATTTTATTTTAAAAAATTAAAAATAATTTATAGATTTTCCCACCATTCAATACCAGTCCGTGTAAAAATAACGTTCGAAACCTTGACTCTATTGATAATGTAATATGCGTTATTCACATGAAAATGGTTGTAATACCCGCATCTATTTATTACATCCTCTATTGTGTCTATCCAAATTCCCGGTTCTTGAATAAAAGAATACCGAATTTTTCTAGAATAGAAAGCAATCAGTTTATTGAAATGATGTATCTCGTTAGGTGATGCCCCCATCCAGCGAGAAATCTTATTAAAAATTAAAAGGGCGTCTAGGTTTATCCTGACCCTGAGAAAGTACATCCTTTGAATACTCTCGGCGGCATTTTCTTGAACTTTTTTGAATATCATTTCATTGATATCAGTGGGGAAACCAGTGTTAATATTACAGACAAGGAATTGAATCTTATTCATAGTCTGTGATTTTAATATATACATTATTTGATTTGTTAGTAACTATATTTATTTGCAATTAATTAGGTGTATTTTCCGGAACTTCAGAGTTGTATTTTACAAAAGACTTTTCGATGCCGTTGTAATTAATACCGTTTGACTTGATCGAGTTTACTTTATCACATATCCAAAATAGTGGCATTCTAATCTTTGAATAAACATTATCGATAAAATCTATATGTGTTGACATCTTACCAGTGTCTTCTTTTACATTTTCGAGTAAATTTACTAATTTTTCAAATTTTTCTTCTAAATTTTGTACCTTTTTTTCAATGTCGTCAATCTTACACATTTGCTTCATTATAATAAACATATACTTTATTTTTTTAAATTAATTGTAACATTTCCCACAAACTGGCATATAAATATCTGAAGACCCAATTTCAATAAGATTGTCTGTTTGTATAATTTTTTTAGTAAAACTTGCACGAGTTCCATTTTTACATTTCATACAAAGAGCGTATAATTTTGTATATGTATCGCACAGCGGTATCAAATTTAAAATCTCACCGAATGGCCTACGCAGATAGTCCCCGTCTAAACCACAGATATGTACTTCCTTTCCAAGATCGCACAGACATTTACAAAAGTCTACCAAATTGTCAAAGAATTGCCCTTCGTTTATACAAATTACATCTGCTTTTTTAATCATATGTTCATCTTTAAGCATAAAAAGTAAATCTTTCGCACAAGGGACACAATCAAATGACATACCAGAATGTGTCATAACTTTATCAGAAGAATTATATCTTGTATCTTGATCATAATTTATTACAATGACTTTTTTATCAAGTAATTTATTCATTTTGGCAATATTTATAAGCGCCGACGTTTTTCCAGAAAACATACATCCTGTTATTAAATGAATAGACATTGTTATAAATGTAAATATTTTATATTTTTAAATCTAGTTAATTATTTATTTTTTT
>CESU01020983.1_pt1 | contig 12944 bp, 10 predicted proteins | sample 531141 | NCBI WGS metagenome assembly CESU01 (sample SAMEA2621401, study PRJEB7988) | marine metagenome | isolation source: saline water (ENVO:00002010), including
GCCCGCACACGAGACTCATCCTGCATATCCTCGTGCCGTTGGCGAATATTAGCGCGCTCGATATCATCGGGGTTCTTGCCCGTTTTGCGGGCTTTCAGAATTGTTGCAAGCGGGCGTAAGGGAATGCGGATCATTCGATCCCCCCTGATGCAGAAGCTGCGACCGGTTGCACCAAATCACGTTCTTCGGGGCGTGGATAGGCCACCTGGTCGGCCCGGCCAAAGTGAGAGGATGCCAGCGGAAACAGATGCAACCGGTCAAAATTTAAAGCGGTCAAATCCCGCAACCGCTTGGGGCGGTTTAAATAGGCCCATTCGGCACGCAAAACCCGCAGTTTGGCCCGTGACTGGCCAATTTCGGTCTGAAGCTGTTCAGTTTTAGTCAACATGCGCTGGGTCAAAAAATTCTCATGATAAGCCCAGAATGCCAGTCCGATCAGACCCAGAGCGGTTACAATATAAAATAGGGAACGCATCAGCTATTTGCTCCGATCTGGGGCATTCCGAGGGATCGGGCGGATGGTCGGTCGCCGGGCGCTGTCGCTGTGCGGCGGGCAATGCGCAACAATGCTGATCTGGCGCGCGGGTTTTGTGCCACCTCTTCAGGGTCAGCGGCGATCGCCTTGCGCGTCAACAACTGAAACTGCGGTTCGGGTTGGATAATTTCCGGTGCATATCGACTGCCCGAGCCAAGCTTGCCAGCCCGTGACTGGATAAACCGTTTGACCATACGGTCCTCGATCGAATGAAAACTGACCACAGCCAGAATTCCACCCGGCTTCAGGGCCCGTTCGGCGGCGAGCAAACCTGCAAATAATTCGCCATATTCATCATTAACAGCAATGCGCAGGGCCTGAAAACTGCGGGTGGCAGAATGCGACTGCCCGGGCTTTGGGCGTGGCAGACAGCTTTGGACGATATCGGCCAATTGCAGCGTTCGGGTGATAGGGACCAGCAAGCGCGCGGCAACAATCGCTTTGGCAATGCGGCGACTGGCACGCTCTTCTCCGTAATAAAACAAGATATCCGCTAGCTCTGTTTGACTTGACGTGTTGACAATATCCTCAGCCGAGGGGCCTGATTGGCTCATCCGCATATCCAGCGGACCATCCTGCATAAACGAAAAGCCGCGCTCGGCGGCATCGATTTGCATCGATGACATGCCCAAATCCAAAACTACACCATCCAAATCATTGGCAAAGGTATCCATTTGGGAAAACACCGCTTCAACCAGTGTGAGGCGGCCCTGATACCGCGCGCTCCAATCACGGGCCATTTCAAAGGTTAGAGGGTCGCGGTCGATCGCGGTCACATGATCCGCCCCGGCATCAAGTAGGCCCCGGCTGTAACCACCTGCCCCGAATGTACCATCGAGCCAGCGTCCGCAAAGCGGCGAAACAGCCTCTAAAAGTGGCACAAGCAAGACAGGAATATGAGAGTTGCGGTGACCGTCCAGGGCGATGTCAACCATCGGTCAATCCCCTTTCACACCATCCAGAAAAACCAACGGATCCACTTCGGGTGGCAACTCGTTCAGCCACTCTTCTGTGCGGGCCAGTTCCTCGACCTCATAGGTTTCGGGCTTCCAAATCTGAAACGTATCCCCCGCGCCGATGAAAAATGCCTCTGCGTCCAGATCGATCTTACGACGCAGCTTTGCCGGCAAGACCAATCGCCCTGTCTCGTCGACAGTGGTGGGAAAACTCTGACCGTGAAATAAGGTTTGCAGCATCCGCCGCTCCATCGAGCCGCGCGGCAACGCATCAATTTTGTCATCGACCTCATTGATCGCCGCCAGCGTGTAGCACTCTAGAAAGTGGCGGCGGTGGTCGCCGTAAACAATGACCAATTCAGGATTGAGCCCGTCAGTCCAGTTTTCATCGGCTGATTCAAGAACACGACGAAACGAAGCTGGGACAGAAACTCTGCCCTTACTGTCCACCTTGTGGTGTCCTTCGCCTCTAAACCTGCGCGCCACGTTACTTGGGCCTCTGCCACCCCCACGATGATAGTGTAGGTCTGAACAAAACAACGGATTGAGCGGCCTTCACTGCTCAATCCGTAGTTATCGTTCCGAAATACGGATTGCCCAACTGCGTGCCATCTGGGGGATGTCTGCTCGCACACGCGTCGGATCTTGTCGTTGATGAAGCTGGAACCTGTATGAAACCTGTCTTAGTTTTTTCGGGGTCTTAAGCTGCCCCACGCTTTCCGTCTTCATCTTTACCCTGCAAGGGATGCCATGGGAATTTATGGAAATCAATTGTTTTTTTAATAAACCTTTCACTAGAGAAATTTAATTTCTTCTTAAATTACAAAAAATACATAGTGATACAAGATATTTACACAATATATATTAATAAAAAAGAAATCACTACTAAATGTAGACATTCATCAAGAAATATAACCTCTCCCATGAATTCCCACTTAAATGTAAAACATATAAAAATACGTCCTCTCATTACGCAAAATACCCGCCTAATTTAACCTTTCAATGCCAATCAGGCAGCTTTATTCGGTGATTCGGCCTGAACCAGACCCCCTAAAGCTGTGCCACACGCATCAAACAAGCCCTCGCCCATGAAATGCCACAAAGACAAAGACGCGCTTACCAAACTCTACAAACCGGCGGCCAAAGGCCATAATGGTGCACACTCCGCAACAAATCGATGGCGCCCAGCCCAGCCAAGTCGCATGCGTTTTCTGCATAGCGGCATTTCCTTTTCATCCATTGTGCAACCGCAGCATCGACACTAACTCTCCTGCATGAGCGACGACATCAAGCGCGCCGAAATATGAGTGTTAGTCAAAAAAGGATCAGCAAATGGCTTTTGTAACAGAAGTAAGTTTAAGAAACATCACCCTCACAGACCGCGCAATCGCACTGTGGGGCACAATTAAAGACAATTTCGTAAAACGCAGAGCTTACCGTCGCACTGTAAATGAGCTGTGCGCCCTGAGCTCGGCAGAGCTGAACGACCTCGGCCTGAACAGGTCAATGATCCGTCGGATCGCCTACGAAACAACCTACGGCGTTTGAATTGCGCCTTTAGGGGTGTTTGAAGGAATGTAACGATTGTGAAAATGACGGCGCAAACCGGTGCCACACAGTCAACATGTTACCAATCAGATAAAGCCGGAAGACGCTGCTCCCGGATAGTTTCCGCAACACAGCGGCAGCACCTGGCTCCTGCCATGTGTTGCCGTTCGAGTTTGCAACTTGAATACTTCAAACTGGCGCTGCATTCTAACCGACCTCCCTCGCGACCACGCCCATTTCAAGACAATGTTGCGTATCCGGATTTAAGCATCACACTAGGCTTTGTCACCGACAGCATAGCCTGCTCGCAGTTATAGGGTCAAAACGGGACATCATCGGGGTTCGACAAAAATCGCGCAACAACGTTTTTGACACCGGCTTTGTCAAACGCAATCTCCAGCTTGTCACCTTCAATCGCCTCCACCAAGCCATATCCAAATTTTTGATGAAACACTCGGTCGCCTACACTGTGGTTCGACACCGCTTTGAGATCGATGACCGAGCTGCGGCTTTCGCGGGGTTGCGACAGTCCTCGCTCACCTGCGCGGGATTGCAGCCGCTTCCAGCCTGGCGAATTATAGACGTTGGCCTCGGCCGCGCGCGCCTCAACCCGCGACGAGGATTCGGTCATCCCAGCTGCCCCAAAGCCACCACCATAGAGCCCCGGAGGCGTCAACACATCAACATGCGCCTCTGGCAACTCGTCGATAAACCGCGATGGCAGTGCGGATTGCCATTGACCATACACCCGGCGGTTGGCCGCGAAAGATACGGTGCACAGCACCTCTGCACGAGTGATACCGACATAGGCAAGGCGTCGCTCTTCCTCGAGACCCTTGACGCCAGTTTCATCCATTGACCGCTGGGATGGAAACAGCCCGTCTTCCCAACCGGGCAAAAACACCGCTGGAAACTCCAATCCTTTGGCCGCATGCAGGGTCATAATCGACACTTTGGCACCGGCTTCTTCGGTCTCATTATCCATGATCAGGCTGACATGTTCCAAAAAGCCTTGCAGGTTTTCAAACTGCTCCAGCGCTTTCACAAGCTCTTTCAGGTTTTCCAACCGACCCGGCCCCTCAGGGGTCTTGTCGTTTTGCCACATCGTGGTGTAGCCAGACTCGTCAAGGATAATTTCAGCCAGTTCCTGATGACCCATCTTGCCGTCGCGGGCCAATTGGCCCCACCGGTCGGCACCAGCGATCAAAGAACTTAGCGCAACAGCGCCTTTGCCCCCCAAACCTTTTTCGGCCAGCAACAGCCGCGCGCCCTCAAGCAAAGACACCCCGTTGGAGCGGGCCGTCATCTGAATTTTCTGCTGTGCTTTATCCCCAAGCCCACGTTTCGGCGTATTGACAATGCGCTCAAACGCCAGATCGTCATCCGGGCTGGTCACAAGGCGGAAATACCCCATGGCATCACGGATTTCCATACGCTCATAAAACCGCGGGCCACCGATCACCCGATACGGCAGGCCGATGGTCAGGAACCGGTCTTCAAACGCCCGCATCTGATGCGAGGCCCGCACCAGAATTGCGACATCGTCAAGCGAAAACCCCTGCAGGCCACGGGTGCCCTGTTGCAGCGCCTCAACCTCATCGCCGATCCAGCGCGCCTCTTCCTCACCATCCCAGTGACCAATCAACCGCAGCTTTTCGCCATCGTCTTCCGCAGTCCATAACTCTTTGCCCAAGCGGCCTTTATTGGCCGCAATCACCCCGCTAGCCGCCGCCAGAATATGCGGTGTCGAGCGATAGTTCTGCTCAAGGCGCACCACTTTGGACCCGGGGAAATCGGTCTCAAACCGCAGAATATTGCCCACTTCGGCGCCGCGCCACCCGTATATCGACTGGTCGTCATCCCCAACACAGCAGATGTTCTTATGCCCCCCCGCCAACAGCCGCAACCACAGGTATTGTGCCACATTTGTATCTTGATATTCGTCCACCAGGATATAGCGGAACCAGCGCTGATATTGCGCCAGAACGTCCGGGTGGGTCTGAAAGATTGTCACCACATGCAGCAGAAGATCTCCAAAATCCACCGCGTTGAGATCTTTCAAGCGCTGCTGGTACTGGGCATAAAGCTCGACCCCCATTGAATTGAACGCCGCGGCCTCCGAGACCGGCACTGCAGAGGCGATCCAGGCACGGTTTTTCCACTGATCAATAATCCCCAGCAGCTGCCGCGCAGGCCAGCGTTTATCGTCAATCTGGGCTGCAATCAAAAGCTGTTTCAACAACCTAATCTGGTCATCGGTGTCGAGGATGGTAAAGTTTGACTTCAGCCCAACCAGTTCGGCGTGACGTCGTAACAGCTTGACCCCAACCGAATGAAAGGTGCCCATCCACGGCATGCCTTCGACGGTTTGCCCCAAAAGCTTTGCCACCCGCTTTTTCATCTCGCGGGCAGCCTTATTGGTAAAGGTCACTGAAAGTATCTCGTTGGGCCGGGCTTTGCCCATATTCAACAGATGCGCAATCCGTGTTGTCAGCGCCTTGGTTTTGCCGGTCCCTGCACCGGCCAGCATCAAAACTGGACCATCCAGAGTTTCAACTGCCTGGCGTTGTGCCGGGTTCAATTCATCAAGATAGCCCGTTGGTCGGGCCGCCATTGCGCGCGCCGACAGCGAAGCGCCTTCAAAGGCGTCAGTGTCATCAAAACTGTTCATAGAGATCAACCTAGCGCGATTTCTTTCCGAGGGAAAGCCACGTTCACACTATGTTCTTATTGTTTAACTGGACAAACCATCGCAAGCATTTATCCATAGCGCCATGAAATTGGATCAAAAATACCCAGCTCTGTCCGACCTGCGGACCGCCGCCGAGAAGCGCATCCCAAAATTTGTTTGGGAATACCTCACCAGTGCCACCGGCAGTGAGGCCACGCCCGCACGCAATCGCCGACAAATGGATAAGGTTTTGCTCATGCCTTCGATCCTGCACGGCGAGTTTGAGCCAGATACCAGCGCCACATTGCTAGGCGAGCATCATCCCTTACCGTTCGGGGTTGCACCTGTGGGAATGTCAGGTCTGATCTGGCCCGATGCGGAACGCAAGCTTGCAACCGCCGCAACCGCCGCAGGCTTGCCCTATACTTTGTCGACTGTGGCCTGTCAGACCCCCGAAACCGTCGGACCACATGTCGACGGCAAGGGCTGGTTCCAGCTCTATGCCCCCCGCGCCATCGACATCCGCAAAGACACGCTGATGCGCGCCCGAGATGCAGGTTTTCGCACGCTGGTGCTGACTTTAGATGTGCCAGTAGCCAGCCGCCGCGAAAGACAGACCCGCAGCGGGCTGACCCATCCACCTGCGCTGACGCCCCGCCTGCTGGCGCAGATCGCCATGCGCCCGTCTTGGGCACTTGGCATGGCACGCGCCGGACGCCCGGGGATGCCATTGATTGCCAGCTACACCCAAGCCAAGATCGGTCTGCCCACCACTGCGCATATCGGGTATCTGATCCGCACCGCGCCAGATTGGGACTATTTACATTGGATTCGAGACGCTTGGGACGGCCCGCTTTTGGTCAAGGGCGTCTTGCAGGTTGAAGATGTGGCAGACCTGCAAGCCGCAGGTGTCGATGGGCTGTGGCTATCAAACCATGCCGGGCGCCAATTTGATGCCGCACCCGCGGTGATTGACGTACTGCCAGCAATCCGGCAGGCCACCGCGCTGCCACTGATTTTTGACGGGGGCGTCAGCGGCGGACTTGATATACTGCGCGCGCGCGCGCTCGGGGCGGACTTTGTTATGCTCGGTGCGGCCTGGCATTTCGCGCTGGCCGCGCTTGGCACGCCGGGTCCGGCACATTTGATCGATATGCTGCGTAAAGACCTGCACGCAAATATGGGTCAACTGGGCATTCACACGCTAGCCGACGCAAAACACCGGTTGATTCAGGGCTAAAAACACTTTCAACCAAATATATTTATCCCCCTTATTATCGCATTTATCAGTAGTTTCATCGGCTTTAATAGTGATTTTGTGCTGTTTATGAACAAAACCCGCTCTTGCGCTGCATTGCAGCACGACTATAGTACAGCTGGAAAATGTTCGATTAAACCCTAAAAGTTAGAGGCCAGTCATGTCTGATTTCAGCAAAATTCTCGTCGCAAACCGCGGTGAAATTGCCATCCGAATTATGCGCGCAGCCAATGAAATGGGCAAAAAAACCGTCGCTGTGTTTGCCGAGGAAGACAAGCTTGGTCTGCACCGGTTTAAAGCCGATGAGGCCTATCGGATCGGTCACGGCCTCGGCCCGGTTGCCGCCTATCTCAGCATTGACGAAATCATTCGGGTGGCCAAACAATCGGGGGCGGATGCGATCCACCCAGGTTATGGCCTGCTTTCGGAAAACCCCGACTTTGTCGATGCTTGCGATGCCGCGGGCATCCGCTTTATCGGACCGAAAGCCGCCACCATGCGCGCGCTCGGAGACAAGGCGTCAGCGCGCAAAGTGGCGGTTGCAGCGGGCGTTCCCGTCATTCCGGCCACCGAAGTTCTGGGCGATGATATCGCCGCTATCAAACGCGAAGCCGCTGCCGTGGGCTATCCGCTCATGCTCAAAGCCAGTTGGGGGGGCGGTGGGCGCGGGATGCGGCCCATCAATGGCGAGGACGAGCTTGAGGAAAAGGTTCTCGAAGGCCGCCGCGAGGCCGAGGCAGCCTTTGGCAATGGCGAGGGCTATCTTGAAAAGATGATTCTGCGTGCGCGCCATGTCGAAGTGCAGATCTTGGGCGACACCCATGGCGATATCTATCATTTGTATGAACGGGACTGTTCTGTGCAACGCCGCAATCAAAAAGTGGTTGAGCGCGCCCCTGCCCCGTATTTAAGCGCAGCGCAGCGCAGCGAGATCTGTGATTTGGGGCGCAAAGTTTGTGCCCATGTCGGCTATGAGTGCGCCGGCACCGTCGAGTTTTTAATGGATATGGACAGCGGCAAGTTTTATTTTATCGAAGTCAACCCTCGGGTGCAGGTTGAACATACGGTCACCGAAGAGGTTACCGGCATCGACATTGTGCAAGCACAGATTATGATTGCCGAAGGTAAAACCCTGTCTGAGGCCACAGGCAAAGACCGTCAGGAAGATATCCAACTGACCGGCCATGCGCTCCAGACCCGCATCACAACCGAAGATCCGCAAAATAACTTTATCCCGGATTATGGCCGCATCACCGCCTATCGCGCCGCCACAGGAATGGGCATTCGCCTCGATGGTGGCACGGCCTATTCAGGCGGTGTGATCACGCGCTATTACGACTCTTTATTGGTAAAAGTGACCGCCTCGGCACAGACCCCAGAAAAAGCAATCGCAAGGATGGATCGTGCGCTGCGCGAGTTCCGTATCCGTGGCGTGTCGACCAATATCGCCTTTGTCGAAAACCTACTCAAACATCCAGTATTTTTATCGAACAAATATACTACGAGATTTATCGATGACACGCCCGACTTATTCCACTTTGCCAAACGCCGCGACCGCGGCACCAAAGTCCTTACATATATCGCCGATATAACCGTCAATGGCCATCTTGAAACGGCTGGTCGCAGCATGCCAGACCATGATGTCAGCCCGGCCCGCGTTCCACAAATTCGCGCAGATCCGACATCTGGCACCAAGACCCTTCTGGATCGCGAAGGTCCACAGGCACTTGCCGATTGGATGGCCGCACAGCCGCAGTTGCTGATCACCGACACCACGATGCGCGATGGTCACCAGTCGCTGTTGGCAACCCGAATGCGGTCTATCGATATGATCACCGCCGCCCCCAGCTATGCCGCCAATCTGCCGCAGTTGTTCAGCGTCGAGTGCTGGGGCGGTGCTACCTTTGATGTGGCCTATCGGTTTTTACAAGAATGTCCGTGGCAAAGGCTGCGAGATCTGCGGCGCGCGATGCCCAACTTAATGACACAAATGCTGCTCCGCGGATCCAATGGTGTCGGCTATACCAATTATCCTGACAATGTTGTGCAGTCTTTTGTTGCTCAGGCGGCCAAGACCGGGATCGATGTTTTCCGCGTGTTTGACAGCTTAAACTGGGTTGAAAACATGCGCGTGGCGATGGATGCTGTGCGCACCGCCGATAAGGTCTGCGAGGGATCAATCTGTTATACCGGTGATTTATTTAATCCAGATAGATCTAAATACGATCTGAAATATTACGTTAAAATGGGGCAGGAACTCAAGCAGGCTGGTGCGCATATTCTGGGCCTGAAAGACATGGCAGGACTGTTGAAGCCAGCGCAGGCCCGGGTGCTGGTTAAAGCCTTAAAGCAAGAGGTGGGTCTACCCATCCATTTCCACACCCATGATACATCCGGTGGCGCCATAGCAACGGTACTGGCCGCCGCAGAAGCCGGTGTCGACGCGGTTGATGCCGCAATGGATGCATTTTCAGGCAACACCAGCCAGCCGACACTTGGCACAATTGTCGAGTCGCTGCGCTATAATGACCGCGACACCGGGCTTGATATTGGTGCAATCCGCGAGATAAGCACCTATTGGGAAGCAGTGCGCGGCCAATATGCCGCCTTCGAAAGTGGCTTGCAAGCCCCAGATTCCGAGATATATCTGCACGAAATGCCAGGTGGACAATTCACTAATCTCAAGGCGCAAGCGCGGTCACTCGGGCTTGACGACCGCTGGCATGAGGTGGCGCAGACCTATGCCGATGTGAACCATATGTTCGGGGATATTGTAAAAGTCACCCCCTCGTCGAAAGTGGTCGGCGACATGGCCTTGATGATGGTCTCGCAAGGGCTGACACGGGGTCAAGTGGAAGACCCGGCTGTGGATGTGTCCTTTCCAGACTCGGTGATTGAGATGATGCAGGGGAAATTGGGCCAACCCACCGGCGGCTTCCCGCCCGCGATGATCAACAAAGCGCTGAAAGGCGCCGCACCAAACCTTGAGCGTCCAGGCAAAAATCTGACACCGATCGATCTGGAGGCCGCGCGCAAAGAGGCCAGTGCCGCGATTGACGGCAAACAGATCGATGATGAGGATCTCAACAGTTATCTGATGTACCCAAAGGTGTTTCTTGATTACATGCAGCGCCACGAAAGCTATGGACCGGTGCGCGCCCTGCCAACGCGGACCTTTTTCTATGGCATGACCCCGGGCCAAGAGATCACCACCGAAATCGATCCCGGTAAAACCTTGGAAATTCGACTTCAGGCCATAGGCGAAACCAATGCCGACGGTCAGGTCAAAGTGTTTTTTGAATTGAACGGACAACCCCGGGTCATTCGCGTGCCCAACCGCCTGATTGCGTCCGAAACGCTCAACCGAGCCAAAGCCGAACAGGGAAATCCATTGCACGTCGGCGCACCGATGCCCGGCGTGGTGGCGAGCGTCGCAGTCACGGCAGAGCAAGAGGTCAAAAAAGGCGACCTGTTGCTAACCATTGAGGCCATGAAAATGGAGACCGGGATCCATGCAGAGCGCGATTGCCAGATCGCGGCCTTACATGTGCAGCCTGGAGCCCAAATCGACGCTAAAGATCTGCTTATCGAGTTTAAGGTTTAGCGCCCCTTGCAAAGTTGGGCCCCGACGATAACTGCTTGATGGGCGATCTGTGCCAGATTGCCTGCGAAACTTTGTCCATCGTGGTTAATGGGTCGCCTTAAAAACTTGTCTGCGCTGTAACGGCGTCACCGGCGCCCTGTCGACGGTGGCGCATCAATGCCTAACCTCTATCCTTTTTAAACCCCTTGCCAATCTTGCCCACCAGACAACGCGGCACGACCGGAAATTTCTGGGTCAGAAAATAGGCATAAACCCCGTTGGGATAGTCCGGTGTGGTCACCTCAACGCCGTTACAGGCATCCAAATCTCCGCCCCCGCGCACATACTCATAGTCATTGATAAAGCTGCCGTCATGAGGGCCTGACGGCTTTCGGCCACCGGGCCTGTTGCCAGGCTTAAGGCGGTAAGAACTGCGCATGCGCTTGACCTTGCCATCGACCTTAGCTGTCATCGCAAAAATCGGAAACCCGTCTGCAGCATAGCCGATCAACGGCGAAGCTTTTTCCGCCTGCCACCCCAGTTCTTGCATCAAACCGACCGGAAGGCCATGATAATGATAGGCCCCAGAGGGTTGCACATGGGCGTAGTTGGCATCCAAACCCAAAGGGAGTGCACCACCAAGCGCATTGTATTGCCAACCCTTGCGATTACCCAAGTAGTATTCCGCCGCCATCGGATCTAACGGGATGCCATTCACCGCGACACCCATCAACATATCCATCCCCAAATTTTTGGTTCTAAAAGCCTTGCGCGGGATATAGGCCACTGAAAACTCATGAGACTGGGGTTTTATTTTATGGGGGTTGCCCGCATTTGGAAATGCCCCGACCCGGTGGGTCGGAATGCCATTAGAGGTAATCATCCGGTAGCGACCAGAGAACTTAATCACCGCGCGGCCCTTGGCCAACATTTTCGTAGCCGGCTCCAAAGCCAGCGACCCCGCCTCGGTGACCGTATGTTTGCGCAAATGGCGCCCCTGTGCAGCAGCCTCAAAGCCACTGGTCCACAATAACGCCGAAGCAAGAAGAAGCGGTTGGATAAGAGCAAAGCTCATCAATGAATTCCTTTCATCATCTGGTCTGGAATGATCAAGACTGGTCCTGTGCCCTGCGGCCCAAAATCAAACATCGCAGAAAAAATATGCGGCGCCTTGTCAAAAAATTTAAGTGTAAAACTCACCTTAACATGCCCGTTCCTTGCGCCATCGCTGTTAAAAAAAAGTGGAAATGGCAGGTTCACTACCTCACCTCCTGCAACAGATATGCCATCAAGCTGCATGGTTTGGCCGCCGTTCAAATAGAGGTGTGCTTCGACATCAATACTGCGGTTGCTGTACGCTGCACGGGTGATTTCCACCTCTACCTTTCCCATTGGATGATTTTCATGGGCACCCAATAAGCCTGGCAAAATCAATAGGAAAACCAGTTGTAAAATTTTCAACCCGTTCCTCCTTGGCCTTAGGGCTATACAGATAGCAGACCACAGACCATGGTTTGGATACAAGCACACAAATTATTTACACTCTGGAGCTATTTTCCTCTTGCAGCTTGCCGGTTATATTTATAGTTGGTTTTATACCCAAGGATGCGGGCGTAGCTCAGGGGTAGAGCATAACCTTGCCAAGGTTAGGGTCGAGAGTTCGAATCTCTTCGCCCGCTCCAATTAAGGGTAAACAAATTAACGACTTGCGAAAGTTAATATTTGTTTACCCCTTAATACTTTCCTGAAAATTCCGAGAATATTGGGCCAATTTTGAGAACAATTGGTTACGTTTTGGTCACGTTTTTTATTTTGGACAAAAATAAATATCCCGTCCCGCAAAACCTTTGTGGCCTTAACAGCGACCGATTTTTGCTGAAAAGGATAGCCCGATTAAGTTGATACTTCCATTGATAGCCTTCAGCGCCGCCACATATGCGGGCTATGACACCATAGGCTGAACCTGCAATTGGCGAGTTACCAAAACGTAGCCTACGCGGCGAAAATGGACGGCGACGGTCTGCTTTTGCAAGCTTGACCCGCGGACTTGATCTGGACGCTGGAGCGCCGTCTAACACAGTGCCGCCACCCTTGCTGGTCTCAAACAGGCGTGAATGAACGCGGGTTAAACGTCGCACATCCAAGCACCGTGATTTCCAGGTTGCGGACCGGGCCAACGAAATTTGGCGCAGAGGTCGGGCTGAACAAATCTGCCGAACCTCTGCCGTTGCTGGCCTGATTTGCTGCAAACAACTGGCGTCTGAATTAGGTTTGCCGGTGTTTGTCACAATGCCGAATATTCGGCAGCTGATTGATGAGTTGAGTAGGCCACAAGGTTAGTGTCAACATCAGCCTGTTTCATTTAAACTTATTGCAAAACAGGCCCACACTAA
>CESU01034077.1_pt1 | contig 12943 bp, 6 predicted proteins | sample 531141 | NCBI WGS metagenome assembly CESU01 (sample SAMEA2621401, study PRJEB7988) | marine metagenome | isolation source: saline water (ENVO:00002010), including
GGATGGTGACGCCATCAATGAGTTCAAAGACCGACCGATGAATGGCTGAGGCATGACCAACAAGCGTGGCGCATGGACACCGGAATCATCCACACTGACAAAGGCGCAATCCGTGATGGATGCTGCTGCCCAAAGCGGCAGTCTCTATCGCCATGGACTCGGTATGATCGCTTCAGAAAACATCATTTCACCCATGGTTCAGAAAATCATAGCAAGCGATTTGCACGGGCGCTATGCAGAAGGAATGCCGGGTAAACGTTACTACCAAGGCTGCGATGATTTTGATACAATCGAAAGCATTGGGATTGAGTTGGCTCGGTCTGTCTTCAACGCACCGTTCGCCAACATACAATCAACTTCTGGGACGGTTTCAAACATTGCCGCCCTCAAAGCTCTCGCAAAGCCTGGCGATGACATAACGGCTGTTTCAACGGCCGATGGTGGTCACATCTCCCATGCCCGGATGGGTGCAGTGGGTTTGCGAGATCTCAATTTGTCCACCTACCCATGGAACGAAGAACGCATGGAACCGGACATCGACGGAGCATGCGAATTGATTCGTTCTGTAGAACCAAAGGTGGCCCTCATCGGTCAATCTGTGTTCCTGTTCCCTACCCCGTTGAAAGAAATTGCAGATGCAGCCCACGAAGTCGGTGCCAAAGTCATGTACGATGGAGCGCACGTGCTCGGGCTGATCGCAGGTGGTGTGTTTCAAGATCCACTGAGGGAAGGTGCTGACGTCATCACTGGTTCTTCTCACAAAACCTTCCCTGGACCGCAGGGAGGGTTTTTGCTGTCAAGCAGCGAGGACCCTGCCTTTCAAAAGCGGCTTAACAATGCTGTTTTCCCTGGCGTTTGTTCTTCCTACCACCTCCACCATGTTGCTGGTAAGGTCATCGCATTAGCAGAATTTGAAGAGTACGGAGAAGCCTATGCCAAAGACATCGTTCAAAATGCCAAGCATTTCGCATCCGCTCTTGCCGCAGAAGGTTTCGATGTGCTGGCTGAAAGCCGTGGCTACACCGCTTCCCACCAAGTCCTGACTCGGCATGGAGGCAAGGATTCAGGGGCGGGAGCAAAAGCGGCTCGTTTGCTTGAAGACGCTGGCATTATCACGAACATGAACATGCTTCCTGGTGACACCAAAGCACTCACTCCTTCCGGATTGCGTCTTGGCGTACAAGAACTCACGCGCGTCGGAATGGGTCCCGGTGAAATGGAAGAAGTGGCCCGACTTTATGCACGCGTTCTCATTCACGGTGAAGATCCCTCGTCGGTGAAAAACGATGTTGCAGATTTGAAATCCAACCACCAAGTCATTCGCTACTGTTTCAACGAAGAAAACCAAAGTGGTTACCCTCTTTGAGTGGATTCTATGGACCGCACCGAAGGCACTGAACACCACGAGAACAAAGTGTTGAATGAGTTACGTGCCGAATTCAGCTGCACTCATGGGACCATCGTTGATGGTGCAGTGCGTCAATGGATTTTGTGGAACACCACCGACCTCTATGCTTGGTGGCATTCCTTTGAAGATCAGTGCCAAACCCCCCTAGGTCGCAAATTAATGAACGCCTGCGCAGATCAAGAGGAATACATGCTGAAAACCGATAACCTGCTCCCTAACGGTTGGTTCCGCAGAGCGAAGCGACAACAAGATCATCTTGACCATCGTTGGAAAAAATACGGCTGGGGGCGCTATTCAGTCGCCCAACAAACCGCACAATCCCTTGTGTTTGCACCAATGGTTTCGGGCATCGCATTGGCCACGAACGAACTTCTGCATGACCGACGCCAAAAAATAGAATGGCATCAACTCAGCCAAAACACCATTCGATTCGAACTTAAACCAGATGCTAATGTTCTGCCAACAGCACCACCTCCGCCAAGCCTAGCGTGGAGCAGACCTGCAGAGGTTGGATTCTCTTCGCCCCCGATTTTTGATGAGTTGGCGCATGAAGGGGCGGGCCTCACCATTGGCGGCGAAACGGTTTGCCTCTTTCCGGCAGACGCGTTCACTCGACTGTTCCACACCTGCAGGGCGTATCCTAATTCAGTGTCTCAGGAACGGAAAGACGCTTGGCAAACACCAGACTTGGATGATGGAGAACGGTCTGTTTTGCTGATGGTCGTTGCTTCAATGGCCTCGCTGGTGAACAACGGCGAGCGGCCCATTTACATCGAAAGCCAAGCAAGTTGGGACCCACTGATTCAACATTACCTCGCAGCGAACGGATGGGGGCAACCATCTTCGGTCGAGGCTTTGGGATCCAAGCACGGTGTCCGCTTCACTTTACCAGCGGGTTCAACATTTCCATTTCTCGTTGGATGGCTTGTTGCTATGTGGGAGCGAGGTCATGGAAAAGCCTCTAAATTTACGCTTGTTTCCAAAGAAGATTGTTGGCGCTTAGAAGTGGACTCAAGGCTTGCTTACAACTAAGGTCCTGTGAGGCTGTTTGGCCTGTTGGCAACGTACGAAATCCGCCCATCTATGGTTAAGGACTATAACCACTGCATGGAGTCGGGAAACTTGCACAGATGTGCATGGTGTTCTTTATGTCGCTCAATCACAACCAAATGGCCTACGCTGCTATTGTTTCAACCTTGATTTTTGGCTCCATTTTCGTCGGCCTTTCCGGCTACTTCCAAACAAGCGAAGGCTTGGGTGGATTCGAGAGCGCAGCCGATGACGATTTGAGAGGCGGAGGTACCACCCTCGGAATCGCCACGGACACCGACGGTGACGGCTTATCTGATGTGTTGGAAAACACCCAATACGGTACTGATCCGGAAGATCCGGACACCGATAAAGACGGAATGAGCGATGGTTGGGAAGTAGATCACGGTCTTAATCCGCTGGATAATGGCGAATCTGAAGACCTGCTCCAAGACCCCGGCGAAGCAGATACTGATGACGCCAATATTGCCAACGAATCTGATTCATGGCCTGACCCAAGTCAAGGTCCAAATGGAGATCCTGACCGCGACGGGCTCATCAACAAAATCGAGGAAGAACTTGGTACAGACCCTCAACGAAGCGACACAGATAACGATGGCCTCAATGACCGTTGGGAGTCCCTTTACACCATGACTGTTCAGACACCTGGCGGCGATGTTACGTTGTTCAACCCTCTCAACGGGAACTGGGATTGCCTCTTGCTCGACCAAGCCATGGAAGACACGCTGTCCACCCGTTACAACGGTGAAGGCGGCGCTGCTGACTGGGATGAACTAGGAAACTCAATCGGTGCCCATTCCTGTGACATGGTGCTTGATACCGACGATGACGGACTCGCCAACTTCGAGGAAGAAGCCTTCGGAACAAACCCTACAGCCCGTGATTCTGACATGGACTTGATTGACGATATTGTTGAAGTTTCCAACACCTCTGTTGGCCTCTTCATCGGCGTTGGCGAATCATGTAACATTCCATTGCTCGACCCAATCACCCGCACCGCTCCGTTCCAAAACCAAGAGCGATCTTGGTTCATGATGGACATGGACGACGATGGATTGCTCAACGGTCCTTCAGACTGGGACACTGACGGCGATGGTATGCCAGACGGATTCGAGTACTGCTACTCTAATGTGGCTGACCAACCAATGAACAACGCTCTCGAGACACTCAACCCTGCGAACGCCTCCGATGGCTACGGTGACTGGGATGAAGACGGAATGAACAACTACGAGGAATACCAAGTGGCCAACATATTTGGCCCAACCAACTTCACTTCACCATGGCGCATGGACACCGATTTGGATGGCATGCCCGACGGCTGGGAGGCCACCAATGGACTCCATCCAAGAGACGGTGCAAATGGCGACCTCGATCCTGACCATGACGGATGGGACGCAGATGGCGATGGCGCTGTGCGTTACGAAACCCTCGAATACACCGCTGTGGTCATTGGCATCGATGTCATTGAAGACCAGTGGGTCGAAGCCAATTCCACGGTTGCGCGTGCTCAAATCACACTCGCTGGTGGTAACAAGCAAACAATTCCGATGGTTGCTCCTGTTTCCGGCTATGTCTATGAAATTCACGTTTCGATTGGCCAAGCTGTCGAATCACGACTGTTCACTTGGATGGAAATTGTCGAACCGGAAGAACAATTCACCAACCTTATGGAATACAACGCTCGTGATCGAGATGGAGATGGAATCATCGACGGTCGTTCAACTGACCCGCTCAACCCAGATACCGACGGTGATGGACTCATCGATGGCATCGAAGTAATGGGCTGGGAGATTCTTGTTGTCAACAACGGTGTTATTCGCACATGGGTCACATCCGATCCAGGTTTGTTTGATACCGATGAAGATGGCCTTTCAGATTACAACGAATTTGCAACAGTCTGCACAGGTGGTTCAAACGCCTCCAACCCGGACACGGACGGAGACGGTTTGGGCGACCAAACAGAGGCCCTTTCTGGTTTCTCCTGGGAAGGAATCGCTTACTTCACCAGCCCTTGTATGTTCGACACAGATAACGATGGATTGGAAGACGGTGAAGAAGTAATTGCTGGTAAGGACAACTTCCTCACCCACGCTAACAACTCAGACACCGATAACGACAGTCTGATCGATGGCAACGAAGTACTGTTTGTGCCTCGCCCATATCAAAACCCCACAAATCCACTCATCAACGATACTGACGGTGACGGCATGCTGGATGGATGGGAAATGCAAGTGAAATCTGCAGAAGAGAACACAAATTCTCACAGCCTGTGGGTTGTGACCTCTTCATGGACCCGTCCTGGGTGCGTCGCTTCGCAAACAAATGACTGTTCAATGGAGTCAGGCGGCTATGTTTGGCAAAACAACCTTGGCGGCTTTGTGATTGAACCAATGTTTAGCGTTTCGGAAATGAACCTCACTGGATTTGCTATGCCATTCAATGATTTCTGTTCTTGTAACGGTCGTTGGGCGTTGGACCCTTCGCTTGATTCCCTCAAGGATGATACCTTTGATATCGATAACGACTCGCTTGCCAACGGTGCGGAAGCTCCTGACAAGTGGAACACGAACCCTGTGGATGATGACACTGATTCGGACATGCTCCCTGACGGCTGGGAAGTGTATTACTCCGGTCTTGCTCTCGAAGCCGGTCTCGTCGACAACGCTACCGTGAGCGCATACGGAGCACGTGGCGTTCTGGATCCATCCATGCCTGACAGCGACCTTGACGGTATTGAAGATGGTCTGGAAGATCCGGACCTCGACGGTTTGAACAGAACCGGTTTGATCAAGAAGTACTGCCCTGGCTTTAATGATACAACCAACTCAGAGTGCAACATCGATCCCGATTCCCCTGACGGCAAGCGGTTCTATGACAACCTTGAGAATTACACAAACTTTGAAGAATTTGAAAATGGAACCAACCCAATCACGAACGACACTGATGGCGATGATTGGAACGATGGGCCCGAAGTCTACTACCAAGACGGTGACGGTGACGGAATGGCAACAGGTTGGGAATTCCACTTCCAGTTTGACCCGGAAGACGCTGCTGATCGAATGGTCGATCAAGACGGTGATGGTCACGTCAACTATTGCGAATACAAGTGGGATACAAACCCACGAGATCCAACAAGTTTCCCAGGACAAGGTGAATTGTGCGATCCCTTCGCAACAGATTGATTCGTCCCTTTATGGGCCAAATCGACCTAAGTTTCATCACTGACTCATGGTGTGTTCAACACATGAGCACCCACATGCGGTCGAGAGCAATCCTCTCCACAGTTGTGCTCATCCTTGTGCTCCTGCCGCTCACAGCAGTGGACGTTGGGGCACAAGGGACGAATGAACCACCAACATTGTTCCACTTTTACCAGACAGATGGCGATCATTTCGATGAAGTCCTCACGGTCAACGGGACATCGAGTGTACCGCTGCAGAACGTGACTTGGCAAGTGGTGAACATCAGCCTCTTTGACCAGTCAGAAGTGATTGTAAGCGGAGATTTCCTGTCCAGCGTCATCCCTTCCGGTGAGGAGCGTTGGTCATGGATGCTTTCGATCGACGTATCGGGCGTGGATTGCACATGTGCGGTTGAAGTGTTCTTTGATGGACTGCATGAAGAAGAGCCCGCCACGATTATTGTGTACTTAGGTCAAGAAATGGCAACTCATCGACCTGTGTTGAGTCCGCCTGAACAGGATTTGTACCTTTTGACCACGGGCATGTTGCATCTTCAACTTGATGCGGTTACACCTGACGGTTCGTTGAACGGTTCGATGATATATGCAACCGTATGTGAAGCACCTTCCTCCGTTTGCTTAGTCGAGTCAGTGCCGTTTAAACTGGTAGCGACTTACAACGATTACGTCCAAATTACCATGGACGCCACAGATCTCTTACTTCCAGATGGGTTTTGGCGATTCACGGTTGAGATGGAAGATCGAACACTCAAGCCATCCAATCTAGTCAATTTTACCATTCATCTCGACCGTCAAGCACCCATAGTTTTGCTCTCCCACACTCTATCAAGCAATACACAGGTTGAGAATGCAGCACAGAACAATGATGCGGACGTACCGACGACACCAGAACACACGGAAATTTTCTTCATCGCCGAGGTATCAGACGGCTACGCTGGTGCCAGCGAGGTCCTTACGTGGTCGAAGACTTCCCCCTCTGGAAGCCAGTCAGCATTTGCTGATGCGTCGTTTATTTCAGACTCCAGCGTTTCCCTTGTCCCAGATGAAGCTGGTGAATGGACCATTATCCTCCTTGTGAGGGATTCAGCCGGCCACCTTGTTCGTTCCACTTCCTCCATCATGGTGGAAAATCAAGCCCCAACAGTGGTTCTAACCTTAGACGGGTTGCGTGTGAATGACGGCGATTCAGTGATGTTACCAGCCGGTGATTCTTGGTTGATGAGCGCCAACCAAAGCGTAGATACCGAGAACGATAAACCGGGCTTAACCTACACATGGTACCTCGATGATGCTATGATTCACACTGGTGTTTCTCTTCTTGGCGAAGAAGTCGTTCGGTTGATGGAACAAGGTACCATCAACTCAGAAGGTACTCAATCGATGAGGATCGTTGTGACTGATGATGACGGAGCCTCAAACGAAGTTACGTTTTTCATCTCATCTCAAGTTGATTCCATGAAGGGTTCACAAGGTCTGCTTGGAGCTAACACGTTTACCCTCGCACTGGTGATTGTTTTGGTTCTCTCATCGCTTCTCGTGATTCGAATGGGCACAACACCACCAAAAGAATCCCTTCCAAAATGGCAAAGGAAAAAAGAGTAGTCGGCCATCTTACACCCCATTATGAGCAATAAATTGTATGCCACTTTAGGGCAACGGTTGAAGACGGGCCACCGTTTGGTATGGGTATGTACGACGCTGCATTGGAATTAATTGGGGCCAAACCCAAACCGATTTCTACGGACGAATACAGACGAAGGGTCAATCGTTTGACCTCTCAACTTCGACCGGGGGATCTTCTCATTGTCCCTGCTGCAGCAATGGCTGTACACTCAAATGACGTCAAGTATCCTTTCCGGACTCAAAGCGACATGCTTTACCTCGTCGGCTGGGATGAGCCCGATGCTGTTCTGACCGTTCATCGCGGTGAAGAAGATTGGGTTACGACCCTTTTTGTCCAACCCAAAGACACACTCAAGGAAATATGGGAAGGGCGACGCCCCGGTATCGAAGGAGCCCTAAAAGGATGGGCAATCGACGAAGCGCATTCCACTCATGATCTCAATTCTCAACTATCTTCTCTGCTTTCCGCTTCTTCTCGAGTGCTGCTTCGTACTGGTATCCGTCCTGAAATCGATGCGATTGTGGTGAACGCCATGGAACGAAGAGATCGTGCGCGCCAGCACTTTGGAACCGGACCGGTTACAATGGAAGATCCGAGCGCTCGTATAGCGGAATTGCGCTTGAGAAAATCAGCAGCCGAAATCGAACAGATGCGCTTTGCCTCTGATGTCAGCAGCATCGCCCATGTCGCAGCAATGCGCAACACCAAACCTGGAAGGATGGAATACCAACTTCAAGCCACCATTGAAGGGTTCTTTGCATACGCTGGAACTTCCGGCTGGGCTTACCCCTCCATTGTCGGATGTGGCGATAACGCTACTGTTTTGCACTACCATGAAAATGACGATGTTTGTGAAGATGGAGAAGTCATTTTGATCGACGCAGGTGCTGAATACAGGGGCTACGCCGCTGACATCACCCGTTCTTGGCCCATCAGTGGAACTTTTAGTGAAGCCCAGAAAGAAATCTATCAACTCGTCCTCGACGCCCAATTGGCAGCGATTGACAAGTGTCGCCCCGGCCTTCCGTACAATGCACCTCACGATGAAGCACGCAGGGTTTTGGCTGAAGGACTCGTTGAACTTGGTGTCATCTCCCAAACCGTCGAAGAAGCCCTCGACATGGAATCTGGTGATTTGAAAAAGTGGTACATGCACAACACCGGTCATTGGATTGGTCTTGATGTCCACGATGTTGGCGTCTACAAACCAAACGGGGAACCAAGGTTGCTCGAAGAAGGAATGGTGCTCACCGTCGAACCTGGCCTGTACTTTGGTGCATGGCGTCCTGATGTGGATTGCCCGCCCAGATATGCTAATCTTGGGATTCGAATTGAAGACGATGTTCTGGTCACATCAGGCGACCCCGATGTGTTGACCTCGGCCTGCCCAAAAACGATTGAGGACATTGAAAGCATCACCGGTACACCCTTTTGAGGCCTCCAAATGTCTTGGCAATCCATTCTAGCCCAACAGTCCGTCTGGACGCCTGAAGAGGCCACTGACCTCAGAATGTCAGTCGAAGATGCGCTCCTGTTGTACGATGAAGCACCGCTTCACGAATTGATGACCGCTGCCCACCAACGCCGAATTGCGATGCATGGACCAAGCCGTGTCACATACCTCGTTGATCGAAACATCAACTACACCAATGTCTGCACGATTAATTGCCAGTTTTGCTCCTTCTATCGCCCTCCTGGCCACGATGAAACTTACACGCAATCCTTTGACGAGATTTCAGGTCGCATTGCAGCCCTTGAGGAAATTGGTGGAAGTCGAATTTTAATGCAAGGAGGCGTCAATCCAGACTTGCCCTTTGAGTGGTATGAGGAATTGTTAACACACATTCGCACACATCACCCGACGATTGATCTTGACTGCTTTAGTCCAATTGAAATTGAAGGGATTGCAGAAGTAAGTAAACAAACGACTCTCCAAGTTCTCACCCGCCTCAAGAAAGCAGGAATGCACGGTCTCCCCGGCGGGGGTGCTGAGATGCTCGTCGATGACGTTCGAAAAGATGTGTCGCCAAAGAAAGGCCTCCCTGCAAATTGGCTCCGCGTGATGGAAGAGGCACAAAGCCTCAACTTGACAACGAGCGCCACCAATGTCATTGGTTTTGGAGAAACAAACGCTCAGCGAATCGAACACATGCGCCGCCTGCGCCTTCTTCAAGACAACTCCCTTTCCACGTACGGAATTGGGTTTACGTCGTTCATAGCCTGGCCAGTGCAACTCGAATCCAACAGCTTTGGACGCCGGAACAGAGGCCAGAACAGGGTGACCCTGGGAGCAGGATCTTCTGAGTACCTGCGACACGTGGCTGTTTCTCGATTGTTCTTGGACTCCATTCCAAGCATACAATCTTCTTGGCCTACCATGGGGATTAAAACAGCACAAATGGCTCTCTTTGGTGGAGCAAACGACGTCGGCTCAACAATGATGGAAGAGAATGTCGTTTCTGCCTCGGGCACAACGAAGTTCAGTGCGAGTGAGATGGAGTTGCAGCATGTCATCACTCGAGCAGGTTTTACACCTCAACGCCGTGACAGCAATTACGTGTTGTTAGAGACGCCTGACCTAGGCGAGAATCGGAGTGAAGTTCCGGCTCCAATCCCGCTCCAAGCTTGATCACTCAACGCTTGTTGTGTTGTAATAGACAACCCAAATTTCAGCGTGGATGTTCCGTTGTCCATTTCCGATTCCATCGGATGGAACGTATTCTTGACCGTTGAACAAGCCCTTGTATGACAAGTGATTGTTGCCGCCCGTCATGTCGCTCCAAGAGGTAATGTCGTAGGTCCACTGCTTGACATCTTGGCCAGCGCACCAACCTGCACGGCCGTATGGCCATGATCCAAATTGGTTGGCAACGACACCGTTCTGTACTTCGTTTTCACAACCTTCATTCGAATATACAATCGGGTGCCACTCATAAGTCGATTGTCCATTCATGTAGTAGTGATGCTGGTGATCGCAAAACTCTGCGCAGTTCGCGTTGTCCTTGCCAAACCCGTGACCGGTGATGGTCGCCACAATTTCAACCTTAGATGCCCAAGAAGGGACGGTAAAGTTGAGGTGGCGATTGTAGATTGATTCATTGTTGTAGGTTCCATCGAATTGTCCACCTGTAAAGGCGAACGAAGCATCTTCGCCTCTGATTCCGGAACCCCAATCACTCAACAGGAAGGTAACAGTGAGGTCTCCTTTGTTGGCACCTCGATACTTGAATGTTCGATTGTCATCGTTGTCCAACATGAACAAGTACGGTGAAACATCGGTCAACCACTTTCCTTCTCGACCATAGGTGGTGATCCAGCGCATGAATTCAGTGCCACAGGATGAATCGTTGTCACGGTCGCAAATTCTCAAGTTTGCTTCATAATCCCATTCATGGCAACCACCGTAACTTCCGTCGGATTTTTGGTAGCGGTTAGCACGTTCATAACAGGCATGTTCGTGGTAGACCTCCAGTGTATCGTACGCTGTTAAATTAGAGGGGAACAAAGCCGTTTGGGTGGAAGTAAACCCACCACCCCAGCCACCAGTGTGGCGATCAAAGTCCCAAACCGTTACTTCGTGAACGGCAGGGTCGTGTCGGCGAATCTCGACAGGGAATTCTGCGTTCCACTGGTGAGGCTCGTGAACCAAATGCATTGCATCGTTGTTTTGTGAAGTCCATGCGTACAATGAACCAGTTTCCCGTGCCTGTTGGAAGCGGTCGATGCCCATGTACCTCGGATTGTTGAAACTGGTAATCATATCTCCAAGACCACCAGAGATGCTCCCCGCCTGTTGATCGATGTAGTGGATGCGATCTTGCCATTGGGCTTCTTCATCAGGATTGAGGGCGTTTTCCACTGCGGCTTTTCTATTGATGACGTCAGTATGGTATGTGGTATCAAAAGATCCGAAGAACAAATGCACGTTGTCTGGAAGACCACGGATGAATGGCCCAGGGCTTTGACCCCAGGTTCCAGCGTTGGAATTACCAGAGGAATCGGTGTACTTGAAGAGGAAATAGTATACATCGTAGCCTGTCCATTCCTGTTGGAAGTAGAAGGTGCCATCAAGGGTGGGCACTGAAAAGTGAGGCACAATTTGCATCGGCCCGTTCATGCTCGATGCAGTCGTCCACGCCACAGGGGCCTGCACCACAGCGCACCCAACTTCATCGATGGTCCACCTTGTTGGTGAATCTGGACATATGTCGATGTTTGCTGAAACTCCATCATCGTCCAAATCAGCACAACCGACTTCGTTGACCGTGAGTCCCACAGGTGTTCCTTCACACAAGTCAACCGCATCGCTGACGCCATCCATGTCGGTGTCTCGTTGAACAGCCGCACAGCCTTGCTCATCCACGTCTGTTGCGTTGAGCGGAGTTTGTGGGCATCGGTCCAATTGGTCACCGGTTGAGTTGACGTCTGGAACTTGATCGTTATCATCATCGTCGTCCTCGGTTGCATCGGCACAACCGTCGTCGTCAAAGTCAGTGTTTACATCTCGAACCCAAGAAGCAAATCCTTTCGGGCAAAGATCGTTGACATCAAGAGCTAAATCATTGTCATCATCATCATCTTCATCAAGATCCAAGCATCCATCTCCATCCCAATCGCTGTACAGTGTGGAACTCCAACCGACTCTCCCGTTGGGGCAATCGTCATCGATGTCCAAAACGCCATCGTTGTCATCGTCCTCATCTTCATCGGTATCATGGCAGCCATCTGAGTCAAAATCAGCATCGGGGGTGCTCACCCAACCGAAGGATTCAGGGCACAAATCATGCAAATCAAGGACCCCATCGTTGTCATCATCGTCGTCTTCATCGTTATCGCGGCAGCCATCACCGTCTTTATCCGAGTTCGAATTTGATTTCCAGCCTTCCGATTCTCCAATCCCTTCAGGGCAACGGTCTGTGGTGTCGAGGACGCTGTCGCCATCAGCGTCAGCGCCTCCACCTTCGAGAAGGACTGTTGTTTGCACTGTGTCACTTAGCGGAGAAAACACCCCGCAAGTGGCTTGCGTTGTGATGATCAGGCTTGTTTCAATTTCAGTGAAATCAAGCAATACTTTCCATGAACCATCTTGCTTTAATGTGATTTCCCCTGCTGAACCATCGGAAATTGAATACTCAAGCACACAGGAATCGAGTTCATCGTGCATGACTGCACCTTCAAACCATAGCAAATTAGGTTCTTCAAGCAATTCTCTGCTCGGTGCTTGAATAACGGGCGCCAATTCTGTTGGCGGGGTGACGAGGACCTGATGGGTTATGTCCGCTACATCTGGTGCTAATGCCAATGAGTCGACCGCTTCTAGGCTCACCATGACGGTGTAATTCCCCAACATCGATGGAAGAAATTCCAAAGCATAGCCGACTGGGCTTGTGCTCCATCCATAGGCGCTTAGCGCCTCGTAATCAGGATCGAATACTGATGGCAATAGGTTCCAACCTTCGCCTGCATAGCGCACTTGAATCACGATTGGAGTCCCATCCAATTGAACAGTTTCTATCGGGGCAATCCATTCGAACCGTGGCGCATCCAGAACAACTGGTTCGTCGATTTGTTGTTCATCAACCGGGTCGACAGCACCAAAGCATCCTGCAAATCCGAGCAGTGCGACGAGCAACACAGCAGTGGTCACCGGGCGATTCAT
>CESU01094979.1_pt1 | contig 12938 bp, 9 predicted proteins | sample 531141 | NCBI WGS metagenome assembly CESU01 (sample SAMEA2621401, study PRJEB7988) | marine metagenome | isolation source: saline water (ENVO:00002010), including
TTGCGGTGATTGGAAAAGGATCGACGTCCTATCGCCACATTACTTTATCTCAACCACATTTCGAATGACCACAGGATCCGCACGTCATGCAGCCTTCTTTCATTTGCATCTCATATGCCCCACAACTGGGGCAGGCAGCCCCTTGCGGGGCACCAAAATTGACGGCCTGCGCTTTCGGATCGGCCTTCAGCGCCATACCTTCCCCTGCGAGAAATCCTGTCGCGACCATATGCTGTTCGATCACCCCACCGATGGCCGCCAGGATCGAGGGAATGTATTTGCCCTGCACCCAGGCACCGCCACGCGGATCAAACACCGCCTTCAGTTCCTCAACCACAAACGAGACATCCCCCCCGCGGCGGAACACCGCACTGATCATCCGGGTTAGCCCGACGGTCCAGGCAAAATGCTCCATGTTCTTGGAGTTGATAAACACCTCAAAGGGCCGGCGCGCACCATTGATCACCAGATCGTTGACAGTGACGTAAATTGCATGCTCGCTGTTGGGCCATTTAAGTTTATAGGTATTCCCCTCTAAGGTTTGTGGCCGGTCCAGCGGCTCGGACATATAAATAACATCGGCACCCTGATCCGCCTCGGGGGTGGCATCAGACGTCTCTGACACGCTTAGAACCGATCCCGTAACAGCGTTTGGCCGATAGGTGGTGCAGCCCTTGCAGCCCAGCGTGTAAGCCTGAAGATAGACATCCTTGAAGGTTTCAAAATCGATATCTTCCGGGCAATTTATGGTTTTAGAGATCGAGCTGTCGATCCATTTTTGCGCGGCGGCCTGCATTTTCACATGGTCTGCGGGCGCGAGGGTTTGAGCGTTGACAAAATAATCAGGCAGAGCGGTATCGCCAAATTTATCACGCCACATCTGCACTGCGTAATCGACCACTTCCTCCTCTGTCCGGCTGCCGTCTTTCTGCAACACCTTGCGGCGATAACTATAGGCAAACACCGGCTCGATCCCAGAAGAGACATTGCCAGCATACAGGCTGATCGTTCCGGTAGGAGCAATCGATGTCAAAAGCGCGTTGCGGATGCCATCGCGCCGGATTGCGTCGCGCACATCCTCATCCATCAGCTGCATGGTGCCACTGTCCAGATAGGGATCGACATCGAACAGAGGGAACGCTCCTTTTTCCTTGGCCAGATCCACCGAAGCCAAATAGGCGGCACGCGCAATGGCATGCAACCACGCCTCAGTTTGCGCCGCACCCGCATCAGAGCCATAACGCAGACCGACCATCAACAACGCATCCGCCAGCCCTGTCACACCCAGCCCAATGCGCCGTTTGTTGCGTGCCTCTTGCGCCTGCGCCTCAAGCGGAAATTTTGAAGTATCGACCACATTGTCCATCATGCGGACCGCGGTTGCCACCAAATCTGCCAACGTTGCACTGTCGATCTCTGCCCCAGCCTCGAACGGTGTGGTGACCAAACGAGACAAGTTGATCGACCCCAACAGGCAAGCCCCGTAAGGCGGCAGCGGTTGTTCTCCACAAGGGTTGGTCGCGGCAATAGTTTCACAGTACCGCAAATTATTGTTTTGATTGATCCGGTCGATGAAAATCACCCCCGGTTCGGCGTACTCATAGGTCGAGCGCATGATCTTATCCCACAGCTCGCAGGCGTCGACGGTCTGATACACTTTACCGTCAAACTGCAAATCCCAACTGTCGCCATTTTGGACTGCCGTCATAAAGGCATCGCTGATCAGCACACTGACATTGAACATCCGCAGGCGCGCAGCATCCGATTTGGCGCTGATAAACGCCTCAATGTCAGGGTGGTCACAGCGCAGTGTTGCCATCATTGCACCGCGCCTGCTGCCCGCGCTCATGATCGTGCGACACATTGCATCCCAGACATCCATAAACGATAGCGGCCCACTGGCGTCGGCAGCCACACCTTTGACGAACGCGCCACAGGGTCGAATTGTGCTGAAATCATAGCCGATCCCACCGCCCTGCTGCATGGTCAGCGCCGCCTCGCGCAGCATATCGAAAATACCCGCCATATCATCCGGGATCGTGCCCATAACAAAACAGTTAAACAGCGTCACCTTGCGGGCCGTACCAGCCCCGGCAGTGATGCGCCCAGCCGGCAGAAATTTAAAATCCTCGAGTGCTGCGTAAAAATTCTCAGCCCAGATTTCCGGCGTCTGCTCGACTTTCGAAAGGTCGGTGGCGATGCGCCGCCAAGTATCCTCAACCGTGACATCCACTGGCGCTCCGTGCGAGGATTTGAAGCGATATTTCATATCCCAAATCTGTTCGGCGATCGGGGCGGCAAAGCGTGTCATTGGCTATCCTTGCATAGGTTGCAACAGTCGGGCAGACATGAAAGATAGAATGAAGGGGGCCACAGGTCAACGTGCTATCATAGCATATATCAGCCAACTTTAGGCTACATATAGGGGGTATGTATGTCAAATCTCATACATATGGTTAAATTAAGTGTCGGCACCGAGTCGATAGACGGGTTAATGCGCTGGCAATCTATGGCACGCGCCCAAGGCCCTGACGGCGCCCCAAGACATGTCACCCGCATGTGGCCAAAACAGGAAAGCACCCTACTAAACGGTGGCAGTATTTATTGGGTCATCAAAGGGTTTATACAATGCAGGCAACGCATTGTCCGCCTAGACGAGGTCTTCGGTCAAGATGGAATCCGGCGCTGTGCAATTGTGCTTGAACCAGAATTATTCCACACCACGTCAGCCCCCAAAAGGCCGTTTCAAGGCTGGCGGTATCTCAAGCCTGAAGAGGCACCTATCGACCTGTCACCAGAGCGCAAAGACGAAGATAGCCTTCCGGTTGAACTGGCCGGTGCGCTGGCCGACATCGGCATTCTTTAAGCCAAGTCACCCTAAAATTACAGACCAAGCGCTTGGTACAATGCGGTCAAGGTTTCCCGCTGGCTTTGGCTGTAATCAACGTTTTGCGCTAAAAACAGAGTAGCCTGCGATTGCAAAATCAATCCATCCGACAAAAACTTTAGATGATTTGCCCGCAGGGTTTCACCACTTGAGGTGATATCAGCAACTGCCTCTGCAGTGAGGTTTTTCACCGTGCCTTCCGTGGCTCCCTGACTGTCAACAAGTTGATAATCAGCCACCCCGGCCCCACGCAAAAATTCCCGTACCAGACGGTGGTATTTGGTTGCAATCCGCAAGCGAATTCCGTGATCAGCCCGGAACGCTTCCGCCACAGCATCCAGATCATCCAACGTATCAACATCAATCCAGCAACTTGGCACAGCAATAATCAAATCCGCGAACCCAAACCCCAAGGGGGCCAATTCTTGAACTTTCTGATCCCAATTAATCAGTTTTTCACGGATCAGATCTGTGCCGGTCACCCCCAGATGGATACGCCCAGCCGCCAATTCACGCGGAATTTCACCAGCCGATAACAACACCAGTTCGACACCTGTAACGCCCGCAACCAATCCGGCATATTCTCGTTCAAGCCCCGTGCGGCGCAGGGTTACCCCACGGTCACCGAACCATGAAAAAGTTTTCTCCATCAACCGGCCTTTGGAGGGTACGCCAAGTTTGATGCTCACACCTCTGCCCCCAGATCCAGTGTCAAATCAGGGCGAATAACCCCACCCACCGCTGGAATTTCGCGCCCCTGCCCAAGGCGCAAGGTCAGTGCATCATAGCGCCCGCCAAGGGCAACAGGTGGCAGATCAGCGCGCCCCTCGGCATAAAACCCAAACACAAACCCATCATAATATTCCATTGATGTGCGCCCGTAGCTGGCCTCAAAATCAAGTGTCTCAACGGCAATACCCCGCGCCGTGACCGCTGCCATCCGCGCCTCCAGCCGGTCCAGCGCCGGTGTCAGCGCCGGCATTTGCGTGGCAATATTGCGCAGCGATGCCAAGGCTTGCGGGACCCGGTCACGCACCTGCAATATTGCATCCAGAAAATCAACTTCGGCGTTCGAAAGCGGGTCTGATAGGGCGTCGTGGTGCAATTGATTTATGCGAGTTTTGATGGCGCCACGACTGCGCAACCCGATCATCGGCGCCTCAATTTCAAATGGTGTTTTTGCCGATAATAAGGCACTGCGGCTTGCCGGGACCGGCCGGCGGCCCGAAAATTGTTCGAGCAGCGCTTTAAAACGTTTGGGACGCCAGATATGACGTAATAAAGCATGCTTGCGAGCTTCTGTGGTGTGCAAACCAACCACTGCGGCGGTTAGGATGCCGATATCTCCAGTTGCGGCACGCAAAGACAACCCCCGCAGGGCGGTGTAAATTTGCACAAACACCTCGGCATCGGCGGCAGCAGGATTCTGGCGGTCAAAAACTTCATAGCCAACTTGAAAATACTCATTGGCCCGCGCCATATCGTCTTCCTGCCGACGAAACACCTCACCGGCATAGGTATAGCGCGCAGGCTCGGCCCCCTCCGCCATATGCATCTGCACCACCGGCACGGTAAAATCAGGACGCAGCATCTGTTCGCCACGCAGCGGGTCAGAGGTGACATAAGCGCGGGCGCGAATATCTTCGCCATAAAGGTCCAGCAATAAATCTGCAGGTTGCAAGATCGACGTTTCCAGCACCACGGCACCGGCGTCAATAAATCCCGCCTGCAGCCTCAGCGCCTCGGCGCGTATGTCAGACCCCGCTATCATCTGCCTTGCGACACCAAGATATCACGAATTTTCGCTACCAGATCACCGCGCGGAATTTCGAACTGACTGGGACGTGCTTTCCATTCTTCCAAGCTGGCGTCTTTCGCTATCTCGGCGCCAAGGATCAGGTCTTTGACTTGAATAACCCCGCGTTCTTTTTCTTCACCGCCCTCGATCACAGCAACAGGCGCATTGCGCCGGTCTGCATATTTTAATTGATTACCAAAATTTTTCGGATTGCCCAGATAAACCTCGGCGCGGATACCGGCGGCCCGCAATTCAGCCACAATAGTTTGATAATCAGCCATGCGGTCGCGGTCCATCACCGTTACCACAACGGGCCCTTGCGCCTGTGCACCTATCCGGCCCTTTTCGCGCAAAGCAGCCAAAAGACGATCCACCCCGATCGAAACACCTGTTGCGGGTACCGACTGGCCGGTAAAACGCTTGACCAAATCATCGTAACGTCCACCACCAGCGACGCTACCAAACTGCCGTTTACGACCTTTTTCATCCAGAATTTCAAACGTCAATTCGGCCTCAAACACTGGTCCTGTGTAATACCCAAGCCCCCGTACGACTGACGGATCAATATCAATGCGGTCAGCCGCATAGCCTTGCACCGCCAATAGTTCGGCCATAGTTTCCAATTCCTGCACGCCCTCAACACCCACCGGCGCGCCCTGTACCAAGCCACCAAGCGTGGCGAGCGTCGCCTCAGCGGTGGGGGCTTTGGCCGTCATAAAACCCATCACGATCTCTGCTTGTTCTGGGCTGAGACCAGCACCATTGGTAAAATCGCCACTCGCATCTTTGCGCCCCACGCCAAGCAGCGCCCGTACGCCATCAAGGCCCAAGCGATCCAGCTTGTCGATGGCGCGCAGCACAATGCCGCGTTCGGCCGCGAATTTCTCAGGATTGGACGGATCCAGCACGCCTGCGACCTGCATGACCCCGTTAAGAACTTTGCGGTTGTTCACCCGCACAATGTAATCTCCGCGCGGTATGCCCGCGACCTCCAACGTGTCCGACAACATCGCACAAATCTCTGCATCGGCGGCAACACTCGCCGCCCCGACCGTGTCAGCGTCACATTGATAAAACTGCCGAAAGCGGCCCGGACCAGGCTTTTCATTGCGCCAGACCGGCCCCATCGCATACCGGCGATACGGCAGGGGCAAATCATTACGAAACTGTGCATAGACCCGCGCCAATGGCGCCGTTAAATCATAGCGCAAAGCCAACCAGTCGCCTTCATCTTCTTGCCAGGCAAACACACCCTCATTGGGCCGGTCGACATCGGGCAAAAACTTGCCCAGCGCCTCGACAGTTTCCACCGCACTAGTTTCCAGCGCATCAAAGCCATAGCGATGATAGACCCCGGCTATATTTTGCAGCATCTCGCTGCGCGCAGTCACATCCGCGCCAAAATAATCGCGAAAGCCCTTTGGCGTCTCGGCCTTGGGGCGCGGTTGTTTTTTTACTTTGGCCATGGCTCGGGTCCCATTCAGTCTAATCGCGCCTGCGGTGTAGCCGACCCCTGCGCAAGGGGCAAGCAAACCAATCAGATCAATCGCCGTTGTTGCGCTGGTGGCGCAGACAAAAACGCAGTAGACGGAGAAAGCCACCATAGCAGAGCACGAGGGAAGACCATGACCGAACACACCCGCTTGGAAGACCTCGAAAGCGCTGTCGCGCATCTGACACGGACAGTTGAAGAGTTGTCTGATATCACCGCCCGCCAACAAAGCGAGATCGACGGTCTCACCCGGCGGGTGCAAATGTTAATGGAACGCGAGGCCGAGCGCGAGCAGTCCATGGGCGGTGGCGAGATTGTTGGCGACGCGCGTCCACCGCACTGGTAGACAAATACAGTCTTATAGGCAAATGAAGGCTTAGACCTCTTCGACCTCGACCACACCAACCAAACTTTTCAAAGCGCCTTTAATCTGTGGGTTAACCGGAAACTCTGCGTGTAGGTCAATATCAACCTCACCCGGCAGAGACGGATCCAGAAGGCACAATGTGACGGGGCCCCTGCCGCCCGATTTGACCTCTTTGCGCGCCTGCGCCAAGACCGAGGCAATGAACGAAATACTTTGAGCTTGCTCGACAAAAATCCGCAAACCCGCGTTGCCAGCATCTGCAACAGCGGCATCAATCGGTGCCACTGAGCGGCCAAGTAATTTCAGCTGATCACTTTCCAAGGTGGCCTCGACAGTGACCACGACCTTGGCCCCCGTTTCAAGGTGGACCCGGGCAAGCTCGAGCGTGTCGGAAAACAAAGTCACCTCATAGGCCCCGCTGGTGTCGCTAAGCTGGGCAAAGGCAAAGCGGTTGCCCTTGGCCGATTTGCGCTCTTGGCGTCCCGCAACAACTCCAGCCATCTTGGCGATCATCGGGCCGCGCTCGGCTTTGGCACGCACCTCGTCCAGCGTCATCACACCTTTGCGCTTTAAGGCAGACATATAATCATCAAGCGGATGACCCGATAGATAAAATCCAACGGCTTTGAACTCTTCGTTCAGACGCTCGGCCGGCAACCAGTCAGCCGCTTGCATCAGTCTTGGTTCGGGCAGGTCGTCTCCAGCCTCGCCAAACAGCGAAACCTGATTCGAGTTTTTTTGCTCATGGATCGCTGCTGAGTAATTAACCAGCGCATCCAAAGCGTCAAACACCTGACGGCGGTTTTTATTAAGCACGTCGAACGCGCCGGATCTGGCAAGCATCTCGAGCGGCCTCTTGCCAACGCGTTTCAAATCAACCCGTCGGGCCAGATCAAACAAGGTCACAAACGGCGTCTCTCCCCGCCCCTCCGTGACCAGTCGCATGGCCTCAATTCCGACGTTTTTCAGCGCACCAAGCGCATAGACCAAAGCCGCCTCGACCACGGTAAACTGCGGCTGCGAGCGGTTCACACACGGTGGCGTCCACGGCAGCGCCAACCCCTTGCGCACCTCTTCGAAATAAACCGCCAGCTTATCGGTGAGATGGATATCACAATTCATCACCCCGGCCATAAACTCGACCGGGTGGTTGGCCTTGAGCCAAGCGGTTTGATAGCTGACCACCGCATAGGCCGCTGCATGCGATTTGTTGAAGCCATAATTGGCAAATTTCTCCAGCAGATCAAAGACATCACTGGCAGTTTTTTTGTCAACACCGTTTTCGGCAGCACCCTTTTCAAATTTTGGGCGTTCTGCATCCATCGCCTCTTTGATCTTTTTACCCATCGCACGGCGCAACAGATCAGCACCGCCAAGCGTATAACCTGCCATCACCTGCGCGATTTGCATCACCTGTTCCTGATAAACAATAATACCTTGGGTCTCTTCCAAGATATGATCAATCAACGGGTGCACCGATTGGCGCTCTTTGAGACCGTTTTTTACCTCGCAATAGGTTGGAATATTCTCCATTGGGCCGGGCCGGTACAAAGCCACAAGCGCCACGATATCTTCGATACAGGTGGGCTTCATACGCTTGAGCGCATCCATCATCCCCGAACTTTCCACCTGAAACACCGCAACCGTTTTGGCATTGGCATACAGCCGATAGGAGGCCGCATCATCCAGTGGAATCGCACCGATATCATCCACCGCCCCCTCAGCAGGCTGATAAAGCGTGGCTCCATTGGCGGCGATATGTAACGATCCACCACCAAGTTTGATCAGATCCATTGCATTTTGGATCACCGTAAGTGTTTTCAAACCCAAAAAATCAAACTTGACCAAACCGGCCTGCTCAACCCATTTCATGTTGAACTGGGTCGCCGGCATATCCGATCGTGGGTCTTGGTAGATCGGCACCAGCGCATCCAAGGGCCGGTCGGCAATGACCACACCGGCAGCATGGGTCGAGGCGTTGCGCAGCAGCCCCTCGACCTGCTGGCCATAGCTTAAAAGCCGGTCCACCACTTCTTCGTTTTTTGCCTCTTCCCGAAGCCGCGGCTCGTCGGCGAGCGCCTTTTCGATGCTGACCGGTTTGACCCCTTCGACCGGGATCATTTTTGACAGGCGATCCACCTGACCGTAAGGCATTTGCAGAACGCGACCAATGTCGCGCACGGCGGCTTTTGACAACAAAGCACCAAAGGTGATGATCTGACCAACCCGGTCCCGACCGTATTTTTGTTGCACATATTGGATCACCTCTTCGCGGCGATCCATACAGAAATCGATATCAAAATCCGGCATTGAGACCCGGTCAGGATTCAAAAACCGTTCAAACAGCAAAGAGTAGCGCAACGGGTCAAGATCAGTCACGGTCAGTGCATATGCCACCAGAGAGCCCGCGCCCGAACCCCGGCCGGGCCCGACGGGAATGCCTTGATCCTTGGCCCATTTGATGAAATCTGCAACGATCAGAAAATACCCGGGAAAGCCCATGGATTCGATGATGCCCAGTTCAAATTCGAGACGTTTTTCATAGGCCTCAACACTGTCAGCATGGGGGATCACCGCCAGCCGTGTCTTGAGACCGTCTTGCGCCTGCCGACGCAGCTCGGCGACCTCATTGTCGGCAAATTTCGGCAGGATCGGATCGCGCCGATAGGCCATGAAAGCACAGCGGCGGGCGATTTCGACGGTATTTTCAAACGCTTCAGGCAAGTCGGCAAACAGAGCGACCATTTCAGCAGGGCTTTTAAAATAATGCTGCGCTGTCAGCCTGCGGCGCGCATTCTGCTGATCAACATAGACCCCATCGGCGATACAGATTAGCGCATCATGCGCCTCGTACATTTTAGGATCGGGGAAATACACATCATTGGTCGCCACTACGGGCACGCGGTGATCGTAAGCCAGTTCCAAATGACCTCGTTCGATTTGCTGTTCAGCCTCAGTGACCCCACTATCCGACCGATGGCGTTGTAATTCGACATAAAGACGGTTGCCAAAGCTCTGTTTCAAGTCAAGTAGAATTGCCTCGGCCGCAGGGCGTTGACCGCCAGTTAAAAGCCGACCTATCGGCCCGTCGGGTCCACCCGTCAAACAGATCACACCCTCAGCATGAGCACGCAGATCCTGCAGCGTGACATGCACAGGTTGTCCGTCGCCGCGCAAATAAAGTTTGCTGTTCAGCAACATCAGGTTTTCATAACCCCGTTCGTTCTGGGCCAAAAGAACCAACGGCGCAGGCCGCAGCACCTGTGCCCGTCCCGTCTGCGCAGTTTGGCTGTCATCATAGTGCAGATCAACCTGACAGCCGATAATCGGCTGAACGCCTGCTCCGCTCGCAGCCACCGAAAACTCTAAAGCGGCAAACATATTGTTGCTGTCTGTCAATGCGACGGCAGGCATATCCATCCCGGCGCATAAATCTGGCAATTTTTTAAGACGCATTGCGCCTTCAAGCAGCGAATATTCGCTGTGCACCCGAAGATGAATAAATGTGGCTGATCCGCTCATAGCGCGCAAGCTATCCGACGATTGGCACAACCGAAAGCCCCTCAAATAACTTTCTCAATATCTTGTTTAAAGACCCGTACCGATCTGCCAGTATTTTTAGGCAATGGAAACTGTTTCGCTGTCTAAGGCACAAAAAAAGCTTGCCAAAAGCTGCGATTGCACGCTTTTGTATAGCTTCACACCGATGCGGCAATCGCTTAATGACCTCCTCTTGAGCAGCCACACTTTTGAGGACAAAAACCAAGAAGGAGCGATAGGTGACACAAACTCTGCTGAGTTTAGACGGCGTGACCAAAGCCTATCCCGGCGTTGTGGCAAACGACGATGTTGCGCTGCAGGTCGGGCATGGCGATGTGCATGCCTTGCTCGGTGAGAACGGCGCGGGTAAATCAACACTGGTTAAAATGATCTACGGTTTAGTCAAGCCCGACAGTGGCACGATGACCCTGATGGGCCATCCTTATGCGCCACCCGAACCACGCGCCGCCCGCGCCGCCGGGGTCGCAATGGTGTTCCAGCATTTTTCCCTTTTCAACGCGTTAAGCGTTGCTGAAAACATTGCCCTAGGGATGGAGGCCCCTCCCGCACAACGCGATCTGGCAGCGCAAATCAAAACCGTCTCGGAAACCTATGGCTTGCCACTAGACCCCTATAGAACGGTTGGAAACCTGTCGGCCGGCGAACGCCAGCGAGTCGAGATTATTCGCTGCCTATTGCAAAACCCAAAATTGCTGATCATGGATGAGCCCACCAGCGTGCTCACCCCGCAAGAGGTCGACATTTTATTCACCACGTTGAAAAAGCTCAGCGCGGCAGGCACAGCTATTTTGTATATTTCGCATAAACTGGACGAAATTCGCCAAATATGCGACCGCGCTACAATTTTACGGCGTGGCAAGAACGTCGGCTATTGCCGCCCCGCCGAGACCACAGCGCGTGATCTGGCTGAAATGATGGTCGGCTCCAGTTTTACCAGCCCAACACGTAAACCTCGAGAGATCGGCGATGTTGTTTTACACCTAAATGACCTGTCACTGCCCGCGCCCAGCGCCTTTGGCACCGCATTGAAACACATCAATCTGACCGTGAAAGCAGGCGAGATTATCGGCATCGGCGGAGTGGCAGGAAATGGCCAGGACGAGCTGCTGTCCGCGCTATCAGGGGAGGTTAAGGCCACAGCCGACAGCGTCGTATTTAACGGTACATCGATCGGCGACCACCCCCCTGGACAACGTCGATCCCTCAGGGTGTTCAGCGCGCCAGAAGAGCGCCTCGGTCACGCCGCAGTGCCTGATATGAGCTTGGTCGAAAATACGCTCATCTCGACCACCAGCCAAAAAGATATGATACGCAATGGATTTATTAACTGGCCCAAAGCCCGCGAATTTGCCGAACAGGTTATCGAGGCCTTTGATGTACGGACCCCGGGGGCAAGCAGCACGGCGCAGTCTTTATCAGGCGGGAATTTGCAAAAATTTGTTATCGGTCGCGAAGTGCTGCAAGCCCCGCAACTGCTGGTGGTCAATCAACCCACATGGGGCGTCGATGCCGCCGCTGCCGCCGCCATCCGGCAAGCGCTGCTTGATTTGGCACACAGCGGGGCAGCGCTGATTGTGATCAGCCAAGATCTTGATGAACTCCTTGAGATTTGTGACTATTTCGGCGCTTTAAACGCGGGGAGCTTGTCGGACACACGCCCTGTAGAAGGGCTTAAAATGGATCAGATCGGCTTGATGATGGGCGGCGCAGACAGCGCCGAGGCGCCACAGTGATACGGCTGGAAAAACGCTTACACCCATCGCGCGCACTGACAAGTTTGACGCCTATTCTTGCGGTTATCCTGACCATGGTTATTGGTGGCTTCATGTTCGCCTTACTGGGCAAGCCACCGCTCGAATCAATCCGGATTATTTTCTGGGACCCGTTGTTCAACCCACAATTCGCCGCCTATTCCAGACCGCAGCTTTTGATCAAAGCCGCCCCGCTTATTCTGATTGCCATCGGGCTGTCGATTGGATTTCGGGCGGGCATCTGGAATATCGGTGCCGAGGGCCAGTATATCATGGGAGCCATTTGCGGCGCGGGCATGGGGTTGGCATTCTATCCCGCTGATCTGTTTATTATTTTCCCACTCATGGTGATCACAGGCGCGTTTGGGGGCTGGGCTTGGGCGATGATCCCCGCGCTTTTAAAAACCCGTTTTGGCACCAATGAAATTCTGGTCTCGCTGATGTTGGTCTATGTCGCCGAAAGCCTGTTGGCCTCAGTCAGTTCGGGTCTGTTGAAAAATCCTGACGGCATGGGTTTTCCCGGCTCGCGCAACCTGCAACAATACCCCGCTGCCGCAAACACCGAACTGTTTGCGAATACCGGCATGCACTGGGGCGTGGTCGCCTGTTTCATTGCAGTGATTTTTGCCTATGTGGTGCTGACGCGGCACCTGCAAGGGTTTTATATACGCCTCACTGGGCAGGCGCCACGGGCCGCCCGGTTCGCCGGCGTCAACCCAAACCGCGTAACCTTAATGTGCCTCGGGCTCTCAGGAGCGCTAGCCGGTATGGCGGGTCTGTTTGAAGTAGCAGGTCCAGCCGGACAGATATCAACGAATTTCAATTCCGGTTATGGGTTTACCGCAATCATAGTTGCTTTTCTGGGCCGTTTGCACCCACTGGGCATCGTGCTTGCAGGGCTCTTGATGGCGCTGACCTATATCGGCGGAGAACTGGCGCAACTGATGCTTGGGCTGCCAGGGGCGTCAATCCAGCTGTTTCAAGGCATGTTGTTGTTTTTTCTGTTGGCAACCGATGTGTTCACCCATTACCGCATTCGATTTGGGGAGGCTTGAGGCATGGACTTATCCGCGATTAACCCT
>CESU01021690.1_pt1 | contig 12893 bp, 10 predicted proteins | sample 531141 | NCBI WGS metagenome assembly CESU01 (sample SAMEA2621401, study PRJEB7988) | marine metagenome | isolation source: saline water (ENVO:00002010), including
CCTGACGATACACACCCATGGGTTTTATCTCGTTCCTTGGGACTATAGAATGTGTTAAAGAACTTGGTACAATTAAATGTGCCATTAAGTTTTTATCTGTTATACCAGAAATTTGATTCTTTGGTTTTACCTTTTCAATAATTCTACGGACATCAGTGTCTTTAGCTTTGGAAGCAGTGCTAGTTAATAAAATATGAGTATCCTCTTTGATGTCTTGGGTTTTAAGATTTAAAGAGTTTATAAGATCGTCGTGATAACTAGATCTACCGACTATGTTAGGTTTGGTCGCATATTGTTCATCATAAGGTATAGTCTTTTTAAATGAAATAGTCTTTTGCTGCGGAATTTTATTTATTACTTTAATTTCTTTGGGATTTTTCTTTGGTAAATTTACCATATTGTTGATATCATTGGCCACTATTTGCATGTCTTTATTATCCCTGTTAACATTACGGTCAGTAATATTCATTGTGATTTACATTTTAATAAATATTTTATTTTAGATTGTAATTACGAGATATATTTTGCATATCTGTGTTTACCTTATCAACTGGATACAATTTTTCATGAGTTTTCATATGATCTACCCTATCCTTAAAACCTACCAGGTTAGGCCTTGTCTTAATTTCTACATTACCAGACATTTCATCTATAGCCTTTAGTTTTATGTTGTCTCTTTCTTTTACTAAATCAGCATTGACGCCCATAACGTCTGGTAAAATTTTATTCTCATATCCTATTCTGGTTTTATAAATACTGGTTGCCCTCTCAGTGAATGTATTGTTAATGTCAAAAGAGGAAGTGTCTTTAGGTAATATTAATGTACCAACTTGAGAATCCTGTTTGTATCTTCTAGACGTTGTCAAGTCATTTGTGCTCTCTAATACTTTAGAATCACCTGATTTCATTCTTAATTCTGAAGTTTTGTATGGATAATTGTTTTTGTAAGAAATGTCTTCTTTAGTAAGACTACCATTAGCATCTACTTTATCTACTGTAGATGGACGAACCCAACCATGTGCTCTAATAGATGAACCGCCCTTTATATTTTTTCCTAAGCTTAAAATACTGGGAACTTTGACTTCACTCGTTTTCTCTCCAAGTTCGTTGTATGTTTTAGGTGCAGACATTAAAATGTTCTGTTCTTCAGCGCTCTTTACTAAAAGATCTATTTCTTCGGGAGAAATATTTTTTGCCTCATTTATAAGTTCGGGATCTAATTTAAGATCTTGAATTATTTTTTCTACTTCATTTGAAATATTTTCAGTTTTATTTTCTTTTGTAAACATCTTAGACAACCACGATGAACTCATAAGTTCGGGATCAGAAAGATTAGACCTACCATATAAATTAATGTATAAACCAAATACAGACAATACTATTATTAATGTAGTTAATGTATTCATAATTATTATTAATCAAATATTTTAAATTATAATATTAAATTTAAGATATTTCATTAAACCTCTGTTCTACATGTTGGACATGTATTAGATTTTTCAGTGAGCCATTTTTTAATACACGTTTTACAGAATATATGATTACAATTTAATTGTATATTCAATTTTTTATTTTCCATACAAATACAACAGTTAGAAAGTTCTTGATTAAAATTTAATTTATTAAATTGATCTTCAGACAGGGTTTTTTTAGTTTCTTCCGTGTTTATATTTGCAATGTCCTCTCCTATAATTAAACTATGCGTGAGTGCTATCAATAGAGGATGTAAAATGTCCTCATCTGTTTCCATATCCACATAAACAGGTTCAAAATAATAAACTCGTTGACCCGGTTGTACATCAATTATTCCTTCTCTTGAAGAATATGCTACAGAACCTACATTTGAAGACATATACATTTGATATAGTTTATTTAATGTTTATATTTAAATTTTTTATACCTATTTAAATTAATGTTTTATTAGATCTACTTAATCTACCGGAGTTAGTAATCACATCCTTATTAAGTATTTTTGATCTACCAATTGTTTCATCTAAATTTTTATAACCGAATGATCTTGTAAATGGTACATCTTTTTCTTTATTTTTAGTATAGTCAGTAATTATGAATTCATAATCTTTGTCACCGGAATTAATATTTTCGGTATCGTATAGCATATAGTGCCTATTGTTATAGGACACTAATTTCTCGGTATATCTTTCATTTATACCGTCTGGCGCCGAAGAAAGATCTATAGCTTTATTTCTAGTTCGTACAACGACGGGTTTTAACTTTTTAGCCATTGCTTTACCTTCTATCTGTTCTCTATTGTATTTAACAAGAGCTTTTACTGCTCTGTCTTCTACCTTTGCAGAATGTAATACTGCATAATTCATTTCTTGATTATATCTACCTTCTGAATTGTAGTCTATAATCTTGGATTTAGCGGTCTCTCCTGTATATTCCATTATTATATAATATGATATAATAAATTTTAATTTAAATATCTCTATTTAGTTTTGTTAAATTTTTTGTTATAGCATTTACTACCCTTGGTCCAGAAGATAAAAATTCAGACGGATCGATAGTTTCTTTTGTGATTTTTGATTTAGAATGGTCTCCGTCTAGAAAATATATGTGTTTCCGTTGGTCGTCTATGTCTGGAGGAGTATAATCAAGTGATACCTGGTTCATTTGATTTTGTAAATCATCAGATGAGGTGATTTTGTCTGCCGGAGTTTCCTTTTCAATTTTATAATTTTCAATGGAATTTTCTACACCAGATGTATTAAATGTAAGAAAATAAAATACAACAGATAACGTTAATGAAACAAGACCCGAATATATAACATTTATGTCCTGTGTGTAAATGTAACCCAATATAGTCACTAAAATTATAAGTCTAGTTAGGGAATTGTATTGATAATTTGTGTCGTCGGATGTAAAAGGAATAACATTAACCGATGAAAACAAAGAGCAAAAGTTACTTAACCAATAAGATGTCATTTAATATTACATAACTATTTTATTTTCTCCAGGAATTCTACAGAAAAATCTTGAGTATGTAAATTATTGATTTCGGACTTGTAATCAGAAGCATACATATTATTATACTTATTAAATAAATTCTTGTCCTTGTTCACAATAATTTCTCCAAGAACAAAAAGAGACTGGATGTAATCCCATATAGCTTTCTTTGTAGTTGGTGTAAGTTCATTCCAGTAAGTATCAAGACCACAATCTTCTGTAAAATTTCCAAAATTTTGAACCCTATTACTTACACTTTTATCTTTCAAGAAAAAGGCATCATCCCTTCGTTTTATCTGGACTTTGTATTCAACGCACCCAGCCATAAACAAATTAGAAGGTGTAGCGGGGGATGTTGTTTTTAAAATCTTAAAGCCTTTATAATAAGTCTCAAGTCTTGTATACGGAAATTTTGATATTATTTTTTCTAGAAATTCCTCAAAAAGTTTATTGAATTTTTCTATTTCATTGGATGACATGTGTATTATAATAACATAATTACATTTTTTATATCCATTTTAACTCACAAATAAATAATGTTTTCTATATATTAAATGTCATCCGAGATTAAAATCAATGGTATCAACGTTTTTATCAATAAATTTGTTACACCTGAAGAAATTATAGACATAGATAAGTTAAAAACTGATTTTCCTTTGGATGAAGATGAAGAAGGTTTTTACAGTCTAAGTTTGTCGCAGAAAAAATTCTTAGGTGGCGAAACAATAAATGACAACTATAACAGACCACCAAAAGGTCCAATACAAAGAGGACTATATTGTACGGTTTGTGATGCTGTAGGTCCAGAGGATCATCGGGAAGACTGTGATACACCCTTACCAGAAAGCCTAATGCTTACTATAAAAGGATTAAAAGACTACGTACTCGTTCCGAGTTACAAAGGAGACTTAAATGATATTAAAAATAAAATTAACAATGGACAAATAACACAGGAAGAACTTAACGAAGAGATTCTCTTATTAGAAGACGAAATTAGTCCTGATGAAATCTTAAATATAGGAAACGAAAACGTTTTAACTAAAATTTCGTTTGACTCTGAAGGAGTGTTTAAAAAGAGAGGCCCTAAAAAATTAGCAGCAAAAACTTCAACTACTCAATTTTTGAATAATGTTATAATTTCTTATCAAAAAACTGATAACAAAACGTCGATCAGAATAAGTAAAAATGGTCTTATAAATTTAATTAATGTACCGGAAGATCCCAAAGAATATAATGATATGGTATCTGAACTAATCGAAAGACTAAAAGATTCTGATGTAATTAATACGGGTGTTTTAGAAGAAATAACCGGTTCATCGGAATACAGATTATTTGAAGATTATTCTTATATCCATTCAATGTCGGGCCAATTCACGCTTGATAACTTTAATGGAAAACAAGTAGATTTTGAAAATTTAGACAATCTAATAAGTCCTTTTGATTCTTCCGGGAACGTGATATCTGGTAGTGTCACCGAAGTAGAAAATACTATATCAGGTGATAAAGTGATAAATTTCAACGGTATCCGCATAATAGATTGGGAATATTCTTTGGGTAGAATTACACGTACAGGGGTAATGTCTAAAGAATACATTCGTTTTGTAAATACTCCAGCCCCAGGATTAAAGATGACGTGTATAATAAATAAATATGGAACTGTTACCATGACATTATCTAAATGTAGCGATAAGAATATACAAAAAGGTTTATGCCAAGAGGGTAATACAGAAATTAAAAGGGAATTATTTGAAAATGTAGTGACAACATTCAATGAATTATTTAGAAATCAAGAAGATATTCTCACGGGTAAAGCAATAGATAAAATATCGAAGGACATCAAGGCTTACAACACTGTATCCGGGAATGCTGTTCCATCATCTGTATGTAGAAATACACAGACAAGAGTAGACGACGATGGAAATACATGGAAAGAAGGAAAAAGACCCGATCCATACTCTTGGAGTGGTACGTGTCCAGATCCTAATTATCAATATCTAAGTCCCGAAGGTGTACAGGGACCAGATGGTCTATGGTATCCATGTTGTAAAGCAAAGAGTGAAAAATCGGTTCAACTTATGAGAGATTATCTCATAAAAGGGTTTCCACGAAATCAAGCCGATGCTGAGAAATACAATATAATAAATGGAGAGGACATTGGTTCGGGAATTTTGATACCCGATAGTAATAGCCCCGGCTCTACGGCTGAAATTTATTTAAATGGAAAAAGTGAAACTGTAACTGTAATTAAGAAAAAGAGTAAAAAGTCTAATGAATACACTGTTAGGACCCAGGATGGAGAAATTATAACAGTTCAAGGAGAAGCATTTAAAAGAGACTCTAGAGTATTTCCAGGATTGAATACTTTCAAAAAACTTCAGTTAGTAGATTGTGTTAAACTTAATCTTAAAAAATTAGACCTTGCTGTAAATCAAGACGGTAATATAATTAAGAATAAGATTTCTGAACTAAATGAAAAGAGTTTACCAGAAAATACAGTAATTTTCAAACGTTTAATAACCGAGACAATTACTAAAAGAAATTTAACATTGTTTACAATTAATTTATTTAAGATAACTCCATTTGTAGTAAAATCTGTACCGGGTAATAGTTATCCATTTTTCTTATGTCTTGGACCAAACGGTAATTTTTACATTAATTTAGAAATGAACAGTATAGATTCTGAAATTTCTAACAAATTAGACATGGATATCGTTTTATTTGGATATCTAAGAAAGAATGAGATAGAAAATGTAAATGAATTTCATATAATCGATTTAATTTATTATGAAGAATCTTATGTATATACCGATTTCAATAGAAGAAATCAAACCATTATAGAGTTACAAAATTCTATATTGAATAGCATTTCAGAAGAAATTATTGTCTTCCCTGATTTTTTTACGGATGTAATAGAAGGCAGTAATTACTTTATAGATGAAAATAAAATGAATACACTAGTATTTATAAATTCGAATGTGTGCGATTACATAACATGGGGTGAAAAAGATATTGTAGATGACATAATTGAACTTCAAGTACTAGAACTTACAAAAGGTTCAATTATTAAATTCGGACATGGCAATAAAAATTTCCCCGAAGGGTTAAATTTTCTTAATAAGTATGAGTTCACAAAAAGAGAAATTCCAGATAAATTACTAAGAGGTGATTATGTAATTGTTAAAATTAACAGGGATTTCTCTGGAAATATTGTTCCTAAACGCAAGATAAGTATACTAAGCAAGACAGCAAGAAATTATGAATACGACACCGTTTTGAATGAATTGTATGCTAAATTCAGGCCTATTGATACATCACTTTTCAGCGACCCCGATGAATGGTACATTTCTCAGGAAAATCGCCTCGTAAATTCCGGTTCTATTTTATCAAATGCTGAGTAGATGTGTTAAAAATTTAAATAGTTCATTAACATTAATATTATCACTGATGAATTCAATTTCTATTTGAAACTTTTCATCAGAATTATCTTTATTTTTGAACATTCTAGTTTCTGGAGAGTATTCAACAGATGATATGGCCGTAAAATCTACTCTGAACAGTGAATTTGGTTCGGTAAAAGAAATACGGTATTTTCTCTTTGTATCACCAGTTGTGTTGGATCTCATTACACGTGTTTCGGTAGACAAAGAAAATCGAGTGTCAAAAGATAGTACATTAGAAATTTCAATGTCTACATTTGATAATCTATTCTTAATAACACTCTCGTACTGTATGAATTTTGCGAAATCATATGAATAGATATATCTGGTTCGGATGCCCTGATCGTATATATCTAGAAAATCTGTTATTTCTTTTTTAAAGCCGAAATTTTCTATTACATTTAGAATTTTTTCAAAATCTCTTCTTGTTAAGATAGGATTGAAAAAAGTCTTTCCTGACTTGTTTATTTTACCAAGTCTCATTTCAACTTCGACGTCCTTTGTTGTGTTTACATTTTTAATCATTTCTTCAATTTTATTGATGTCACCTTGATTTAGTAGTTTAACATTTTCCGCTGCGGCTATACACTTGAATAACTTTGCCTTTGAAGAATGATCGAGTATAATACGATAAGCCTTTTCATTGTCTGGTTTGAGAAAAGCAATTATGTTGTCTATAAACACTGGATTTTTAAAGCTGCGCATAACATTTAACACCGTTCTTATAGCATTTGGTTTTGTTTTATCTGTTCTTGGGTTTTTCCATCTAAAATCTGCGGAAAATTCATGTACGGTTCCAGATTTTACAGACGCCGGAACATTTACAACAATGGGTCTACCGCGATCTTGAAAAATTTCTAATGTATTTCCCTTCACAACTTGAACATTAGCAGTAGTGTCAGTTATTTTAACTATTCTCAAATCGACGGTCTGTTCTGTAGCGGGTTTCCATTTGTATTGACCTGTAAGTAGGTTGTTCCAATTTCCAATGGTGTAGAGGGTGTCCGCGGCAGTAAAAATTAGGCCGTCTAGTTCTAATTTACCTCTAAAATTGTCCGCATTTTTCTTAATTGTAGCGATGTAATCATAATATTTTCCGCGGTGCTGTTTCAATTGTGTTTGAAGCCATCCAGAACCCACAGCATTATACAAAGGTAACGTAGCAGATAATAATGTGTCTAGAAAATAAATCGGTTTGAGTTCAATATTAAAGGTATCTACAAATTTAAAAGCATTTGGTAATAATGGCTCTCCGTTGTTAAACTGAGTCAAATTTGGATCTATCATTTTAGAAAGAATGTCATATCTTGATATATAAGGCCACGGCTCGCTTCGGAGACTGTTATCTTCTGGAACCATCATAGAAAAAGATTGTCCAATTACTTTTTTACCATCCGAGTCAATTGAAATTTTTTCTGGACCAAATAAAATGTCAAAAACCATATAAGAAACACCCCTTATTTTAACAGGATCTAGTTCTCTATGAGGTTTACCTTTGATATCAAAAAATACCAATTCTCCGTCTAAAAGCATTTCTGGAGTATTGATATCCGGTAAATTGAAATTCGATATTACATTTAGTTTCATATTTCGGTCTACAAAACACACCTTTCTTTGTTTTATATTTGCTATACCAGTATCGGGACCTATGTACATTAGATATCTTGTTCCATCAACTTTTTGCGTGACAGTGTATTTTGATTTGCCAGCCTTGCCCTTAATCATTAAATTTGGCATGTCTGTCTTTTCTAATGTAATAGGCATCCCCCCAATAAATCTGGACATATCAAAATTTTCATTTTTAGATAGGAATTTTTTAACCAGTTTATTAAACTGTTCTTCTACCTTGGGATCGTTAAATGGTTCCATTGATGGGTATGTATTAATTATATATCTTTTTTTAATTTTAATATTAATTATTTTTTGCAATAAAGAACCAGTAAAACTACTAGCATCATAAATACATAATTTTTATTTTCTCTAAATTCTGCACCCACTTTACACAAAAGATATGCTTTATACCATCCTTGTTTATTTTCTCTAAGACCTTGTATCTGAGCAGCGAGTCTATGAGCCCACAGAGGAGCTCCTTCCCAAGTTTGAAAATTTTCTGTCTCGGACAAAACCTGGATAACTAAAGGTTCGTGATACACTAGTACATTTTTTGGGGAAAAATAAACACCGTCTACGTGGCCGTTAAACTTTTTACTTAACATATCTTTCTGAATTTCAGTTCTAGTTTTTTTAGAAAGTATATGAGCCTGTGCGAACGCCATGGGGTCTGTGCGGTAAAATAATTCGTCCTGTTTAGTAAAAAAACCAAGTGACCCCATTGAAATTATTGTAAACTCATTAGAACCTATGTAGTTATCTATTTTTTTATAATGCGCCGGATTATAGTTTAGAACTTCTGCGTCATCCTCAAGTATAATAATATTACCATAATTTTTTGCATATTCAAATGCTGTATAATAAGCATGTGTTACATCTTCTGTGGTTCTTTTGATATTATCGGGTTTTTTACAATTTTTATAACCCTTATTATACTGGTATATTGTTTTCTTTGTTAAATTGAGAAGAAGAGGATCCTTCTTAAATCTGTTAGAATCTTCCATTGTCAAAACAATAGTTAAATCAACATTTTTGAATAGAGGGTTTTGACTTTCCGCGATATTTTCATATGAATAACAAACGGTCATTTATTAATATGAACTTATTTAATTTTAATTATTATTTATCTCAATTCTGGAGATAAATAAGGATATCCAAGAAAATCGAAGATGTCTCGCTCTGTTTCCGGGAATTCTTTTTCTATCACATTCAAGTACTCGATCTGTGTTACTTTTGGACCAGTGGGAGACTTTTTCGTTAAGTTCTGTTCGTTCAATGAATAACCTTTTTCAAGAGCAAATTTCCTCATTTTAACATTAAATTCTTTAGAACCTGTCGTGAAAAGTATTGCAAATGGAAAAGTTTCTCTGGGATGATAAAAGATGTCTAGATGACGATAGTATTCATCAATACTAGCAACAGCCATTATCTTAGTAGGCCCTTTTGCAAGAACATTTGTTTTTTCTATTACATCCCTTTTTACTAGATTATTATAAAATGTAGTCATTACTCTTGGGTTTTTAACATCTGTTGTAATTAAGGCGTCTATGTCTCCGGAGTCGACTGTTTTTCTACGATAAGAACCGGCTAATATAAGTTCTCCGGGTATACCTAGTTCAGTCATCGTTTCTTTGAAAATGTCCGTCAGTATTTCGTTCCAAGAGTCCATTTCCTTGCGAGGAATTCTACCCATTAAGTCTTCATAATATTTAAGACCAATTGCTTGTTTTTCATTTAGGATTTCTTTATTGATAGAATAGATGTATCTCAATTCTTCTATTGTGGTTATTTCTTCAGCGTCGTATATTTTTGCCGCTGTACTCGGTCCAATATTTGGAACTTTGGTAAGATTTTCAATGGCAAGAGATCTCTGGTCCTGTTCCGTGAGCGATATTCCGTCAGTTTGACCTGTTTTTAATATGTTGTCTATTTTTTGTAAAATAGCACTTTTCCACGATCCATTCTTAGCTTTAAAGTTCTCTTCGCCGGCCAATTTCATGTCTCCTTCTCTTAGAACATTGATGTAGTCTTCTACTGAATTTAGCTTCATATTGTCTTTTAGAATTTCGTTTGCCTGTTTATAACTCTTAATTTTAAAAGTCCAGTTGGCTTCTTTTTCAGAAACTATTTTTGTAACTAGTTTAGACAAGATCTTTTTAACATCATTAACAGACATGCTAATACTTGGTTTGGAAACAGAGATATCGTCACGGATTCCTCTGTAGACGGGATGGCGCGGGATACCTTCTTTAGTCATTTCCATATAACTAAATGAAACTACACTGCCTATCGGCATAAATTCCGTTGAATTAGGATTATTATAATTTTCTCTCTGCGAGTCATTTAAACCTGTTCCTATTTGCGTGAATACATTATTTGGTTTACCGTCCGTCATTAATTCACATCTTAGGGAACCGAGCATACCAATGTATTTTCCGTCTCCTGGAATATACTCTCGTAGTATACATTCAGCATCTTCTTTAATTTTATACTTTAACATATATTTACTTCTTTTGATTTGATATGGTGATCCTGGGGCTCTTATCATAATACCTTCTGCCCCCTCAGAAGTCAATTTAGTGTATAAATTAACAAGTTGTTCCAATGTTTTAATTTTAACTTGTTCCGTGAACTGAAGTGGAAATATTTTTTTGCCAGGATACATTATACCATTCCAACAAACTTTACGATCTTTTATAATAGTTTGTAGAAAAGCCATTCTTCTTTCAAACGGTCGAGGGTCATTCGGAACATCAAATACTTTGAAAACAACGGGTGGCCCGGTGTCTCCCGCCCATATATTTTCTATTTGTTCTGCCGTGTAACTCTTACCCGGTTTAATAGTAGAAAGTCTGCTGGTTTTTTGAAAAAGACCTCTACCAATCCATATTTCACCGTCTAGTGGTATACCGGGTGGTAATGTATTCTTAAACCATTCTGGTATATAAGTATAAACCTTTGGTTTGCCGACACCTGAGCCACGCGATATCATTTTTTCTCCGTCCCATAATGCTCGAATACCGTCCCATTTTTCAGATGCCCACCACCCAATCGGGGGAGCTAAAAGGTTTAACTTTTTAGACAGTTCGTCTGTCAATTTTATTATGTCTCCAGTCTTGTTATCATACAAATTTTGCGCTGTCATGACTTTTAAATTATCAACGTAAACCTTGTCATCACTTGTAGAAATTACTTGAATTTCTGGATAAACAGCCATGTAAGCACCTTTGCATAAATTATTCTCTTTGTATTTTACGAAATCTTCAAAGGTTTCAAAACCAGATCTGAGTGCTAAATTTATAAGGCATTCTTTCAGTTTCTCAACTTGCATACTATATAATTTATAATATATCTATTTATATATATTAAGATTTGTATTTTTTTGCAATTAATTACTATCAATCTGTTCCGTTATTATTCTAATCTCCGGTATATCAACTTCATTTTTAAGATTTGAAAATATTTCTTCCTGTGATGGTCTGCGAGAATATTTATTCTGAAATGCTCCTATAAAACCGTTTACCTTTGAAACTTTTTCATTATACAAATATTTCTCTGTTATTAACTTCTCAATCTTATTCTTTTCTTCTATGTCAATTTCTGACGGATTATCGGAACGTTTATATACTACATCCTTTAAAGAATTGATTTCGTTGAAAAGTTCTGGTTTAATAAGTCTATTAAAATTTTTATTTTTACGGAGGATGTCGTGTTTGTCTATTCCAGTTGTTAATTGTTTTTTAAACATGTCTACAATACCCTTGTCTATACCAGGGCAAGTTTCCATTAATCTATCAAATTCGTCACGGGATGTTTTCATGAAATAATTCACGTCCGGTCTCTCCTCGGGTGCTTTAATTAATTCTATACGTAAACTCCTGTGAAATTTATCCCAGGCAACACTCGCCGTCCTATGACTTTCTGTCAGTTCATTTAATTTTAAAAACTGTGCTATTGTAGTTATAATTCCAGCTAATATATTTACACTTCCTATACAAATAGAGAATATGTCTTGATACTGTTCGGGTACTCTTTCGAGTGCAAAATTAGCAGTACCGGTTAAAGTAGACATTATAATAACAGGGATGGTAAACATGTTTCTTTTACTCGAATATTTCAGATATGATTTATTGTGTAACCATTTGTAACAGGCGGCTTTATCTGCCCAGTCTACAAAAATGGAGTCATGATGTTGTTCCCATGCGACTTCTCTATAAGTTTCACTGGCAGACATTTATAAAATGTAAAATAATTTATTTAGTAATTAATAACTTAAAATGTCAAGTGAACAATTTAATAAGATAGAAGATTATAAAAATGACATCACACGGGTAATAGAAGAAATAGATGATAAATGTATACATTTAGATTCAACTTATAAAAAATACATCAAACAGATTGAGATAAGTTCAGAATTCAGTATGTCTTTAGACACGTTATTTTTTCAAATTTCGCTAACCAAAAAAGACGCTTGTAATTATACAGAGTTATTTAATCTTTTTTTGTATCATATGTACGGACAATATTACAAACTCTTGATGAAAATGACTTCAAATTATAGTGAAAATTCATCTATTATAGAAAATGTATCTTCTTTAGAATTTTCAGCATTCGACGACATAAATTACAAGATGTACCCATTTGAAGAAACTACTAAAATTCACGACACTATAATTAATATAATGTCGATTGTTAAGACATTTATATCAAAAAGTGAATATGAAATAGAAGACGATACTGTAAGAGTTAATAAAGGAATAGGTATAGATAATTTAGTTTTTGAAAAAAGACATTACATAGACATTTTATCCAATAAGAATAAACTTCACTGTGAAATGTTAAATAAAATGTATAAGTATCAAAAGAAAACTCTTTCTA
>CESU01044379.1_pt1 | contig 12840 bp, 7 predicted proteins | sample 531141 | NCBI WGS metagenome assembly CESU01 (sample SAMEA2621401, study PRJEB7988) | marine metagenome | isolation source: saline water (ENVO:00002010), including
TTCAAGCGCTATGAATCGCATGGCCCAATGTTGCCAAAACGGCCTCGTGGGTCATCTCGGTCATGGTTGGGTGTGCGTGGATGGTGCCTGCGATGTCTTCGAGCAGTGCGCCCATCTCGAGAGCAAGTGTCCATTCGCCAACAAGTTCGCTGATGTGCGTTCCAACCCCTTGAATGCCGAGGATTCGATGATCGTCTTCACGGGCACAGATTCTGATGAACCCTGCGCTCTTTTCCGCTTCTTGGGTGAGCGCTCGACCATTGGCGCCCAGTGGGAACTTTCCAATGATGACTGGATGGCCTGCTGCTTCAGCTTCTTCAGGCGTTAAACCGACAGAGACGATTTCAGGTTCGGTGAACACAATTGCTGGTACGGCCACAGGATCGTAGGCTCGCTTCTTTCCAGCAATGATTTCAGCAACCATCTCGCCTTGGAATGAAGCCACGTGAGCCAACATTTCGCCGGAATCACAGACATCACCAATTGCATAGACGCCTTTCATGTTGGTTTCACACCGGTCGTTGACCTTGACGAAACCACGCTCATCGAGCGCCACACCGGTTGGTGCAAGGGATGCGGAGTTTGGCTTGCGGCCAACGGTAACCAAGACCTTGTCGACCACGATGTTCTGCATCTTTTTCTCGTCTTTTTCATTCTTGTCAATGAAGTTGAGTTGGACACGGCCGTCTTTGGTCGATTCAGTTCCTTTAGCAAACACACCCAAGTGCGTCTTGATTTTTTGCTTCTTGATGGAGATTTCGAGCGGTCGTCGAATTTCTTTGTCAAAGATGGGCAGCACGCTGTCCATGGCTTCGACCACGGTGACTTCAGAGCCAAGCATGCGGAAAGTAATGCCAAGTTCGAGTCCAATATAGCCGCCACCGACGATGGCGACGTGCTTTGGAAGGGTTTCGAGAGAGAGTGCTTCCCGAGAAGAGATAACGTGTTCATCGTATGGCATGAACGGAAGTTCAATTGGCACTGAACCATTGGCGAGGATGACATGATCCGCCTGAACGATGATGGCGTCTTTTCCTTCACCGATCTTGACGGTCTTTGCGTCTTGGAATTCGGCCCATCCAATGATGAGTTCTGCTCCTGCGTTCTTCAAGAGGTGTTCAACACCCTTGTTGAGCCGTGTGACGATGTTTTCCTTCCAGCCAACAAGGTCAGCCATGTTCAGTTCGGCCGGTCCTGGAATTGAAATTCCCATGTGGCCGTCTTTCTTGGCGTGCTTAGCAAGGTCGTGAAACCTGTGAGCTGCGTGAATCATGGCCTTCGATGGGATGCAGCCACGGATGAGGCATGTGCCTCCGGCTTTTTCACCTTCGACGATGATGGTTGAGAGGCCGAGTTGGCCTGCACGGATTGCAGCAACATAGCCGCCGGGTCCGGCACCGATAACGAGCACTTGGCACTTTTTTGTCTCCATTTGAATCAAGCCTCACATGAAGATGGTCGCTGGGTTTTCGAGGTAGGTTTTCACCAATTGCACCAAGGTAGCCCCGTCGTGCCCGTCAACCACTCTGTGGTCCCAGGATGAAGAGAGGTTCATCATTTTTCGAATCACGACAGCACCGTTTCGTACAACGGCTCGATCTTTAGCGTTGTGAACACCAAGGATGCCGACTTCCGGCTTATTGATGATCGGTGTTGCGCCAAGGCCACCGAGGCGACCGAGGCTGGTGATGGTGAATGTCGAGCCAGTAAGGTCTTCCACGCCGGCTTTTCCATCTCGTGTTGCGCTTGTTACGCGACCCATTTCGCTGGCAGACTGCCAGATGTCCATGGCTTCGACGTGCTTGACCACAGGGACAAACAGTCCACGGTCTGTTTGGGTGGCGATGCCGAGGTTGACCGCTTCGTGACGGGTGACCACATTGGCCTCATCGTCGTACAGAGCGTTGCATTCTGGGCGTTCTGCAAGTGCCCTGACAAGCGCTTGCATGATGAACGGCAGGTAGGTGAGTTTTGGTGCGCCTTCTGGGCGAGTTGCGTTGAGGTGTTGACGGAGTTCTTCCAACGCTGTGACATCCACTTCTTCAAAGTAAGAGAAGTGAGGGATGGTTGAATACGACGCAATCATCGAATCTGCAATCTTTCGTCGCAATCCAATGACCTTCATGGTCTCGGTGCCGTTGAGTTCGACTCGAGCACGGCCGCCAACTGGTGCGGCTCGGCTTGCACCGGATGCGCCTCCAGCGATGTGAGCGTCCAAGTCAGCGTGGCTGATGCGGCCGGCGGGGCCGGAGCCTGCGACATGGTCGAGGCTGATGTTCGCTTCACGGGCTCGCTGACGAACAGCAGGGCTTGCAAGCGCTTTGGTGCCTGCGGCACGTGCAACAGGGGCAGCTGCAACCGGTGCGGGTGCAGGTGCAGCAACGGGTACTGGTGCAGGGGCTGGAGCAGGTTTTGCTTCTTTCTTTGCAGGAGCAGCTTCGGTCTTGGCAGGTGCTTGTTCGGATGCGGATGCGTTTCCAGAGCCTTCAACCTCAAATTCAATGCACACAACGCCAACGGGGAGAATGTCGCCAGCCTCACCGATCACTTTGGTGACTTTTCCATCAACGGGTGAAGGGATTTCGACGGTTGCTTTGTCGGTCATCACTGAAAGAATTGGGTCGTCTTCTTTGACGACGTCACCAACGGCGACCATCCATTCAACAACTTCGCCTTCGACGACGCCTTCTCCGATATCTGGCATTTTAAATGCAAATGTTCCCATATTCATTCCTCCTGTGTTTTCTTTATTGCTGCTGCAATTCGTTCTGGACTGGGCATGTAATCCCACTCCGTGGTGTGCGGGAAGGGTGTGTCCCAACCTGTCACTCGAGTGATTGGTGCTTCAAGATGGTAGAAGCAGCGTTCTTGGATTGAAGCGCTCATTTCTGCACCGAACCCACTGGTCTTAGGCGCTTCGTGAACGATCACGCAACGCCCAGTTTTCTTGATTGAATTGACCACAGTGTCTCGGTCCCAAGGAACGAGCGTTTGCATGTCGATCAGTTCACAATCAATGCCGGAGTCTTTGATGGCTTGCTCGCACACGTGCACCATTGTACCCCATGCGATGACGGTGCATGCTTCACCTTCACGAACAATTCGTGCTTCTTCCATCGGAACGACATAGTGGCCTTCTGGCACTTCTGCATCAGGATGGCCGCTCCATGTTGGTACGTTGTGAGGGTCGCCGTAAAACGGTCCTCGATAGCAGCGTTTTGGTTCAAAGAAAATCACCGGGTCGTTGCATTCAATCGCTGCCGTCAACAAACCCTTGGCGTTGTAAGGCGTCGAGCAGTACACGACTTTGAGGCCTGGGGTGTGGGTGAATTGTGCTTCGGGCGATTGCGAATGGTGGTGACCGCCCTTGATGCCGCCTCCTGCTGGTGTTCGGAAGGTGAGGGGTGCGGTAAATTCGCCACCTGAGCGGTGGCGTACCTTTGCAATCTCGTTGACAATTTGGTCGTAAGCTGGGAAAATGTAGTCTGCAAATTGTATCTCTGCTACGGGTCGAAGGCCATTGAGGCCCATGCCCATGGCGATGGCTGCGATGCCACCTTCTGCAAGCGGTGAATCGAAGACTCGGTGTTCTCCAAACTTTGCTTGCAAGCCGTCAGTGACGCGGAAAACGCCACCGAAGTATCCTACATCCTCGCCAAAAATGAGGACGTTTGGGTCCTTCTCGAGTTGCACCTCGAGTGCTGAGTTGAGTGCTTTGATCATGTTCATGTCTGCCATCATGGTCACCTCACTTGCCGAGTTCCTCGCGTTGTTCTTGCACGTGCCAAGGCACGGTTTCGTAGACTTCTGTAAAAATGGTTGAAGCCGGGGGGTAAGGCCCGCTTGCTAAATCGCCAAACTCACAGGCTGCTTTGTATGAAGTCATAACTTCATCATCGATTTTCTGGGCGAGCGCTTCATCTCGCTTTTCGTCCCACATGTCGTTCTTGATGAGGTGCTCTTTCAAGCGCACAATCGGGTCGCCACCAGGCCAATGCTTGAACTCTTCATTGGGGCGGTAGGCAATGGGGTCATCGGAAGATGAGTGAGCGCCTGCTCGGTAGGTGTAGACTTCAATGTGGGTTGCTCCAAGACCAGCAGCGCCACGGTCCCGGGCCCACTTGGTGACGCTGTAAAGGGCAAGGAAATCGTTGCCATCCACTCGAATCGAAGGGATGTCGTAAGCCAAGCCTCGCTCAGCGAAGGTACGTCCACCGGTGGCAAGGTTGGCGTGGGTGGAAATGGCCCACTGGTTGTTGACCACGTTGAGGATCACTGGAGGCTTGAAGGTCGATGCAAAGTTGAGGGCGTAATGGTAGTCGCCTTGAGCGGAAGTTCCGTCACCAAGCCAGGAGATACAGACTTCATCATCGCCCTTGTATGCGCTGGCCATGGCCACGCCTACGGCCTGTGAGAATTGCGTTCCAACAGGCGATGAAATCGAGATGAAGCGGCCTTCTTTCCATGTGTAATGGACGGGCATTTGGCGGCCCTTGACGTTGTCTTCAGTGTTGCCAATGCAGTGACAAATCATGCTGACCATGTCTCGGCCTCGAACGAATTGAGCGCCTGGCTGTCGATAAGATGGGAATATCCAATCTTGGGTTTCTAGCGCCATGGTTTGTGCGATTGCGATTGCTTCTTCGCCGAAGGATCGCATGTAGAACGAGAGTTTTCCAGTTCGCTGCATCTTAATCATGCGGTCGTCAAAAATTCGAAGTCGCATCATGTATTCAAGGCCTTGAATGAGGGTTTCAGCATCGAGCTTTGGATCCCATTCTCCACTTGCGATGCCGTTGTCGTCAAGCACTCGCACCAAACCAACGGCGTGCGCTACGGTGTCTTGTGCGCCGCATGTGAGTGGGTCTGGCCGGTTCAAGTCACCAGGTTGTTCCTTGAATTTGCCGCCAAAATCAGCCTCTTCACCCGGTCGGAACGGAGGCCGCCCGATGGTGTACGGCGTTGTGGTGGCTGTCACTCTCTCGGTCATTGGTTCACCTCATTCGATACCGCTCTTAAGGTGTGCCGGTTCACCGTTTGCTTGGTTTGTAACGTAAACATAAGCCCCGGGCATTGATTCTGTGTTGCTTGCATCCAAGGTTTTCCTCAACAAGAGGCCAGCCTTGAACGAGGAACGAACGAGAGGTCCACTGGCGATGCCTGAGAACCCAATTCGAATGGCGTGCTGTGCCCACTCGTCGTACATTTCGGGTTCAGGGAAGCGATCCACCGTAAGGTGACGATCAGACGGTGCGAGGTATTGGCCAATGGTGACCAGATCGACGCCGGCCTCTCGAAGAAGGCTGAGTGTTTCTGTAATTTCTGCATCCGTTTCACCCACGCCAACCATCACCGAGGACTTGGTCAAGATATCGGGTCTGAGTTGCTTTGCTTCGCGCAAGATTTCAAGCGACTGGGTGAATGAGGCGCGATGGTCTCGAACGGTTGCATCCAAACGAGGCACGCATTCGACGTTGTGAGCGAAAACGGAGAGTGGGCTTCCTTCGAGCAGGTGCCCAAGCGCTTGGTGATCGCCAGCGAGGTCTGAACACAGCAGCTCAAGCGTGACGTGGGGTTGGCGTTCGTGAACCGCTGCAATGCACTGCTTGTAGTGGTCAGCACCGCTGTCTGCAAGGTCGTCTCGATTGACGACGGTGATCACGGCGTGGCGGAGGTTCATCGATTCAACGGCGTTGGCCAAGTTCTCCGGTTCTTCAGTGTCCAACGGCGGTGGGGTTTTGATCGTCCCAACGGCGCAGAAGCGGCAACCACGGGTGCATTCTTGGCCAGCGATCATGAACGTCGCATCGCCGCTGGCCCAGCAATCATGGATGTTCGGGCAGCGTGCTTCTTGGCACACGGTGTGAAGGGTGTTGTCTTTGACGGCCGCTTTGGTGGCGTTGAAAATAGCCTGTTGTTCGCCTGACGGCAAGGCGGTTTTGAACCAAGAGGGCAAGCGTTCACGCTTTGCTTTAGGCCGAGATGCAGGGGGCAGTCGTTTAGCCATTGGAAGCGGTTTACCTGTCAATGCATCACCCCTGTTGTTTCACCCTACGGCTTGCCCATCAAAAAGGTGCGCCGTGGTGGCCCTATCACCTGTTGGTCGCCTATTTTAGGGCCAGCGGCAAGGATTTGGCCGTGAACGAGCATTGATGACCAATGAGCCTTAGCCACAACCATGGCGAAAGGTGTGGCTTTGGTGACGGGCGGTGGTCGAAGGATTGGCGCTGAAATCACCACCTCCCTGATTGCTGAGGGATGGTACGTTCTCGTCCATGTTCGGTCCTCTCAAAAAGAAGCATCCGAACTTCTCGAATCCAAGAGGAAACCTACTGGAGAAGCCTCCGGCGAAGTGGTCGTGGCGGATCTTGCAACAGATGATGGATTGGCGCATTTGATCGAACAAACTCACACTGCACTCGAAGCCCAAAATGTCGATGGATTAGGGGTCCTCGTCCACAATGCATCAATCTATAAATCGAATGACTACGAGTCAGTTTCTCTTGAAGAATTGCGCTTAAACACCCGCATCCATTTGGAGGTTCCATTCATGCTAACCCAAGCGCTTGTGCCTGCCTTGAAGCAGGTCAACGGGTGTGTCATCGGGATGATTGACACTTCGCTGGGGCGGTCTTGGGAAGGCCTTTCTCATTACACTTCGACCAAGGCTGGCCTGCGCCAATTGATGATGAACCTTGCAGGGGATTTAGCCCCCGAAATACGCGTCAACTGCATCGCACCAGGCGCCATCATGGCGGCACCTTGGGAAGCCGAACATTTTGCTTCAGTGATCGAACGGGTCCCACTCGGCCGTGGCGGCTCCCCACAAGATGTGGCCAAGGCCCTCATGTTTCTCGTCCAATCCGAGTACCTCTCGGGCCAAGTGATCAACGTTGATGGCGGTTGGTCCGTCGCACCTTGAATCAATTAAGTCAAGGGTTTTCTTCAAGTCCAGTGGTCGATTCGCTTGGGTTGCAGGGGTGGCTGAGGTGGTCAAAGGCGCCGGGCTTAAGATCCGGTCCCGTACGGGTTCGTGGGTTCGTATCCCACCCCCTGCACTCTATTTCTGAACCGATTAAAGCCCCCTCGTAGAGGGGGTTTGCCCGAGCAAACAATGCAAAACCGTTTAACAGTCGGGTGAGCAGGGCGGTACGGTGAACACCTTGGTGACTTCTCAATCATTCCTCAGCGGTCGGTTCTTGGCAGTCGTACTCGCGACATTGATGCTCGGCTGTTTGGTCCCGTTGAACGCAAACCCAATCGGTGATGCAAACGAGGTTGAAGTCCTCGAAGAATCAACCGAACCCATGAACGCTGGTTCGTCTTGTTCTGCGTGCCAATCCTATGATTTGTACCTCGAGGAAATGGACAGCGAAAACGGTGGAGACGGTTCGATCACTACCCTCGAACCATCGGGCGCTCACCAAGAGATGAGTGCACTCGGTGGTGTTGAATTCCGCAGCGCTGAAATGATCTCGGACCTGCTCATCTATGGGCGAGACAACACGGACAAAGTCACGCTGAACATCTACCTGCAGTTCAAGGGAGCAACAGGCTCGACGGCAGATGTATCCTACTCGTTGAAGTCAGGGGATACTGAAATCGACTCGGTCTCCATCAACCTCGACGATCCGTGCACAGGTGGTACATTCGGTACCGGTTCCTGCGCTTGGACCATCGAAATCGTTGACTTTGAAGTGCCGTCTGATGGCTTTACCGTCGCAAACGGCAAGCAACTTCGCATGAGCGTTGACGCTCAAGCCTCTTGTGAAAGCAACGGTGGCAGCGGCATTGGTGGCGACAATTGTGAAGTCAATGTTGCGTTTGGCGATGTCGAACAAACCAGCGGCTATTCAAAACTTGAGATGAAAGCGAATGCACTCGCTAATTCTGTCGTTAAGGTTCACCGTCCAGGGGGCGGCTTCCTCGACCCTGAAGTGACTGAATGGTCACCAAACCACCGTCCTGATTTCCGGGCCATGCAATTTTCTGTTGACGTCCGTGACGCATTTGGGCGCGATGACATCGAAGGTGTTGACCTGGTGATGGGAACACCAAACGGTGCCAGCACCGTGTTCGCAAAATCCTTTGACGACGATGATTTGAAGCTTGACAACAACGGTTTGGTTGGAAATTACACCTTTACCTATGACGTTGGAATTTCCGCCGGGGAATACCCTGTGCGACTTGAAATCAGCGACGTGCAAGGTCACGTTCTCGTGTTCGAACACGCTGGAATTGAATTTGTCGAGCATGACGTGTACCTTACATTGCCTCAGACACAGCCCGATGTTGTGTTGATTGCCCCAGGTCAAACATCAAGCATCGAATTCCTCATCGAACACACAGGTGCCAGTTCCTCTCAAATCGAGGTTGTGTTCCAACTCGGCCGCTCTCTTCCGTCCACATGGTCCGACCCCGTTTGGGATCAACCCGGCGGCTACACCTTGTCGGGTGGCGGTACTTTTGCTCGTCCAATCCTCAGCATCGATGTCCCAGATGACGATCTAACTTCTGCACCAAACACCCTCGAAATCGAAGCCCGTGCCTATGCTGAGAACACCGAAGGACAAACTGTGGAAGTCGCAGTCGAAACCATTGTGTTGGACATCGAAGAATCAGAAGTGCTTTCTCCACCCCGTATTGCAGTGTTTGAGGACGATGAACACCAAAAGCAAATTGCGGACTCAACCCGTGAAGAAGCCTATGATGAAACGCTTTCTCACTATGTCGACTCAGGGGACATCAGCGGCGACTTCTTCGTTGACGTGTTCAACTCTGGATTCGTAACCGATGCGTTCCGTCTGCGAGTGACTCAACTGCCAGACGCTTGGCAATACAAGTTCTATGACAACGAAACAGGAATGGAACTGGAAGAAGAAGGCATTCATTCACTAACGCCTGACATTGGTTCCCATCAAATCTTGACGGTTCGCATGGAAGTGTTCCCACCTTCGGAAAGGGAGGCTCAAGACATCGGCCTAGTTGGCTTGACCGTCTCGAGCCAAGGCGATTCAAGTCTCTTGACTGAAGTCGCCTTTACCGTCCATCGGACCTTCGGCGTACTCGTGGAAGTCATAGCAGATTCAGACAGCGGCACGCTTGGAAACGTCGGTCCTGTCAGTCCAGGTTCCTCGCTGTGGTACAACCTCCGCATCACCGATTCAAGCGACACCCTTGGCCAAACCACATGGCGCATCATCAACCCAGCAGATTTGAATCGCAACAAGGACGCTGACACTGATTATTCCGCTTGGGATTACACACTCTCTAACGGATCAGAGTCTGACATTGTTGTTGTGTATTTGGAGTCCGACCAATACGCCGATTTGAAGTTGGACCTCACCCTCGGAGACAACGTTGAAGCAGGCAATCACACGGTCTATGTCCGCGTGGTCGAAGAGGGCGTGGACGCTCAAGACGCCCGCTATTTTGACCTGCCAGTGACCATCCAAGTTCGAGAAGATGTCCAACCGGGGCGCCTCGTCATCACTGATGCAAGCAGTTCTCTGGTGCGATTTACTTCTGGGGAGTTCCAAACGGTGGAATTCATCATCGATAACGAAAACAACGTGCCGCTTGATGTCGTGATCACGCTCGAGGAACCTGAAGGGTGGGCATCGCTCATCCGTGCCTCATCCGACCAAGCCGGTGGAACCTTCCTTCTGTTGACGCTTCCTGCTTATTCCAGCAAGGACTTCTCATTGGCCATCACACCGCCTGACAACCTCAAGGATGGGGAAACAGTCGAGTTTAACCTCATGGTCACGCCGATGGATGAAGAAGTCCCATACGACAGCGAATACACCCAGAACAGCAAGCACATCTTCAGCACTGCCTGTGAAGGCCCAACATGCTTTCTCAACGAAATAGTCAACCCTGAACCTCAAACAATGGTGCTTGGAATTGGCCTTGCAGCTGTGTTTGTTTTCGCAGTGTATCGCCGAGGTCAACGCTCAGCAAATTTCTTCGACGAAGAAGAGATGTTTGAAGAGAAAACATACGATACAGAATCCTTCGTAAGCGATACACCTGAGCCTGTTGTGGAAGCCGATGAGGACGACGATCTTGAACTTCTGGACGAACTTGACACTCTTTGACGCAAGTCACCCGAAATAATATGGTTTTTCGCCGCACTGCGGTACATTAGCAAAGAATTCCGTTGTGATTTGAATGCATCGAAACAAGAGCATTGTATGAACATCGTACCATTTGCCTTATGAGCCATCAAAACAGCCGAAGCCTTGTGACAACCATGCGTACGCCTTCATCCTCCTCGAAGCCGCGCTCCCAATGGCAAATTCTAGAGCATCGCAACACCGTCAAATCCATGGCGCTTGTTGCGCTCATGGTGCTCTCTACATTTGCTTCAATTCAGTACGGTACCTACGATGCACTTGCTGCATCGGACCAAGACGGTGACGGGCTGACATACGGTCTAGAATACCTCATGAACACCCAGCCAAACGATCCCGATTCGGACAACGACGGGTTGCCCGATGGATGGGAATGGCAATACGGGCTTGACCCCCTCTCGAGCACTGGCGCTGACGGAGCGGTTGGCGACCCTGACGGCGACGGTATGTCGAACCTGCAAGAGTACTCCTACCTCCAACCAACCAGTTGGGACGTCGCAAGCACCAGCGGTGTGCTTGACAACGGTGTTTGGTGGAACGGAACCGTTCCGGTCAACAACTGGGATGAAGAAAACGCCCTCCAGTACAACCGACCAGGTTGCGGCGACAGCGGCAACGATGGTACTGGCTCAGTGATCCTCTGCGACGAAGACCCGGTGGGCAACATTTGCACCAACGGCTTCGATGACGACAAGGACGGCTTTGTTGATTCAGCAGACCCGGACAACGACGGTGACGCAGATTGTTCCTCCAACGACGACGACGGCGATGGAATCGAAGATGAAGACGTTGCAGGCTGGGACACAGATGGCGATGGTATGGATGACGGCTGGGAAGCAGCAAACGGACTCAACGCCACAAATCCAAGCAACGCTGATGGACCAAACGGCGACCCAGACGGTGACGGACTCAACAACCTCCTCGAATACATCAATCCAACATGGACCACAATGTGTGGGGCCTCGCCCTGTTTCCGCAACGGTCCTGACGGCTTGGTCACCGAGACCTATTCCCCATGCGACCCCGTTACTGGCGTTGGGCCTGGTGGTTGTGCTACGTTCACTGCAGAAGTGGATGGCATCACCTCGACCAACCCACAGCGCGCTGACACCGACGGTGACGGCCTCAACGATTCCTATGAAGCATTGACGTTGCTAACCGATCCAACGTCTTCTGACACCGACAGCGATGGCATCAACGATGGCGTCGAAGTCTTTGGACAGTACGGCAATCCAGCCCTCTCTTCTGACCCACGCAATAACAACACCGACGGAGACGCATTCGATGACGGTGAAGAAGACCTCAACTCCAACGGTGTCGTCGACGCAGGCGAAACAGACCCCACCCGGCGAGAAGATTCCGGGGATGAAGACAACGATGGCATTCAAAATTGGGAGGAGAACCTTTCATGCACCCTTTGGGATGTTGCAGATACCGATTTCGGCGGGATTAACGACGGAGACGAGCGCAACGTTTCACACGGTACAGATCCTTGTGATTCGATTGTGAACTTTGAAACTACAATTGTCACTTGGAACAATGGAAACGGACAACTGGAAGTGGTCAACGGGACCGGTTTCAACCCTGCAGGGGGTGTTGGCTGGTTCAACATCTCTGGGACATGGACGTCGTTTGCCTATGCGACGGTTGTCAACAATGTTATTCAGGGCGTCTCAAGCGCTCCGGGCAGCGCAACTCAAGTCTCCAACCGAAACGGTTCGTTCTGCCACACCGCAGCAACCACCGATGGAACAATCGGTTCAACCCGCTCTTACTGTGACGATGATTACACCGACAGCGATGGCGATGGGCTTGCTGATTGGCAAGAGCTGCTCGGCACCTTTGGCTGGTTTTCGAACCCGACTTTGGTTGACAGCGACGGGGACGGTGCAAACGATTTCGAAGAAGTGTTTGCCAACACCGATCCAAACGAACCGTGCACAAACTTGCTTGACGACGATCTTGACGGTTTGAACAATTACTTCGAAACCAGCACGGGCTGCGATCTTGTGTACATCGGTATCACCAACGGTTCAACCGATGCATGGGTGACCGACGACACTCAAGTCGATACCGACTCTGGTGGCGTGAGCGATCGAGACGAGTACTTCGACGGGACCAACCCCGAAAACGATCCATCCGATGACCTCTTGCCGTCTGACTTTGATGGCGACACCATTCCAGACGCCATTGAAAACTTGACCGGGACTGATTGGACCAACCCTGACACCGATGGCGGTGGCATGATCGATGGATTGGAATGCACACAAGAGTTCTGGGTGATCAACTGCCTAGGCTCACCCTTTGACCCCTTCGACCCCACCGACGACTTGATCGCCTCTGAGGTCGTCTTTTGGGCCAACAACACCACGGGGGTTGTCGACCTTGACGCCACTCAACGCTGGCGCCAATACACCAATGATTTCTACACCGGTACCGCTTACGCTCACATTGCTGAAGTCCATCCGACAGAAACCGTTGTTCTTCCTTCCTCCAACTTCACTCACCTTGCTGACATGGCGTTTGCCAACGACACGGTCGAATGGTTGCTCACTTACAACAACCCGCCAGTTACTGGAGGGCTGGCGCTGCCAGCCTCTTGGTCGAACATGTCGTTCTATGTTGATCCAGCAGGAGAACTTGAGCGTTCAAACGATACGCACAACGTCAACATCATAGCCGGACCGATCCAAGAAGTCTTCAT
>CESU01041273.1_pt1 | contig 12837 bp, 9 predicted proteins | sample 531141 | NCBI WGS metagenome assembly CESU01 (sample SAMEA2621401, study PRJEB7988) | marine metagenome | isolation source: saline water (ENVO:00002010), including
ACGGAAGTGAAGAAACGGTCCTATATGCCGGTGCGATTTCAGGAGGACTCTGGAAAAGCGACAATGGTGGTAACGACTGGAACCAACTATTTGGTTTGGACCAAATGGTTATCGGTTCTGTCGCAGTTACGGGCAACGGTTCTGTTTACGTTGGTTCAGGTTCCATCTATGACGGCGGCAGTGGCGACGGCGGCAGCGGTTTTCGTGGCCGAGGCATCTGGTGGTCAGCTGATGGTGAGAATTTCGAAATGGTAGAAGGAACAGATCCTGGTGAATTTAACTCTGGTGACTTCTCTGCAGTGGACGCCATGGTTGCAGACCCTTCTGATGAAAATCGCGTTTGGTTTGGAAGTAATGCCGGATATGGTTTCATCGAAGATGGCGTTATGACCATGAGCCCGAGCGAAGACATCAGCGGAGCTGTAGGTGATATTGCAATTGCCGCAGACGGTTCGTACATGCTAATCGGCATGAACAATTGCCGTGTTTTCCGATCCACTAGCGCTGATTTCACAACGTTTGAGTCCATGTCGGGATCAAACAACGACGAGACTGTTCTTCCACAAAGTGGAAATGGACGTGTTCGGGTGGCAATTTCAATCGACGACTCGAACCACGCATTTGCTGTATTCGCAACGAGCGGAGGTTTGTTTGGCGGTTTGTACCACACTGGAAACGGCGGAGGTACATGGAGCAATGTATGGCCGAACGAGATTGATGAGGCGACACCTCTTCCAAGGGCTCAAGGGATTTATGATTTGGCCTTGGGAGTGAAGCAGGGTCAGCCAGATTTGGCTTACGTCGGTGGCATTGAGTTGTGGCGCTCTGGCCCAACCCAGCAAGCAGAGCTTGCAGCTTACGCCTTCGACTTTGCGGGAACCGATATTGATGTGCACGCGGATGTACATGAAATCATGTTTACCCCTTCCGGCAACATGTACGTTGCAACGGATGGTGGGATTTACAAAAGCACGGACGGTGGTCAGTCGTACAATGATATCAACCGGGACTACTCCGTGACCCAGTTTTACGGAATGGATCACAGTGCGCGGAGTGCGGTACTAGGGGGTACGCAAGACAATGGCTCACTTTTTATCCCTGCTAATGGGTACTTCTTAAGCGACCAAGAAGCTGTAGAGGTTCAAGGCGGTGATGGTTTTGATTGTGCTATATCCCAAGTCACAGAGGCAGAGGGGTATGATTATGCTTTTTATGCAGCTTCACAAAATGGAGGGCTTTCTCGTGGCACGGTAGGTCCGGGTGACATCTCCAACTATGGTAGTTTTTTCGACGCAAATATCACTGAGCTGGCCAATGAAGAAGGTGAAATTGGTCAATTCTACTCTGTTGTTCGGTTGTATGAGAACACAGATGATATGGACTCACAGCGCAATGTCATTCTTGTGAATCCATACAATGAAACCGTCACAGACAGTACGTTTTCGCTCGCAACATCAAATCAGAACTTGCCATTCGATTACACATTGCCTGAAGGTGTTGAGCTGCCTTTTTATGAGGAATTGATTCGTCCAGAGCGTCTTTTGGGAGCTGCATTGACTGCTGATCCTGATTATTTCTGGTTGGAGCCGCAAGAGGCTGAAGAGCAATTGGAATGCTACAATGACAGCGTTTTGACAGGTCAGGAATTCGTCATTACAGACATCTCTCCGATTGTGGATTCAATCTATATCGAAGAATGGGAGGAGTGGGCATACAATACAATAGGTTACGACACCACCTTTTCAGAGGTTGATGTGTATGACGTCAATGTTGTGTGCGATACGATGTACTTCCATGCTTCTGATACCACATATGACGAGCCGGGACGACTTCTTGTGAATGATCCATATACGACTATGACCATCGCTGGATTCAATGGTGGTAATGGTATTTGGATGACACGAGATGGTTTGAACTTCAATACAACGCCTGAATGGGTCCGCTTGGACAATGCGCCTGCGGGCACTGGTACGAAGGCAGTGGAGTTCACGGTCAATGTAGAACCAGAAGCTGGCAACCACATGTTTGTGAGCGGATGGGATGGCAAGCTTTACCGTTTTGATGGGATGGAAGACATCCACACCCAAGACGACGTTCCTGCAAACATGGGCAAGCAAATTCGCTCGTTGGGAGCAGTGATTACCGGGGTGTCTGTGGACCCGAACAATCCGAATCACGTGGTGATTTCGGTCGGTGGCTATGGAGCACTTTCCTCAGGGAAGGTACAAGAGACATTCAATGCATTGGACGATGTACCTTCTTGGTCGAGCATTTGGGACGTGAGTGGTTTGAGCAAGATGCCTTGCTATGACGTCATCATTGATGCAATGGACCCTACAGGACAAAGCATTGTGGTTGGCACAGAATACGGAATGTTTGCTACTGAAAATGGAGGAGGTGATTGGGTGATGGCCAACCAAAACATGGCTTCTACTTCCGATCAAATTACTGCGCCAGTCTTTGACGTAAAGCAACAATGGAGGGGCGCTGCTCCTTGGATTAACCCGTCCAACCAGGGAGCGATTTACGTCGCTACTCACGGCCGTGGGATCTTCCGGTCAGACCTTTTCTTGGATGTTGATGAGCCAACAGAAATGGCTTCTGTTGAAGCGTCAAGCATGCGGGTTTACCCGAATCCCGTTTCCGGTCAGACTTTCACGCTAGAGGTAGATAATTTCCGAGGCGATTTCCAATTGCAAGTGTTTGACATTACTGGACGCATGAGCATAGACCGAGGTATTCTTGGATATGTAGGTGGTCCAATTATAGTCGACGCAGGTGAATTAGAGAATGGTCAATACATCGTTCGATTGGTGAACGGGAATTTTCAGCAGACAGCAAAGCTGCTGGTTCAATAAGCCCAATAAACATTATTCAAAAAACCCCATGCTGAAAAGCGTGGGGTTTTTTTGTGGTCCATTTTAAGTGGATACAAAACTCGAGGCTAAAGGTGCTAAGGCCGATCCAAGTGGACGCCGCCGTTTTCAATGCGAGCGGAAGTGAAGTGTTGGATCCAGTCGCCGAGATTGATGTAACGGCTAGGCTTTCTGCCCTCGGGACCGGGTACTTCAAAATCAAGGGGCAGATGCCGGTGTCCAAAAATGAAGCAATCAATTTCTTCACGGGTCAAATACTCTCTGCAGAATTGCCAGATCCATTCATCTTCTCTGCCACCAATTAGGTTGTCCAAGTGACCTTTTTTGGCTCGGCTGTTGCGTGATAAATAAGAAGCCAGTGCTATTCCGATATCCGGATGAATCAAACGGTAGGCTTTTTGGAGAAAGGGGCTAGTGAAAATATTTTTCAGGCGCTTGTATCCCTCATCGCCCGAGCCGATTCCGTCGCCGTGTCCAATCATGCAGCGGAGCCCGTCATACTCTCGGACAATTGGTGCCCGATGCAATGTGACACCCAGTTCTTCTTCAAAATATCCAAAGGTCCAGAGGTCGTGGTTGCCCACATGATAATGGACCGGTATTCCCGAATCAGCTACGCGTGCAATGGCTCCTAAGAGCCTCACTCCGCCTTTTGGAACGGCACGTTTGTATTCAAACCAAAAATCGAAAACGTCGCCCACCAAGTGTATCTCTGTCGCGGGTCCAGCTGCCGCTCGGCCTTTGCCCTGAGCCGCGTTCTCAAGCCACTGAATAAAACGCAACTCTCGTTCCCGGCTTTCGCTGGCGTTAGGAGCACCTAAGTGCAGGTCTGAGGCAAGGTGTACGCGATGCAATCGATGGAGGCATTTATTGAAGTAACTCGTCGAGCTTTTGTCGTAGCGATGCTCCCCGCAGATGTGTCGCTGCAATGACACCATTCTGATCGATCAGCACGGCATGGGGAATGCTCGTGACACCGTAAGCCCGTGAAGCCGCGTTTTGCCAGCCGTTCAGATCGCTCACGTGGTTGGGCCAGATCAGGCCGTCTTGCTCAATGGCTTGAGCCCAGCGTTCAGTTTGCTTGTCCAAGGACACTGAGAACACTTCAAATCCTTTCGACTGGTAGTCTTGGTAGGCATTCACCACATTGGGGTTCTCACGGCGGCACGGTCCGCACCAAGATGCCCAGAAGTCTAACAAAACAACCTTTCCTTTCAGATCGCTCAACTTACGTTCGACTCCATTGGGATCGTTCATTACGATATCGGGAGCAACATCTCCAATGCCATACAGGCTGTTCTTTTGGGCACGAGCCTTGTTGGCTCCATTGCCCTTATTTATTACACGAGGATCGGATTTTTGCGGAACCATACCTGAAGTGGCTCCTGTTAACGCTTGGTGAAACGCTCCTCCCGCCAATCGCTCGGCCGTGGACTTCAGAACCATTTGAAAAGTCATGGCATTGGCACGGGGGTCAAGATGCTCCAACGGTCCGAGTTGGGCCAGCGACCCTGGATGGTTCGTCAAAAATTCCTTTGCCCAATCGTCCGCTTCGAGCTTCTTTTTCATGGAGCGGTCGGAGAGCGATTGCCGGCTCTCTCTATCAGGTGCGGCTTGCATCATTCCCCTCAGCATGCTCAACGTCGTTTGGATGGGCATGGCTTGGGAATAGTACTCATACACTTCCTCGGTAGGCTGTGAGCCTTTGATTTTCGCGTCCAACAAAAATCCGGCCTCGGGAACTTCCGCTGTGATGTGCAGGGCCATGGTGCTATCCATGATAATTACCATGGGAATGGTTCTTCCAATCATCAATTGGTAGTAGTCCAATGGCAGGGGCCGTTTTATATCCATTTCAAACTTACCGGTCATGTCAGAAGTACATTCTGCAATGGCCGAAAACTTACCTTGTTCGCCCGATCGACCTGGAGTCCATTTTCGCAATTCGATTTCTACGCCTTGGCCGCTGGCATTGGTAAACTGCCCAGCGACACTATTCTTTTTCACATTTCCTTGAGCACAGCTCACAAGTCCTACAAGCAGGAGAGCAGCAGTAAAACGACCAGCCCACTGCAAGGGCCGCATGATTCCATCAAATTCATTCATGATTCAAATATCTTGAATTTTCACGTTATTCCCGCGCTCAATTATCACAGCGTGCAATTGCCTCTCGCAGCCACAAGGCAAATGCTTCGGAATCGTGCCATTCTGCCTTGATTGCTTCACAGCGAATGTTTATGCCCTCGGTGAGCTCCGGCTTAATACGCATAGCGTCTTTCTCTGTGGTAATGATGGCCCGGATTCGGTCACCTTCCATGATGCGTCTCCAGCGCTTATAATCCTTTTCTGTGAATGCTCGATGATCAGGGAAGCACTCCCTACGGACCACTTGAAATCGCTCTGTCAGTCGATCCATAAACCGCTCAGGACGTGCAATTCCAGCGACGGCCATAATGCGTTCCCTGCGATCGGGAGAAAGGGCTGCGTTGCCGTTTGGAGCTTCTGTACCTGCCGGCCAATCCAACAAGGGTTGTGGTTGCATGTGCGAGGCAAACAGCGGGAGAGTCTTCCGTTGATAGACTCCATGAGCCTCTGCGGCATGCTGTAGGTTTTCGGATTCATTGAGCCGGGTTATGACGAGTGCATCGGCGCAATTCATCCGTTCAGGAAGGTCCCTGAGCCGACCCAATGGAAGCAAGTCGTCTTCGGCCACCGGTTGGGTGGCATCGAGCAATAAAATGGAGAGCGTAGGTCGCAATCGCCGGTGCTGAAAGGCATCGTCGCAGACCACCCATTCCAATTCCGGATGTTTCGCTTTCATATTTCTTAGGCCCACAAGTCGTTTTTCACAAACGGCGACAGGGACATCCGGCAGGTTTTTGGATAAGAGCAAAGGTTCATCGCCGCAATCGGCAGAGTCCATCGATTCAGAAACCCAACGGAACCCTTTTGTTTTTCGGCCGTATCCACGGCTCAGAATTCCGACTTTTTTGAGTCCGATGAGGTTTTGCATATCGCGCACAATTCGCTCGGTGGTTGGGGTCTTGCCGGTACCGCCCACGGTGAGGTTTCCGAGTACGATGGTCCTCAGCGCTCCCGGACGTGACCGAAGAACCCCACTATCGAAGAGCATATGCCGCAGTCGAATGGCAACGCCGTAAGCGAAAGACAGGGGCAAGAGAATCAGTCGACGAAACATGCGCTAAAAGTACGGGATGTAAGCACGTCCGATTAAATTTGGAGCATGCAAGATGCAAATAACTTGACGGTCGGCGATGTGGCAACAGTTTTGGAGTCTTGGGCGCCTCCCTCTTTGCAAGAGTCGTATGACAATTCGGGGCTGTTGGTGGGACGGTTGTCTGATCCAATATCGTCCGTTTTGGTTTCGCTGGATTGTATCGAGGCGGTGGTAGATGAGGCGATTGCAGTAGGAGCAAATATGGTTGTTTCCCATCATCCAATCGTCTTCAAAGGATTAAAACGGTTCAATGGAAGCTCATACGTTGAACGTACCGTCATGAAGGCTATTGCCAATGGTATCGCGCTCTATGCAATTCACACAAACCTGGACAATGTTCCGGACGGTGTGAACATGAAGTTGGCAGAGCTCGTCGGTTGCATGCCACAATCAATGCAGGTGCTTCGGCCCAAGGAAGATACACTTGTCCAGGTGGTGGTGTATGTGCCCAAAGAAAATGTCGATTCTGTCAGGAATGCTATGTTTTCGGCTGGAGCAGGTGCGATTGGCGATTATGACGAATGCGGTTGGACGGTGCCTGGAAAGGGATCGTTTCGGCCATTGGAAGGAGCCAATCCTCACATCGGTACCGTGGGTGATCGATCATCTATTTCCGAAGTAAAATTGGAAATGGTGGTGGAAACATGGAAGTTGGCAGGGGCACTGAACGCCATGAAATCTGCTCATCCTTATGAAGAAGTCGCACACAGTGTGTGGCCTTTGCAGCAATTTCAGAGCAATGTGGGCAGTGGGATGGTCGGTGAATTGCCGGATCCAATGCCGGAGGAAGATTTTCTGGAGGCCATAAAAGTTGCGCTCGGCTGCGGGGCCATTCGGCATACAAAAATGCTGGGGCGTCCTATTCGGAAAGTGGCTGTATGTGGGGGTTCAGGGAGTTTTTTGTTGCAGGATGCTCTTCGCGCAGGAGCGGATGTTTTTGTCACTTCGGATTTCAAATACCATGAGTTTTTTGATGCTGAAAACCACATCCTAATCGCCGATGTGGGGCACTATGAAAGTGAATGGCAAACAACTCACCTGATTGTCAACCGCATAAGCAAATATTTCCCTAATTTTGCGGTCCATTTGGCTTCGGCCAATCCGAATCCTATTCATTATCGCTGAACGCATCATGGCAAAGAAAAAAACAGCCTCTACCGCAGAAGACAAGTTGCGCGCTTTATTCGACTTGCAATTAATCGACTCACGCATCGACCGCATTCGTGTCGTGCGCGGTGAGTTGCCGCTCGAGGTTCAAGACCTCGAAGATGAAATCGCTGGGCTACGTACCCGACTTGAGCGGGTGGAAGAGGATTTGGATTTGGTGAACCAACGCATTTCTGCTTACAAGATTCAAATCGAGGACAGCAAGGGGTTGATCGCGAAATACACAGAGCAGCAAAACAACGTTCGCAACAACCGTGAATTCACATCTCTCAACAAAGAGATTGAATACCAGACGTTGGAAATTGAATTGTGCGAAAAGCGAATCCGTGAGTGCCAGGCGCAAGCGGAGCAGAAGACCGAAGTGGTCGGGACAAGCAAGGAAAAGTTGGAGATGCGTGATGCAGACTTTGAAAGCAAGCAGAAAGAGTTGTCAGAAATCATTTCGGAGACCCAACAGGAGGAGGATGTGCTCTCTGGATTAAGCGATAAGATGGCTAAGAGCATTGATGATCGATTGTTAGCGAGTTACAGGCGCATTCGAGGAGCTGCCAAAAACGGTTTGGCTGTTGTACCGATTGAGCGTGAGGCTTCAGCAGGTTCATATATTAAAATTCCACCACAACGCCAGATTGATATTGCACAGCGCAAGCGAATCATCGTCGATGAGCACAGCGGTCGAATTCTCGTGGACAAAGAATTGGCGGAAGAGGAAACCACCCGCATGGACAGCCAGATAACCAAAGCCCTTACCAAGGCGAAGAAGTAATGGATTGTTGATATAGCATTAAAAAACGGCACCTCTTGAGGTGCCGTTTTTGATTGAACATGCTACATGATTGAACCGGCTATTTCTCGTTACATCCGGAATCCGACCGCAGCGACGAGCATGCCGTGGGATTGGCTCATGCGTCCGGCGTCCAGCAGTTCGGGATCGAAGAGGTAGAGGTCCCGCTCGAACCAACTTCGACGGTATGTCGAGGATGCGTACCATTTTTCCGATCGATAGCCAAACCCTAGGCTCCCGCTGTAACGCTTGCTGTCGGTCTGAATGTTGGCAGCGGGCCGGTAGGGCGATGTTTCAAGCCCAGTACCTATTCTGATGCGCCATGCTCTTTGAATTCGAATTTCGGCTCCAACACGTGCGCAATGAGATAGTCCATAAAGTGCTGAGAGCGTCTCGTTTTCGCCTGCAAAATCATATGCATCTGGTCCTGAAAGCGCAGTGGGACGCAGTTCACCATTGCCGTAGTTGACACGCTCATAGTCTGCAGATATCACGCCATATTTCCCCATTATAAATGCAAGAGATGCGATTGCTCGGGAGGGCGTATAGATGACGTACTCCAACCGATTCCACGGCGAGTTGAAATCGTATGAATCGCCGGATTTCATCTCGCTGCGCATGTTTGTTGAATACTCCTCAGTAAAAGCGATACGTGTGCGCGTATGATACGCCAGCCCCATGCGCATCCAAGGGGACAGCGCGTATTGCATGCCCAATTTGACATTGAGCCCACTGCCTTCAACACTGAGCAGTTCTTGGAATTCCCATGCGTTTAGCTGCAAGGAGTCGATTTGAGGACGCTCAGCATGGATAGCCGTTTCTTCAAACGTTGCATTGACAATGCCGAGGCTTATGCCAAGGCACATTCGTTCTTGGTAATTCGACCCGAATGAGATATTGGTTTCATTGAGTTTTCCGCTCCGCTCGATCCGTTTCGTGGCGTAGGCTCCACCGGCTGGGATGGCAGAAATGTAGGAAGTCGGATTGCCATTGGGGTTCGGGTCGAGCAGGTATGTTTCCCATGCCAAATTGGAGGTGAAAGGCACGGTGGTGGAGAGGTCATCGGGCAATGATCCTTGGGCTTGATTCATGAAAACATCGAGCAACGAATTGTCAAGAGAGGCGTCTTCCACTTGAATTTTTTCGTTGAAGTTCGCTCGCCTTGCGACGCTTATTGCTAGCGTGCTTACGGGCCAATCGGGGTTGACCGATGGGTAGGTCAATGCAATACCAATATTGGTGGTAGAACCACTCAATTGGTTGGCACTACCTAATTGGCCTTCTACATTTAATCGTGTCTTTTGAGAAGCGAATCCAGTGGTGAGATTTGCATCTCCGCGCCTGTAAAGTCCAATTCCTGCGGGGTTTCCAGAGAGAGATGCAAGATCAGCTCCGAGCGCTCCAAATGCTCCTCCCATACCCATGCTCCTCGCAGTCCCCAGCGACTCTGTGAAGCTGTAGCGAAAAATATCGGTTTCATTTTGTCCCATAACAGCAGACGTCCATGCGCTGAGAAGTCCGATAAGAAAAAGACGTATTCGAACCATCATTGCCCTCCTCCGCGGCTAGAACGTGATTTTCCATTGGATGAACCCTTCGGAGTGTTGCCAGAAGAGCGGCTATTTCCGCCGGAAGAACGTGTGGTGTTGGAGCGCGGGATGCTGGATGGAGCGCTGAATGAATTGCTGTTTCCACCAGAGCGGCTCCTCGAATTCAATTCGGTTTTTCCGCTGCTCTCCTCGCTTCGCGTTGAGCGTGGTTTTGTCGAGGACGACGATTGCATCCAACGGTTTTGTCGCTTGCTGCTCTCGGGAGTCACGACTGCAGGCTGCACTCCGTTGCTGTCAGTTTCTACTTTGGGCCGCACAAGCACCCCTTCATCATCGTAGTTGCTACCGTTGTTCGTGTAGCTCATAATCGGTGTTCGAGTAAAGCTGGTCACACTGGATCCTTCACCGTTGGCGCTTCCAAAATAAGGCCCCATGTTGCCATTGTTCCACCCATTGTTCCACCCATTGTTATTGTAGGGATTGTAAGAGCCGTAAGGATTGTAAGCGTTATTCCATCCGTTGAATCCATAAGGGTTGTATCCCATGCTGTTGTAACCAAAAGGATCATAAGAATTGTTGAATCCAAAACCGGTATTCATTCCATTGAAGCCTCCATAACCCATGCCCATTCCGCTGCCACTCATCGGATTGAAATACGATTGGAGACCAATTCCGTTGGAAAAAGGTCGGTTGGGATTGTTGTAGCTAGGCTGGTAACCAACGGCACCAAAGCCGCCTACATAGCCTTCCCCATATGCGCTGCGGTCAGAATCGTAGTAATCGTCATCAATCACATCGCCCATACCCGCCTGATCGAGTGCAAACGCGAGGTATTTGCTATCGGTCACAAATTCCTCGCCTCGGTGCAAATACAATTCATCATCTTCCAATGCGGAAAAATCAGGAAGGCTCCCACATCCAGAAAGGACGACGGCAATCACGACAAAACTCAAGCCTGTGCGACTGTGTATTGCTTTGCAAATGAACGAGGAGAATGAAGGTGTAACCATGGGAAGGGTCTTTTATCCTGAGAAAGGTACGAAATTGGGTACTTTTGTGACGCACGAAGTCCACATGCCTCGTGTATCACAAATCATACCAAACTACCTGAGCAATTGCCATGGCATCAAAATTGACTTCCCGCGAATCTGATTACAGCAAGTGGTACAATGAATTGGTCGTGCAGGCTGATCTCGCACAACACAGCGATGTCAAGGGCTGTATGGTCATTAAACCCTATGGATTTGCCATCTGGGAGCGGATGAAAGACGTGTTGGATCAAAAATTCAAAGACACGGGCCACGTAAATGCATACTTCCCCTTGTTCATTCCAAAGAGCTATTTCTCAAAAGAGGCGAGCCACGTCGAGGGGTTTGCCAAGGAATGTGCTGTAGTGACACACTATCGTTTGATGAATGATCCCGACGGTAAAGGGGTAGTGGTAGATCCTTCTGCAAAGCTGGAGGAGGAACTGATTGTCCGGCCTACTTCGGAGACAATCATTTGGAATACGTATAAGAATTGGATTCAGAGTTACCGTGATTTGCCGCTGCTGATTAATCAGTGGGCCAATGTGGTGCGCTGGGAAATGCGGACGCGGTTGTTTTTGCGGACCAGTGAGTTTTTATGGCAAGAAGGCCATACGGCCCACGAAACCTCCACTGAGGCTGTTGAGGAGGCGCGCCGTATGCTTGAAGTTTACGCCGATTTTGCTGAGCAATGGATGGCTATGCCGGTCTTGAAAGGAGTAAAAAGTGCCAATGAGAGGTTTGCCGGTGCGTTGGATACGTATTGCATAGAAGCAATGATGCAGGACGGAAAAGCGCTCCAAGCGGGCACGTCGCACTTTCTAGGTCAGAATTTCGCCAAGGCATTTGACGTGAAATTTGCGACACGTGATGGAGGTCAGGAGTTGGTGTGGGCCACTTCATGGGGCGTTTCGACGCGTTTGATGGGGGCTTTAATCATGACGCATTCGGATGATGCGGGTCTTGTGTTGCCTCCAAAGTTGGCTCCCATCGAAGTGGTTTTGGTTCCTATTTACAAGGGCGAGGAGCAAATGGCAGAAATTGTTGCGGCGCTGCAAGGCATCGCCGATCAATTCAAAGTAGCCGGTATTCGTGTTAAGCTTGATAATGACGATTCGAAACGTTCCGGATGGAAGTTTGCCGAGTATGAGCTTAAAGGTGTGCCTGTGCGATTGGCCATGGGGCCTCGCGACCTAGCGGGTGGCACGGTAGAAGTGGCGCGTCGCGACACCCGGACCAAAGAGATTGTTCCGATGGAAGGGATCCAAAGCTATGTTCAGGAGATGTTGGAGGAAATCCAAACCGCTTTGTTTGAACGCGCGGACGAACGCCGCACATCTACTACTACCCGTGTCGATACGTGGGAAGAGTTTTTGGCAGCGCTCGAAGCGGGCGGTTTTATTGAAGCGCATTGGGACGGCACATCCGAGACTGAAGATTTGATAAAGAAGGAAACCAAAGCCACGATTCGTTGCATCCCGCTGGACAGCGATGGCGAATCGGGTCAATGCATACGTACCGGCGCTGAATCAGCCCAGCGGGTTGTATTTGCTCGCGCTTACTGATACCAAACAAGCAATCATGGAAAGCAATATGCCCATCGGTTTGAATCCCCAGACTACAAAGGAACTCACGAAAGGATTGAATGATCTGCTTTCAGATTTTCAGATTTTCTACCAAAACGTGCGTGGATTTCATTGGAACATTCGCGGCAGAGATTTTTTTGAGCTGCACCTCAAGTTTGAAGAGCTCTACACGGACTTGCAGATTAAAATTGATGAGGTTGCCGAACGCATTCTCACATTGGGAGGGCGTCCGCTGCACACCTATGAAGCGTATTTAGCGGCAACAGACGTGCACGCCGTTAAGGATATTTCGAATGGTGTAGAAGCCATGAAGCATTGCGTCGCTGCCTTCAGTGTGCTTTTGCTGCGTGAGCGAGCGCTGCTTCAATTGTCTGGGCAATCCGGAGACGAGGGCACGAATGCGCTGATGAGCGATTACATAAGTGAGCAGGAAAAGACTGTTTGGATGTATCGAGCGTATTTGGCCTGATTGCTGTTGGCCTTTGAGGAGGTTTGTGCGGCTGCATCATTGTTCGGTCCTTTTTTTTTGGGATTGCGCATTGGCAAAATCAGAACGTGTAGTATATTTGCGCCCCAATTGGCCCGTTCGTCCAGGGGTTAGGACGCCA
>CESU01006285.1_pt1 | contig 12783 bp, 10 predicted proteins | sample 531141 | NCBI WGS metagenome assembly CESU01 (sample SAMEA2621401, study PRJEB7988) | marine metagenome | isolation source: saline water (ENVO:00002010), including
TCTTTAATGGAATAGTTAGTTAACTCAAGACATTCTTTCATTGCTTGGGGAACTTGTACTATTGCAAATTCATAAACCTTTCTTCCATACATTTTGATGTACTTAGTTTTTGATTTCGATTCTAAATCATAAGATTCTCCAAAAAACAAATAAAAAGCCTCTTTGTCAGTGAATGTACATGATTTATGAGATAAGATTCCACTATTTTTAATTTTACTTTTCAATTCAACTATTGAAGCGCCAGCTCCATCAGCATAAATCATTGAATCCCTGTCATTAACATCATATGTTCGTGAGAGAGTTTCTGCTCCAATTACTAAACATTTTTTTGCCATTCCAGCTTTAATGAAGGCATAAGCTTGAATAACACCTTCTATCCAACCAGGACATCCAAAAATAATATCATAACAAACGCAATTGGGATTTTTAATTCCTAAATTAAATTTAACCCTACTAGCTAGGCTTGGAAGACTATCTGATTGTTTTGTGCCAGATTTAATATCTCCAAAATTATGCGCTACTATTATATAATCTATTGTTTCTTGATCTAATGCGGCATCTTTAATAGCTTTTTCAGCAGCAAAAAATGCTAAATCTGAAGTATTGTGATGATCTTTGGCATATCTTCTTTCTTCAATGCCTGTAATTGATTTAAATTTTTTTATTATTACTTCATTACTTACCTTAAAATCAGAACCATCTGAATTTAAAAACTTAGCATTTAAAAAATCATGATTTTTTTTAGTTAATAACGGAATGTAAGAACCAGTTCCAGTAATTTTAATAGACATGTTTAATATTTAATTATAACTAAGTTAAGAAAGTCATTGATAAGATTCAATTGGTTCACATGTACAAATCAAATTTCTATCTCCATATGCATCATCAACTCTTCTGACTGAGGGCCAAAATTTGTTTTCTAAAACATATGATGTTGGAAACGCCGCTTTTTGTCTAGTATATGGATAATCCCAGTTTTCTCTTATTATCATTTTCATAGTATGTGGTGCGTTTTTCAATAAATTATTATCGTTGTTTTCTACACATTCGTCTATTTCTTTTCGAATTAAAATCATAGCATCGCAAAACCTGTTAATTTCTTCAATATTTTCACTTTCCGTTGGTTCAATCATCATAGTACCTGGTACTGGAAACGAAACTGTTGGAGCATGAAATCCATAATCAATTAATCTTTTAGCTATATCCATTACCTCAATTCCATTAGATTTAAAAGGTCTACAATCTATAATTAGTTCGTGGGCAGCTCTGCCTTTTTCTCCAGTGTAAAGAATGTCAAAATGATTTTCAATTCTATTTTTAATGTAATTGGCGTTTAAAATAGCAATTTCAGTGGATGATTTCAACCCTTTTGCACCTAGCATACATATGTATCCATATGAAATAACGCATGCCAATGCTGATCCCCAAGGTGCTCCAGAAATTGATTTAACACTTTCTTTAGAACTTATATTAATTATAGCATTATTTGGTAAAAATGGGACAAGGTGTTTTGCTACACAAATAGGTCCAACTCCTGGTCCTCCACCACCATGTGGAATAGCAAATGTTTTATGCAGGTTTAAATGACAAACATCTGCTCCTATTATGTATGGATTTGTTAGTCCAACCTGAGCATTCATATTTGCACCATCCATGTATACCTGACCTCCATTTAAGTGAATGGTTTTAGTAATTTCCTGAATTGATGATTCAAAAACTCCATGTGTTGAGGGATATGTAATCATTAAAGCTGCTAAATTATCCTTGTGTTTATCAGCTTTTTCTTTCAATTCTTCTACATTAATATTTCCATGTTTATCAGTTCCAACAACTACAACTTTCATTCCTGCCATCACAGCAGAAGCAGGATTAGTTCCATGAGCGGAAGATGGGATTAAACAAATATTTCTATGGTCTTGTGAAATACTTTTTAAGTACGCTCTGATAACCATTAAACCAGCATATTCTCCCTGTGCACCTGAATTTGGTTGCAATGAAGTTCCGCTAAAACCTGTTATTTCATTTAATTGTTTTTCTAGTTTTTTTATAAGTTTTTGATATCCTCTTGCTTGATTTAAAGGAACAAAAGGGTGGATGTTATTCCATTTCGCCCAGCTAATTGGAAGCATTTCAGAAGCTGCATTTAGTTTCATAGTACATGAACCAAGTGAGATCATTGAATGAGTTAATGATAAGTCTTTTCTTTCAAGATTTTTAATATATCTCATTAATGCGGTTTCTGAATGGTATTTATTAAAAACTTCGGAATCCATAAATGTAGATTCTCTTTTTAATTTATCAGGAAATCTTTTTTGTTTAATGTTTAAATTAATTTCAAAAAGATCAATATTTATTGCTTTAGCTATTGTATCAACAATTTTCTGAATGTCTTTTAATGAAGTTGTTTCATTTAAAGAAATAGAAAAATATTTTTCGTCTATGTAATTAAAGTTGATTTTATTTAGTTCAGCAATTTTCTTAATTTTATTACTAGGGCCCTCTAAAAACAGAGTATCAAAAAAGAATTTATTATGTTGTTTTAGGCCTAGTTTAATTAAATTATTTTCAAGAATTACTGTTTTTTCATGAATACTATTTGCTATTTCTTTTAGGCCTTTTGGTCCATGAAAAACTCCGTACATTCCAGCCATAACTGCAAGCAATACCTGAGATGTACATATGTTTGAAGTAGCTCTATCTCTTTTAATATGTTGCTCTCTAGTTTGAAGAGCCATTCTTAAAGCAGAGTCATCATCTGAATCTTTTGTTAAACCAATAATTCTTCCTGGAACAGATCTTTTGTATTCTTCTTTAGTTGCAAAATATGCTGCATGTGGTCCTCCATAGCCAAGAGGAATTCCAAACCTCTGAGATGTTCCAACGACTACATCAGCTCCAAACAAAGAAGGTTTTTTTAATAGACAAAGTGAAAATAAGTCTGCAGCAACAACTATTTTAATATTGTTGTTTTTGGCTTTAGAACAATATCCCTCTATGTCTTCAATTTCTCCATAAACTCCAGGATATTGCATTAAACATCCATAAAAACTAGAATCATAATTAAAGTTTTCAAAGTCGCCAATTATGACTTGAATGCCTAGAGGTTCAGCCCTAGTTTCTAATAAACTAATTGTTTGTGGAAGTGTGTTTTTTGAAACAAAAAACCTTGAAATATTATTCTTTTTTTGTTCTCTATTTCTCAAACTAAACAACATAGTCATTGCTTCTGCAGCAGCTGTACTTTCATCTAATAAAGAAGCATTTGCTAATTGCATACCTGTCAAATCACATATTATAGTCTGATAATTTAAAAGCGCTTCCATTCTTCCTTGAGCAATTTCTGCTTGATAAGGTGTGTAAGCTGTATACCAACTTGGGTTTTCTAAAATATTCCTTTTGATTACAGACGGCACGATAGCTTGATTATAACCTAATCCTATGTAAGATTTAAAAATTTTATTCTTCTTACCTAATTTTTCAATATGTGATAAGTAATCGTTTTCTGAAAGAGCTGGTTTAAGATTCATCTCTTTTTTTAACCTAATATTTTCAGGAATTGTTTCTGAAATTAATTGTTCTATACTTTTTGAATTAATATATTCAAGCATAGAAATTTTATCTTGATTATTTATTCCAATGTGTCTGTCTGCAAAATTATACATTTATAAAAATATTTAGCTCAAAATTAATTAATATCGTCCTAAATAATGCATAATTTTAGAACTTTGATTAAAAAGTTTTTAACTTATTTTTTAACTAGAAATTATAATTTACAAATTCAGATAAATGTTGTTTTATAAAAAAGCTTTTGATATTTATATAAAATCAAGCTTACATCTGGGGTTTTGTGTTGGATCACTTTATTTAGTATCTATTTTTAAACAACAAATTACCATAAATTATTATGTATTAATCTGTCTTTTTAGTTCAACTATTATTGTTTATAATTTTATAAAATATGCATCAACTTTGCCGTACTATTTCTTTGTACAAAATGCACCAATAAAAAAAATACAAATACTAAGTTTTATTTCAGGTTGTGTTCTTTTGTTTTCTTTATTTTTTTTGGGTTGGAAAACTTTATTTTTTGGATTTTTTCTTTTTTTAATTTGTCTCTTATATGTCTTTCCATTAAATCATTCGAAATCTAATTTTAGAAATCGTAGTAAGATTAAATTATTTCTTGTAGCAATATGTTGGTCTGGCTCAACTGTTTTGTTTCCATTTATTGAATCTAAACAAATGGATTACTATGGCTCTTTAGTACTTTTTGTTCAGTTTTTTTTATTTGTAGTTATATATAGCATGCCATTTGAAATACGAGATTTAAATTACGATTCTAAAGAGCTTAGAACAATTCCTCAAATTTTTGGAATAAAAAAATCAAAGTATATTTCTTACGTACTGTGTTTTATTTTTATCTCTATTTCATTTATAAATCAATCAAGAAACAATGATCTTATATCAGATATATTAATATCTTTTATTTTGATTTTTATTATTTACAAAACAAAGAAAAATCAAACAAAGTATTTTTCAAGCTTCTGGGTAGAATCTGTTCCTGTATATTGGTTTATAATTCAGTCAATCCTATTTGGAAGAATCATTTAAAACCTTTTTTTTAAGCTCTTCTTTGAATTTTAAAATTTTATTTAAAACCTTTTCGTTATTACTTCCTATAATTTTAGCAGCTAATATTCCCGCATTTTTACCTCCGTTAAGAGCAACTGTTCCTACAGGAACTCCACTAGGCATTTGAAGAATTGATAATACTGAATCCCATCCGTCAATAGAGTTTCTTGATTTAATTGGAACTCCAATGACAGGAAGAGGTGTAATTGAAGCCATCATTCCAGGAAGATGTGCTGCTCCACCAGCACCAGCTATAATTACTGTATACCCGTTTTTGTGAGCATTTTTCCCATATTCCATCATTTTTTCAGGAGTTCTGTGAGCAGATACTATATCAACATCATTTTCAATCCCAAATTCATTTAAAATATCGATTGCTTCTTGCATAATTGGAAGATCTGATTTACTTCCCATAATAACACCAACTTTTGCCATAATAATTATGTTTTTACTTTAACTAATTCTTTGATTTTTTTAGCTTTTTTTAATACATTTTCTAAATTAGAACCTAACACAGTAGCATGTCCCATCTTTCTATTGGGTTTTGTTTTGTGTTTTCCATATATATGAATTTTTACATTGTTAATTAACATAGCTTCTTTGATACCTTCATACACAACCTGACCTTCATAACCCAATCCACCTACTAAGTTAATCATAATTGCATAAAAATTTGATTTTGAAGAGCCAAGTGGTAAATCTAGTATAGAATTAATATGTTGATCAAACTGAGAATTTACACAATTTTCAATTGAATAATGTGCGCTATTATGAGGTCTAGGAGCTACTTCGTTGATTAAAATCTCATTATCGTTGGTTAAAAACATTTCAACCGCAAGCAACCCAACTTGTTTAAATGATTCGGAAACTTTTAATGCTAGTTTTTTTGCCTTTTCATTTATTTCAGAACTTATTTGTGCAGGACATAACACATATTCAACTTGATTTGAAATCTCATTGAACATCATTTCAACTATTGGAAAAATTTCAATTTGCCCACTTTTATTTCTTGCTATAGTTGTAGCCAATTCCTTTTTGAATGGAACAAGATCTTCTATAATAAACTCCGTTTCAGGCAAGTTTTTAATATCATCTTTTGATTTCAAAATTTTAACTCCGTATCCATCATAACCGAATTTAGTCTTCTTCCAAACACATGGATATTTAATAGTGTCTAAATCTTTTAATGATTTGTAGTGCTTATAATTTGCAGTTGGAATACCATTTTTTATAAAAAATTTTTTTTGAGTGGATTTGTCCTGAATAATTTTTAAAGTTTTAGAATCAGGATATACTTTTATTCCCTCTGATTCTAACTTTTCTAATGCATTTACATTAACATGTTCAATTTCATAAGTAACCAAATCACATTCTTTTCCAAAATCATATACTGTATCAAAATCCATTAATGGACCTTTTGTGAATTTAGAACAGATTTCTTTACATGGTGAATCATCGCTAGGATCAAGAATATTAGTTTTTATACTTAATCTAGAAGTGACTTGTAGTAACATTTTACCAAGTTGTCCGCCACCTAAAATACCTAATGTAAAATCTGCCTTAGAATAATTCATTCAAATGATTGTTTGGCAAAAATACATTAAAATGTTATTTAGAATAAAATTATTTAACTATTGATTTTGGGGTTATATTTGTTTTCTTATATTTTTAGTTACTATGATTAATTTAATATTATTTGGAAAGCCAGGATCTGGAAAAGGAACTCAAGCAGAGTTTGTTAAAATTAAATACGATTTAATTCATATTTCCACTGGTGATTTATTTAGAAATAATATTTCTAATAATACAGAATTAGGATTATTAGCAAAATCTTACATGGATAAAGGGGATTTAGTACCAGATGAAGTAACAATCAAAATGTTGGAAGCTGAAGTAAATAACCATCCTAACGCTAAAGGATTTATTTTTGATGGTTTTCCAAGAACAACTGTACAAGCAGAAATTTTAGATCAGTTTTTAACCACATTGAAATTAAGTATTTCTATGATCATAGCTTTGGATGTAGACGAAAACTTATTAATTGATAGATTAATTAACAGAGGAAAAGATAGCGGCAGGTCAGATGATCAAGACAGATCTAAAATTCAAAATAGATTTGATGAATATAATAAGAAGACCTCTCCATTAATAAATTATTATAAAAATCAAAATAAATTTTTTGATGTTGATGGAGTAGGAGATATTAATGAAATAAGCTTTAGGATTTTTAATACTATTGATAATAACATATAATGACTGAAGGGAATTTTGTTGATTATGTAAAGATTAATATTTTTTCTGGTAACGGAGGAAAAGGTTCTGCACATTTTAGGCGTGAAAAATTTATAACAAAAGGAGGTCCTGATGGTGGAGATGGTGGAAGAGGAGGTAATGTTGTTTTTGTTACTGATAAGTCTTTATGGACCCTTCATCATTTTAGATTTCAAAAACATTTTAAATGTGGTCATGGCGGTGATGGAAGTGGAAGCAGAAGTACTGGAGCTGATGGAGCCGATTCTACTATAAGGGTTCCAATAGGAACTGTTATTAGAGATACGGAAACAAATAAAATTTTATACGAAACTATTGAAGATGGTGATCATAAAATTATTTTAGATGGAGGAAAGGGTGGCTTAGGTAATTGGAACTTTAGATCTTCAACTAATCAAGCACCGAGGTATTCTCAACCTGGAATTAAAGGAACGGTAAGGCAATTAACATTAGAACTAAAGCTTTTAGCTGATGTCGGTTTAGTTGGATTTCCAAATGTTGGAAAATCAACTTTACTTAAAACTATTACCTCAGCAAAACCTAAAATTGGTAATTATGAGTTTACCACTTTAAAACCTAATTTAGGTATAGTTCAATATAGAGATTATAGGTCGTTTGTTATGGCAGATATTCCTGGAATAATTGAAGGAGCATCTGAGGGAAGAGGACTTGGACATCATTTTCTTAGACATATTGAAAGAAACTCAGTTCTTCTTTTTTTACTTTCTGCAGAATCTGAAGATTTGGTTAATCAATATAAAATTCTTCTTAATGAATTGAAGAAGTACAATCCAGAATTACTAGACAAACAGAGGATTATTGCTATTTCTAAATCTGATTTAATTGACGACAAGGTAAGACTGAAAATCAAAAAAGATATTTCAAAAAAAATTAAAAACATTCCTTTTGAGTTCATTTCATCTGTTTCAAATATTGGCTTAGTTGAAATTAAAGATCTTTTATGGAAGGTTTTAAATGAATAAATTTTAATATTAAATTAGAGTTTTAATTTCATGAAAATTCATTTTATAGCAATAGGGGGGAGTGCAATGCATAATTTAGCAATAGCATTACACATTAAAGGTTATCATGTGTCAGGAAGTGATGATTCTATTTTTGAGCCCTCAAAATCAAGACTGATACATCATGGTTTGTTTCCAAAACAAATTGGCTGGAAGTCATCAAATATTTCTGATGACTTAGACTGTGTTATTCTTGGAATGCATGCAAAAAAAGACAATCCAGAACTTATTGAGGCACAAAAAAAATCAATTAAAATATTTTCATACCCTGAGTTTATTTACGAAATGTCTAAAAATAAGACAAGAGTAGTTATTGGAGGAAGTCATGGAAAAACCTCTATTACAGCAATGGTTTTACATGTCCTTAATGACAATAATATTTCAGTTGATTACATGGTAGGAGCCCAGTTAAAAGGTTTTAGCACTATGGTTCATTTGACTGATGAAAATGATTTTATATTACTTGAAGGTGATGAGTATTTATCTTCACCAATAGATAGAAGACCAAAATTTCATTTATATAAACCAAATATTGCATTATTAAGCGGAATTGCTTGGGACCATATTAATGTCTTTCCAACAAAAGAGATTTATTCTAAACAATTTGAAATTTTTCTTGACTCTATTGTTTCTGGAGGGTCTATAGTATACAATGAATTAGATTTAGAATTAAATCAAATGGTTCAAAATTGTTCAAATTCAATAAGAAAACTTGAGTATTCCTTACCCGAATTTTTGATTGAAAATGACATTACATATTTAATAACAGATGAAGGTAGTCTTCCATTAAAAATATTTGGCGACCATAATTTAAGTAATCTTTCTGGAGCTAAATTAATATGTCAATTAATGGGAGTTCAAGAAGAAGAGTTTAATAGTTCTATAGTCTCATTTGGTGGAGCCGATAAGAGGTTGGAGTCATTATTAGAAATGAATGATCGAGCATTTTTTAAAGATTTTGCTCATTCTCCAAGTAAGGTCAGTGCAACAACAAATGCTTTAAAAATTCAATATAAAAATAGAAAACTAATTGCTCTTCTCGAGTTACACACTTTCAGTAGTTTAAATGAAGATTTTATTGGAGAATACCGAAATAGTTTAAAACAGGCTGATACCAGAATTTTGTTTTATGATCCTAAAGCTATTGAAAGTAAAGGTTTAAAGAATATTTCTGTTCAAAAAATAAAAGATTCATTTAATGATGATAATATGATGGTATTTTCAAATTCTGACCAATTAAAGTCTTACTTGTTTGAATTGTCATATGATAATACTAATTTATTATTCATGAGTTCAGGTAATTATGCTTCAATTGATTTAGAAGTTTTAAATGATTTTATTAAAAATAATTAATGAAAAACATTAAACATATATTTTTTGATTTAGATCATACACTTTGGAATTTTGAAAAAAATTCTGCACTTACTTTTAAGTTTTTACTTGATAAGTATAATATCACTATTGATCTTCAGAAATTTTTGAAAGTTTATATGCCAATTAACTTCTCACTATGGAACCTGTATAGAGATGATAAGATTACTAAGGACTATTTAAGACACAATAGATTAAAATCTACTTTTGAAAAGTTAAATATCAAAATAGATTCAGGATTAATAGATGAAATTTCTAATGATTATGTAAAACATCTTCCTGATAATAATTTTCTTTTGCCTAATGCTATTCTAGTTTTAGATTATTTATTTCAAAAATACACACTACATATAATTACAAATGGATTTACTGAGGTTCAGAACACAAAAATTTCAAATTCTAATCTTAGTAAATACTTTACTTGTATAATTGATTCTGAAACAGTTGGAGTTAAAAAGCCTCATTCAAAAATTTTTAATTACGCTTATAATATTTCTAAAGCGTCTTATAAAAACGAATGTTTAATGATTGGTGACAATTATCAGGCTGATGTTATGGGAGCGCTTAACTATGGCTTTAAGGCTATTCATTTAAACTCTAACAACGAATCTTATCACGAAAATTCTATAATAATAACTGACCTGATATCTTTAAAAGAAATCCTATAGTTAATATTTTTTTTGTCGTATCATCTCATATAAGATTGCACCACATGCTACTGATACGTTTAGAGATTCTATTTTTCCATGAAGTGGAATTCTAATTAATTCATCACATAGATTTACAACCGAGCTAGATAAACCTTTTCCTTCAGACCCCATTATAATCGCTTGTGATTTTCCGAATTTAGTTTCAAAAATATTATTTTCAGCTTTTTCAGATGCTCCAAATATTTTAATATCGTGTTGTTTTAAAAGAAAAATAGCATCTTTAATATGGGACACTTTACAAATTGGGACATTAAAAATTGCTCCAGAGGATGTTTTTATAGTATCTCCATTTACTGGTGCACTTCCACTAGATTGAATTATTATACAGTCTATTGCGGTACACTCTGCAGTCCGAACTATAGCTCCAAAATTTCTTACATCTGATAATTGATCTAATATTAATAATGAAATTGATTTAGGTTTAGATTCAATTAAGTCACTCAAATCAGAGATAGACAAGAAGTTTATAGGTGAAATTGTTGCTACCACACCTTGATGGTTTTTTGGAGTTAATCTATTTAACTTCTCTACGGGTACATATGATATTTCAATAGAATTCTGATTTAATTTTTTAATTAATTCATATCCATTTTTATTATTTAACCCCCTTTGCATAAAAACACGATTAATCGATTCGTTTGAATCAATAGCTTCTATAACGGCTCTAGTCCCATATATTAAGGTTTCTTTATCCATTGTATGTAATTGATAAGTTATATTGAATTAAAGTAAGAAACTAACTCAATTAAGCTTTCCTTTTTCTTAAGATTTAATTTATTTGCTTTTTTATATTTTTTTAAAAGTTTTTGATCAAATATATTTTTAGCAATTAATTTTTTGAATGATCTGGGAATTGAGTGCCATTTGCCGTCTTTGTTAATTAAAAATTCATTTGCATCAACCCATTTTGGTTTTGGTTTACTTGTAGAACCTGATGAAGGGGCAACTGCACCCATTTTAACAGGGGGGAACTTTATAATTTTTCTAGGAAAATAATACAAGGAGATATTATCTGACTCTACACAATCTTCAAGAATTGCTAGAATCTGTTCATTCTTTAAATTAATTGAATGAAGGTTGTATTTTTTATTATTCATTTGAACAGTAATAAACTCATTAATGTTTATTAAAGAGGCTGGAGAATTTAAGTCCTTTTTTATTTCAAATTTTTGAGTCCCTACATTTAGTCTAGTTAAGGCATCGTACTTTTTACCATTGTCAAAAATTAGTCTTCCTTTAGTAAATTCATCATTTAGATATGGTGATCCTTCAGCATCACCGTGAACCATTTCCCCATTCACTAATACCATGTCGTAGTCTCTTTCCATTAATTTTCTTAACATCACGTTACCACCACTAAATAAATCGCCTGTTGAAACGCCATAATCTTGACAAAAGGTTAATTGATTTGATATTAAAAAAATTAATATTAGAATATTTAAATTTCTCATGTTTAATGTTTAATTTCTCAAATATAGATAAAGTTATTGACCTTCATTCCTAATTATTTATCAAAAAAAAAGCGCTCCTAAGAGCGCTTTTTTTATATATAAAGTAGTTTACTAAAATTATTTAGTATCCCACCATACTTTTGAATCTTGACTGTAACCAGAAATTTTAGCAACAGCAGCATCATGGTTAGCTTTATTTGCACTAGCAGTTGTAGCACCGTAACCATATCTCATCGGAATCCCAGTTCCTGTTAAAGCATCAGCAGCAGGAGTTAACATTGGATAATCCAATCTTCTCCACTCAGACCAAGCTTCATGTCCTTGCATGTATAAAGCAACCCACTTTTCAGTAGCCATTGTTTCCATAGAAACTGGAGCAATAGTACCTAGGTAAGCTACAGCATCAGCAGTACTAACGCCCCATTGAGCGTGAGAAGCAGCGATACCATACTCATACCATAATTGAGCATTACCAGCTAAACCAGACCATCCTCTTAAGTGAGCTTCTGCATATGAGAAACATACTTGAGCATAATTGTACAACATACCACCAGCAGCTGTACCATCATAAATTACAGAAGATGGTAAGAATGAAATTTTTGTTTGTAGTATTCCAGGACTAAGCACGCCATAAGGCATACCTGCATAAGTTTGTCCTCCGTACTCAACATAGTCAATTTTAGATGTATCACCATTTGCTTCAACAACTGGTGCAGCATACTTAGCTAGTCTTGGGTCACTCATAGCAAATAAATGGTCAACCATTACATCACTTGCAGCAAAATCTTCTCTAGACTGAAATCTATCTTGCCATGGGCTATCGTTATCATCAGAAGTAGTATATGGGTAGTGAATATTATCAGCATTGCTTGTTAATACTCCACCAGCTACAGCTGATTTGAATGCAGCTTCAGCAGCAGATGGGTCAGCGTCAGCCATTCTTAGAGCCATAACCATTTTCATAGTGTTTCCGAATTGTGCCCATTTTGCAGCGTTTCCGTTGAACATAAAGTCACCAGATAATCCACCACCATCTAAAAAGCTTAAGGCAGCATCAATTTCCGTCATTAATCCTGCATAAACTGCAGATTGATCGTCAAAGCTAGGCTTTAATACGTCTACTCCTTGAAGTGCTTCAGAGTAAGGTATAGCACCCCACATATTAGTCATGGCTTGCAACATGTATACTCTGAGTAGGTGAGAAACACCTTTTTGCATTCCTACTGAACCTGAAGATGAATAATCAGCTGCATTTTCAGAATTATTAATGTTAATTACGGTTTGTAAGTCCATTAATGGTCCACTATAAAAACCGTCAAAGTTCCA
>CESU01056325.1_pt1 | contig 12777 bp, 9 predicted proteins | sample 531141 | NCBI WGS metagenome assembly CESU01 (sample SAMEA2621401, study PRJEB7988) | marine metagenome | isolation source: saline water (ENVO:00002010), including
ATGTCCAAAATACCTCCACCACGCGCTTCCATATTTTTAGTTATTGGTTTTGTTTGTTCAAACAGCTCAGGTTTAATAGTTTCAAATAGGGATTCTATTTCAGAAAATTCCCTATGAAACATAAAGTGAACTTGACCTACTTTTGTGGTCGAGATTACTTTTGCTTTAAAGCCACCTCTTTGCATCCAGAATTTTGCGGCATTACTTGCAGCAGCTACTACTGAACTTTCTTCAATCGTCATTGGAATCACTTTAATTTTATCATTAATTAAAAAATTAGGTGCGATTCCAAAAGGGAGATAGAAATTAGAAATTGTGTTTTCTGCAAATTCTTCATGTAGCTTTTGAAGAGCTTTATCAGAATTCCAATAGCGTTTTAAATTTTCTTTGGCATTAGGGTTGTCTTGAAAATGATTGCTGATTAGCCAGTCAATTTTTTCTATTTTTGTTAACTTTGAAAATCCAGAAATGGAATTCTGCATGAGTATCTATTTTAAAAGACAAAGATACTATTCTTCGATTTATTATGGAACTTCAATTATTTTTATTGCGTATTTATCTGTCAATGTTCACGGATTTCTGCTATTTTTTTAGTAAACTTGGCATATAATAATTGAATAATTAGAATTTTCATGAAAAACCCTTTCATCTTCCTATTTAGCTGCTTAATTATGTTTACAGTAACATCGCAAAGTGACTCTTTTTCGCTGGATAAAATATGGGATGGATCTTTTAGAACTCAAGGGCTCACCGCTTTGCATTCTATGAAAAATGGGCAGCAATATTCAGTGTTAAATTTTGATAGATCTACAGGATCTACTTCTATCGATTTATACGATTACACAACATTATCAAAATTAAAAGTCATTGCAACCTCTAAAACAATGCAGGCCATACCTTATTTTACAAACTATACATTTAGTTCAGATGAGCGTAAGCTAATTTTAGAAACAAATTCCAAACCTGTTTTCAGATATTCAATATTGGGTAATTACTATGTGTATGATATTGATTTAGAAAAACTTGATTTAATATCCGAGCACAAAATACAGGAACCTACCTTTTCACCCGATGGAACTAAGGTTGCTTATGCCTTGAGCAATAACTTATTTATAAAGGATTTGATTTCTGATGAGACTAGACAAATCACATTTGATGGTGAAAAAAATAGGATTATCAATGGGATTACCGACTGGGTTTACGAAGAAGAGTTTGCTTTTGTGAGAGCTTTTGAGTGGAATGCTTCTAGTGATAGAATAGCATTTATACGTTTTGATGAAACCGAAGTTCCAGAGTTTTCAATGGATATTTATGGAACAGATTTATATCAAACACAACATGTATTTAAGTATCCAAAAGCTGGAGAGAAAAATGCGATTGTGTCACTGCATTTTTATGATTTAAATTCAGATCAAACATCGACTGTTGATTTATCAAGTTCTTACAACGATTTTTACATCCCTAGAATTAAGTGGACTAATGATGTTAATGTGCTATCAGCACAATTCATGAATAGGCATCAAAATACTTTAGACCTTTGGTTTATTAACCCAGAAACATTACAATCTAATTTAATACTTTCAGAAGTAGATGATGCCTATGTAGATGTTACAGATAACCTTACATTCTTAGAAGATAATAGTTTTTTGTGGACGAGCGAAAGAGATGGCTACAACCACCTGTATCATTACTCAAAAACAGGAAAATTAAAAAAACAAATCACTAAAGGTGCTTGGGAAGTTACTGCCTATTATGGCTATAATGAATCAGAAAATGCTATTTACTATCAGTCAGTTGAAAATGGATCGATCAATCGTGATGTATATTCTATACAATTAAACGGCAAAAGAAAAACGCGTCTGACATCACAAGTAGGTACAAGCAATGCTTCTTTTAGTGCAGACTTCACTTATTTTATCAAGACTTTTTCTAGTTCCAATACCCCTACGAAATATACCTTACACAATTCTAAAACTGGCCGATTGATTAGAAATATTAAAGATAATTCATCACTTTTAACCACTTTAGGTTCCTACAAATATTCAAATAAAGAATTTAGCACCCTAAATGTTAATGGAAATGATTTGAATATGTGGATGCTGAAACCAGCGGATTTTGACGCCACTAAAACCTACCCACTACTAATGTTTCAGTATTCAGGGCCAGGATCGCAACAAGTAGCTAATCAATGGAATAATTCACGTGACTACTGGCACCAATACTTAGCTCAACAAGGCTACATTGTGGTTTGTGTAGATGGTCGTGGAACAGGTTTTAAAGGCTCAGATTTTAAAAAAGTAACCTATTTAAATCTTGTTAAATATGAAACAGAAGATCAAATTCAGGCAGCTAAACAAATTGGAAGCTTACCCTACATTGATTCCAGTAGGATTGGTATTTGGGGTTGGAGTTTTGGAGGTCATATGAGTACGAATTGTTTGCTAAAAGGAAATGATGTCTTTAAAATGGCAATCGCGGTAGCTCCAGTGACTAGCTGGCGTTTTTATGATACAATTTATACAGAACGTTTCATGCGAACCCCACAAGAAAACCCAGCAGGCTACGATGACAACTCACCTTTTAATTATCCAGAATTATTAAAAGGAGATTACCTTTTGGTACATGGTTCTGGAGATGATAATGTTCATGTTCAACATACCATGCGCATGGTGGAGGCCCTTGTTCAAGCAAATAAGCAATTTGATTGGTCTATATACCCGGATAAAAATCACGGGATCTATGGTGGAAATACTACCATGCATTTATATACTAAAATGACTAATTTCATACATAAAAAATTGGGAGATAAGCGAACTAATTAAACTAAAATAATAAACTAACACTAAATTTATGTCAACGTCAACGATTTCAACTAAAAAAGAATTATTTGGTCATCCCATTGGACTGTATGTGTTATTTTTCACTGAGATGTGGGAGCGATTCTCCTACTACGGAATGCGTGCTTTACTAGTTATATACATGATTGCAGAAGCCTCTCATATTGATGGCCCAGGCTTAGGTTGGTCAAAACTTGAAGCTTATCAACTTTATGGTTGGTATGTCATGTTAGTTTATGTGATTTCCATTCCAGGTGGAATTTTAGCTGATAAAGTATTAGGACAGAGAAAAACTGTTATGCTTGGTGCAATTATTTTATGTTTAGGTCATGGGACCTTAGCAATTGAAGCTGAATGGGCCTTTTTCACCGGTTTGAGTTTGATTATTTTAGGAGTAGGGTGTTTAAAGCCTAATATTTCAACCATGGTTGGAGGACTATACAAAGAAGGGGATATCAGAAGAGATAAAGGTTTTAGTATCTTTTACATTGGTATAAATTTAGGTTCATTGTTAGCTACTTCTATTATCGGAGTTGTAGTTGCAAAATGGGGATGGCATGCTGGTTTTGGTTTAGCAGGAATTGCAATGATACTAGGTCTAGTGGTATATATTTGGGGACAAAAGTATATTAAGCATGTTGGTAATAAACCGTCTGCTGAAGAAAAGAGAAATGATGTTTCTCTAGTTAAAATATTTTGTAACATATTTAATTCTCCAGCTCAATTATTAATTCTAGTCCTTTTACTTACTCTATCTCTTTATGCCGGTTTCACGTTTGAAGGTGTTGACCATTGGGGTTATGGTGCATTATTTATCTTTTTGTCTATTGTTGTTGGATTATTAATGATGATTTTTAAAAGTCTAGAAACACAAATATTAAAAGATCGTTTCTTAGTCTTATTACTTTCTTTCTTATTGGTAATTGTGTTTTGGGGTGCTTTTGAGCAAGCTGGAGGGCTTATGAGTGTTTATACAGAAACAAAAACAGATAGAATGCTATTTGGGTATCTAATACCAACTCCAATGTTTCAAGGGTTAAATGCTGGATTTATCATTTTGCTTGCAGTATGGGTCGCCAATATTTGGGCCAAGCGCAAACTTAATAACAAAGAAGCCTCATCGTTATTCAAAATGGCTACGGGAACAATTATTATGGGCTTAGGCTTTGTGTTTATGATTTTAGCCGTTAGAGAATACGATGCTAATGGTAGCTCAGGAATGCAGTGGTTAGTTTTAGCATATCTGTTTCATACCATTGGTGAATTATGCTCTTCTCCTGTATCTTTGTCGTTTGTTACAAAATTAGCCCCTGTTAAATATGCCTCTCTTATGATGGGATTATATTTTGCAGCTACTGGACTTGGTGGGAAAGTTGCTGGTATATTAGGTGAGAAATCAGAACATTTTGGAGAGTACACTATTTTCTCTGGAATTGTAATTTTCACTGTGATCTTCGGATTATTAGTAATTGCATTACTAAAACCTTTAAAACGCTTGACACATAATGTTGAAGAAAACGAACGAATATTAGAGGAAAATTAAAACTTATTTAAGACAATGAATAAATCGATTAACTATGACAACAGCTATTGAAAATATGTTTAAAGATAAAGTCTTAGGGCATCCAGCCGGACTTTTTGTGTTATTTTTTACAGAGATGTGGGAACGTTTTTCCTATTACGGAATGCGGGCTTTGCTAGTGATGTTCTTTACTGCCTCACTATTAGATGGTGGTTGGGGTTGGCCAAGAGAACATGCCTATGCCATTTTTGGTACTTATACTTCACTAGTTTATTTATCAACTCTTTTGGGGGGCTATTTTGCAGATAAAAAAATAGGTTATCGATATGCAGTTGTTATTGGTGCTTTACTTATGACATTGGGCCATGGTGCAATGGCTGTAGAAACACCCTTTTTCATTTATTTGGGACTTACTTTACTGGTTTTTGGAAGTGGGTTTTTTAAGCCAAATATGACCTCTATTATTTCTGAAATGTACAAGGGAAAAGATGAGAAAAAAGATGGTGCTTATACTATTTTTTATATGGGTGTTAATGCAGGAGCATTTTTAGGAATTCTTCTATGTGGTTACCTTGGTGAGCAAGTAGGGTGGCGCTGGGGCTTTGGGTTAGCAGGGATTTTTATGCTATTTGGATTACTCCAGTTTTGGTTTGCTCAAAACATCTTTGGAGATATTGGAACTAAGCCAGTTAAGGTAGATTCTAATGATTTAAAATTAAGCGCTGACGAGCCTAAATTAAATCCATTTACATCACTTCAATTAGGATTGATAGCTATTGCAAGTGTTTTAGGAATCTCATGGATTTTTAATGACCCTATTTCTAAAATATCAGAAGGAGCTTATAACTTATTTGATTTTAATATGTTTGGAATGGAAGGTTCTAATGTGGCAATTCTAACTGCCTTAGGTTTGTTTGTTTTATTACTAGTCATCCGAATACCTAAATACGATAGAATAACTCGTGATCGGATGCTGGCAGTTATGTTCTTCGCTTTCATAACGATTTTCTTTTGGGCTATTTTCGAACAGTCTCCTAGCTCATTAACTATTTTTGCTCGCGATTATACCCAACGTGTTCTTGAGGGGAATTCGGCATTTATATTCAAAATAGTAAATACCCTTATGACGATTATTCCACTAGGAATTATCACTTGGGTCTTATGGTTATTATTTAAGAAAACATTTTCTAAATATGCGCTTTCTAACATTTTCTTAGCGATTAGTTTTATAATCATTTGGGCGATAGCAATTTGGATGTTATCTATAGAATTTGGAAAAGAGATTGCTGAAGTGCCAGCCTCCTGGTTTGGAGTTTTAAACTCCTTGTTTATCATTGCGTTTGCGCCGTTATTTTCTAAATGGTGGGAGAGTAAATACAATCCTAATGCTAATATGAAATATGCTATTGGTATGGTGTTATTAGGAATTGGAATGGCCTGTGTTGCGATTGGGGCTTCATCTATTGAGCCAGGTGCTAAGACAGCCTCTGTAAGCATGATTTGGCTAATATTAGTATATTTCTTTCATACCATGGGAGAGCTTTGTATTTCGCCAGTTGCTTTGTCTTATGTAAGTAAGTTAGTCCCTGGAAGAATGATTGCTATGATGTTCGGAATTTGGTATTTAGCAGTAGCAATTGGAATGAAATTAGCGGGTGTTTTCGGTGAAGCATCGGAAGGGATAGCTAAGACGCAAGGTCTAAGTTATTTCTTTTGGATTTTAACAGCTGTAGCAGTCGGTCTAGGAATTATATCCGCATTGTTATATCCATTAATCAAAAAATTAATGCACGGAGTTCGTTAATAAATTACAACAAATTTTGCATGCAAATTAAATTAGTTATGAAGTTATATTTCTTTTTGATTCTAATATTACTGAGTTCTACTTCAATTGATGCCCAATCGATTAATTGGGTATCAATGAATGAGGCTTTTGAGTTGCAGAAAAAAGTGCCTAAAAAAATTATAATAGACATGTATACATCTTGGTGTGGACCCTGTAAAATGCTTGATAAAAATACATTTACAAACAAGGATTTAATTGCTTTTGTAAACTCACATTATTATGCAGTTAAGTTTAATGCTGAAGGAAATGAATTGGTCAATTATAAAAAGCAATTGTTTACTAACCCAAACTATGATCCTGCGAAAGCCAAGAGAAGGAATAGCCCTCACCAATTTTCTCAATACTTAGGAGTCAGAGCCTATCCAACGATTGTTTTCCTAGGTTTGGAAAGTGAGTTGATCGCACCCATTCCAGGTTATCAAACTGCTCAAAAACTAGAATTATATCTGCAGTTATTTAAAGATGAAACTTATAAGAAAATGAATAGTCAAGAGGCTTTTAATATTTATTACAAGTCTTTTAAGCCAACTTTTGAACGCTAATTTAAGGAATCATAGATTAATTCTGCCACTTTTTGACTAGCTCCTTGTCCTCCTAATTTAGTTTCCAACTCATGGTAAGCAATAAATTGCTTTTCACGTTTTTTTATGTCCAAAATACATTTTAGTTCTTTAGTTAGACGTTTTGTGTTAAACTCGTCTTGAACAAGCTCAGTAACTACCTCTTTATCAAGAATTAAATTTACCAACGAAATATACTTCAGTTTGACTAATCGTTTTCCAATCTCATAAGAGATTCTACTAGTCTTGTAGCAAACGACTTCAGGGACTTTAAATAATGCAGTTTCTAATGTCGCTGTACCAGAAGTAACCAATGCTGCATAAGATACGCTTAACAGGTCGTAAGTAGCATTTTCAACAAAATAAACATTCTTATTTTTGACAAATGAGTTGTAAAATTCTGGATCTTGACTCGGAGCACCCGCGATTACAAACTGATACCCCGAAAAGTATTTTACTATGCTTAGCATCACAGAAAGCATTTTATTTATTTCTTGTTTTCTACTCCCTGGAAGTAGTGCAATAATAGGTTTTTCATCTAGTCCGTTAACTTGTCTGAATGAAATCTCATTTACAGGCATTCGATTGGTAATTGCATCAATTAGTGGGTGCCCTACAAATTCAACTGGCATTTTGTGCTTGTCTTCATAAAAGCCTTTTTCAAATGGAAGGATAACATACATTTTGTCAACATCACGCTTAATAGCCGCTATTCGGCTTTCTTTCCAAGCCCATATTTGTGGAGAAATATAATAATGGGTTTTAAGACCTTCTTTTTTCGCCCATTTTGCAATTCGTAAATTAAACCCAGGGTAGTCGATAAAAATTAGACAGTCCGGTTGGTATTTTTTTATATCTGCTTTGCATAATCTTAGATTTATTATAATGGTTCTTAAGTTCATGACCACTTCAAAAAAGCCCATAAAAGCTAAATCTTTATAATGCTTTACTAGGTTATCTTCAACGTTTTTCATCAAGTTGCCACCCCAAAATCTAAACTTTGCTTTAGAATCAGTTTTTTTTAAGGCTTTCATTAGATTTGCAGCATGCAAATCCCCTGAGGCTTCTCCAGCAATAATATAATATCTCATTTACAGTTTAGTTATAAAGGTTCCAACAGCAATCAAAATAGTAGCGACCAAAACACCACCTGCATGCCTATCTTGTTGTTTTCGAATGAAATAAAAGAAGCAAATCAAGTTTAGAATAGCTCCTAAGCTAATCAATTTTCCTATAAAATTTTCTAATACAGCCAACTCTAAAATTTCTAAAACTCCTTGGGAGCGCTCTGATATTTTTGCGGCTAATATGCCAACAATAAGGACTCCAAAAGTATTTGAAATAAGTCCTATTATCAAGCCGGTTATGAATGGTTTTTTATCCATTGAGAGACCATTCATTTAATTCTTTTATGTAATAGTGTGCTGTTAGATCATAGTGTACAGGAACAACAGAAATATAGCCATTTTCAAGGGCCCATTCATCTGTATCTTCCCCTTTGTCTAAATTGTTAAACTCTCCGGTTAGCCAGTAGTAGTCCTTGCCAAGCGGCGTTTGGCGTTTGTCAAACTTTTCAATCCAATTGGCATTAGCTTGTCGACAAACGCGAACACCTTTTATGTCATTTTCCAAACGTTTTGGAAAGTTAACATTTAAAATAATCCCTTTTTTTAGTCCTTGTGTTAAGACTTGATTTGTAATGGTTTTTATAAACGATTCTATTTGACTAAAATCGGCCTCCCAGTTATAATCTAATAGTGAAAAACCAATAGCTGGAATCCCTTCCATACCCGCCTCAATAGCTGCACTCATAGTGCCAGAATAAACCACGTTAACTGATGAATTTGATCCATGGTTAACTCCAGAAACACATAAATCTGGTTTGCGGTCTAAAAGCTCGTGAATAGCGAGTTTCACACAGTCGGCCGGAGTTCCAGACGTACTGTATTCATTTTGTGGACCGTCGTCTATTTTCTCTTTTTTACAATAAATAGTGTCATTAATTGTGATGGCGTGCCCCATAGCACTTTGAGGACTATTTGGGGCAACTACAACTACATCCCCAATACTGTTCATGATTTTGATTAATGTTCGCAGTCCAGGAGCTGTGATTCCATCATCGTTAGTCACCAAAATTAAAGGTCTATTTGTCATTTCTGAGAAGTTATAATTATTACAAAAATACATAAATTGTTGCTCATTTGATTATTTTACAGCCTTTAACAAAAAATTATTACCCTTACATTACTTTGGCATTATTTTTTCTTTTAATTTAGAATATTATTTATTTGGTCTAAAATACAGTTCATTTTATGAAAAGAAATATCAATATCTTTTTAGTTTCTCTGTTAATTGCTTTTGCATCTTGTAGCTTTACTTCTAAGTCCTTCGATGATCCTGACAAGGATAAGTTGTTAATGCAACTAATCACTTACTTACTTGAACAAGGTCATTTTGAGCCCAAAGACATAAATGATGAGTTGTCAGTAGGGGTATACACTAGATTTTTGGATCAAATGGATCCTTTTAAGAATTATTTTATACAATCAGACATCAATGAATTTGAACAATTTAAAACAGAGTTAGATAATCAGATTTTAGCGTATGATGTAAGTTTTTTTAACTTAGTATACGAACGTTTTTTGATTCGTTTTGAAGATTCTAAAAACAGGTATTCTCAAGTTCTCCAACAACCTTTTGACTTTAAACTAGACGAAGTGTACTCAACAGATTATGAAAACAGCTCTTATGTGAAAACAAAATCACAGATGTTTAATAGGTGGCGTAAACAATTAAAGTTTTATACAATTTCAAATTACCATGATCTGATCATTGCTGAAAACAAACTAAGAGAACTAGACGATAGTTATTCCGCAAAACCCCTTTCTGAAATTGAAAGCAAGGCAAGAGCCTCTATTTTAAAGACAATGACAGAAAACTTCTCTCTTCTAGAAGATATTAGACGACAAGATTGGTTGTCTGTATACATTAATGCAATTGCGGAAGAATTTGATCCACATACTTTTTATTTTGCTCCTAGCGATAAAGATAGATTTGATGCACAAATGACTGGCAAATATGAAGGTATTGGTGCGCGTCTACAAAAACGAATGGATCAGATCACTATTACAGAACTTATTTCTGGTGGTTCGGCTTGGCGTCAAGATAAATTAGAAGTTGGAGATGCAATTATGAAAGTTAGACAAGAAGATGAACAAGAAGCTGTTAATGTAGTAGGGATGCGATTGGATGATGCTGTTAAGTTAATTAAAGGTCCCAAAGGATCAAACGTAATTTTAACCCTTAAAAAAGTAGATGGTACAATTCAAGACTTAAGCATTCCCAGAGACGAAATTTTACTCGAAGAAACCTATGCAAAGTCTACAAAAGTGGTTAAAGATGGTGTCACATTTGGTGTCATTAACCTCCCTAAGTTTTATATTGACTTTCAAGATTACAACAGTAGAAACGCAGCAACTGACGTTAAAAAAGAAATTGAACTTCTAAAAACCGAAGGTATGGAAGGTTTAGTTCTAGATCTAAGAAATAATGGTGGAGGTTCTCTAAAAACAGTTGTTGACATAGGTGGGTTGTTTATTGATAAAGGCCCAATAGTTCAAGTCCGTTCTACTGGAAATAATAAAGAGGTTCTAGAAGATAAACAGCGAGGTATTGATTGGGACGGTCCACTTGTCATTTTGGTTAATGAATTGTCTGCCTCCGCTTCTGAAATCTTAGCAGCAGCAATGCAAGATTATAAACGTGCTATTGTGATAGGAAGTAAACAAACATATGGTAAGGGAACAGTTCAAAATATTGTGGATCTAAACCGTATGGTTAAAGCCAACACAAATGGTGACATGGGTGCCTTTAAGTTTACCACTCAGAAGTATTACCGCATTAATGGAGGATCCACCCAACTTGAAGGAGTTAAAAGTGATGTAGTAGTGCCGGGACGTTTTAGTTATCTAGAAATGGGGGAGAGAGAGCAAGACAATCCATTGGAATGGGATGAAATTGAACCTGCAAATTATAAAGTTTGGCAAAACTCTTTTAATTATGAAACAATGATTGAAAATAGCAATAGCCGATTAAATTCAAGTGTAGAAATAAAGCTGATAGATGAGAACGCTCGTTGGATTAAAGCTATAAGAGATCAAGATGTCTATCAACTTAATTTTGAAAAATATTCTCACAATATTGATTTGAATGAATTAGAATCCAAGCGTTTTGATGAATTATCAGACTATCATTCTGAACTTATATTTCAGCCTTTATCTCATGAGTTGCCAATTATGAAACAAGATTCTGTTTTTAAAATCAATAGAAATCGATGGCATGAAAACCTTGCGAAGGATATCTATATGGATGAAGCCCTTAATGTTTTAAATGATTTAAAAAACTCCTATAGTACCGGTAATACAGCACAGCTTAAAGATTAATTAGTAATGCAGAAACAAGGACTAACGAGCTTAGCACTTCAAAAATTTAAAAGAAGCTTTTGGGGTATTTTTAGTTTTTGGTTTATAGTATTAGTGGCATTTATTTCAGTTTTTGCTTACGTTTTAGCTCCTGATTCCTCTCAGTATGCCAATCAAATGCATTTGTCAATCCATTCCAAATCTCCTGGTTTCTCAGTTCAAATGCTAGTGGTTCCTAATCCATTAAATGAGAACCAACATTTGTTTAATCGTTTATTTTTTGGAGATTCAAACCCAGCAATAGAAATTCCAGTATCAACCCATCGTTTCGATTCTAATTATGTTTATTACACAGAGTATGCCTCAGAACGTGTTAAAGGCTTGGAAAAGTCAATTAAGTTTTCTTTAGATTCTGGAAGCTTACTGCAGCCTTTTATAACACAAAAAACATTTTTCCTTGGAACTGATAAGTACGGCAGAGATCTTTTAAGTAGAATTTTAGTAGGGGCAAGAATTTCATTTTCAATTGGTTTTGTAGCAGTTTTCATATCTCTCTTAATTGGACTCTTCCTGGGCAGTGTTGCAGGTTATTTTGGAGGAAAGTGGGATGCCCTTATCATGTGGGTAATCAATGTGACATGGTCCATCCCTACCTTGCTTTTGGTAATTGCAATTACGCTAGCTTTAGGGAAAGGTTTTTGGCAAGTATTTATAGCTGTTGGACTCACAATGTGGGTTGAGGTTGCAAGAATAGTAAGAGGCCAAGTGATGAGTGTTAAAGAAATGCAGTACGTAACTGCTGCACGTGCCTTAGGATTTACAGATTTTAGGATTATTGTAAAACATATTTTGCCCAATATTTTAGCACCTGTTATTGTTATTTCAGCTGCAAATTTTGCTGCGGCTATTCTTATCGAAAGTGGACTTAGTTTTTTAGGAATTGGAGCACAACCTCCAATGTCAAGTTGGGGTGCAATGATTAAAGATCACTATAACTATATTATCTTAGGAAAACCCTATTTAGCACTCATTCCTGGAATTTGTATAATGAGCTTAGTGATGGCTTTTATGATCATTGGTAATTCTTTGAGAGATGCTTTAGACGTTAAGGCATAAACTCTATTTCTGGAGGGTATTTTGCTAAAATTGAAGACACAAAATCATTAATAGTTTTGTCTTTTTGATCAACGTCTGAAGACAAATATCCTTTTCCAACTCCTTGCCAGAAAAGTTGTTTAGTTTTGTTATCTATCAAATCAATATACAGTATCCCTTTAGTTGAGTTTGACACAGTGGTTCGAGTTCCATTATAAAAGCCCCAACCCCAACCCATGCCATAGCCAAAATTGCCAAAGCTGTTGTTGAAAATGTTTACTTCTTGATTTTCCTTAGTAAAAAAGTTAACAATCATATCTGGTTTTTCAGATTTTGTAAAACCTTTTTCGAGAAGTGTTTTCTCAATGGACCTCAAGATTCTACGTTTATCTAAATCATTAATTTGGGCACGATCAATGCCTTCCTTTAAAAACCCGTAAGTTTTGTAAGTCTTAAAGGAAACAGACTTATCGTAATCAACTGCTACTTTTACAGA
>CESU01000645.1_pt1 | contig 12711 bp, 17 predicted proteins | sample 531141 | NCBI WGS metagenome assembly CESU01 (sample SAMEA2621401, study PRJEB7988) | marine metagenome | isolation source: saline water (ENVO:00002010), including
TGAGGTTGTTGCGTCAATGGGGGGCTCATCTGTCCTTGAGCCATGCCTGGTTGTTGCATCTGTTGTCCGTATCCTTGCTGCACAGGCTGACCCATGGGAGCTTGATTCAGGACTTGGCCGACGGGTGCTTGACCCATGACAGGGACTTGATTCATGCTTTGGCTGACAGGGGCTTGACCCATAACAGGTGCTTGGTAGCCGACTTGTCCAGTTGGCATTTGGCCAGCAGGCATCATGACATTTTGCACAGGATCGTCCAACACAAAGGCCAGAATGAGTCCGAGAACCAAGAGGGGTATAGCGCAGCAAAGGGCTCCAAAACCGCCCAAGGCAGCGCCTAGGCCGCCGACTGCGGCGTCGACACATGCCTCATCGCAATACGCGCCACGAATGCTGACTTCGACGTTGCTCTCAACAGTGTATACCATGCCAGATGTGTCGTGATCGATCACTCCGTAATACTCTTCTTCACCTGCTGCATAGCCGTATTCATCATACAGATAGCAGGTACCAAGGACATTGTTTCCGTTGCTGTCCGTGATGGAAAGATCCAACGTATCGCAATCAGCAGGGTGGATGACATAGACAGAAATAGCCCATGATTCATTTACATTAGGGGCAAACGTTCCCTCTGTGACCTTTGTAAGGTAGGTTTGATTTTCACCTGCATCGGAAACACTGCCAATGCCTCCGACCAAACCGACTCCACCTACAACGAGGAGAATTGCGCCGAGAATAAGTGTCACTTTTGTTGCGATGTGCATGATTGGCGGTGGATGCGGCCGGTTATCAATATGTTCTTCCCTCCCACCTGCTCTTTCAACCTCGGGCTGCAGACATCAATCCATGAGATAGGAGTCATTTTGAACGGCTGGCTTCCACCCTTGAGCCATGACCGGTTGGGATGTGGCAGATTTAGCCGGTCCAGACGGTGAAGACTGGAGGGTTCCAGCAAGTGAACTCGTGGCACGTCAAACCCTTCTTGCAAGCCTCTTGGGGGATGCCGGTCATGCTGGGGCACTGATTCAGCACCCAATCGATTTGTATTACTTCGCAGGAGGCCGGCAAAACGCTTCATTGTTCATTCCAGCACAAGGTGCAGGGGGCAGCAAGGAAGCCGGTGGAAACGGGCCCGTGCTGTTTGTCCGCCGGTCACTCCAGCGCGCTTTACACGAAGGCGGTGGCACAGACTGCCCTCATGAGGTGCTGGCATTCCCTCGCATGAATCAATTTGCTGAAACCCTCGCTCATCGAGGTGTTAAGGCAGCACCTTCCCTGCAATTCGGAGAAGTTCCGAAGACCTATTCCGATCGCTTTGTGAGTGCTTTTTCTGAACTCGGCCCCTGCCTTGATGTCACCGGGCTCATTCATGGGCAACGGGAGATAAAATCCAAGTGGGAACAAGAACAAATGGACGCAGCAGCAAACGTTCAACTTCGGATGTTTGAAGCCGTACAGGCTGTTGGAGGGGAAGGCGTCACAGAGTTGGAATTGGTTGCAGCAGCAGAAGCAGTAAGCCGCTCCGAAGGCTTTGGGGGGCACATCCACATGCGCCGTTTCCCCCTCTCGTGCGACCGTGGCGTGATTGTCGCAGGTCGGGCAGGAGGCATCCCTTCATTCTTCGATTCAGCAGTTGGAGGTACGGGGGCTCATCCATTGAACGGCATGGGTTCTGGTTTCACTCGAATCAAAGCGAATGAACCGGTGCTTGTTGACCTCGTTCATGCTCATCGCGGCTACATCGTCGACATGACCCGAATGTTTGTGGCAGGTTCACTCGACGAAACGTGGGTCAATCGACTTGAAGACATGGTGGCTGTGAAGGACACCGTCGTCGATGTTCTTGATCGCGGCGGGCTCTGCAGCGAGGCATGGACCGAAGGGTTCGCCTTAGCCCAAGAATTGGGCCACGCCGCTCACCTGATGGGCATGGAGCCGGACCAAAGCCGCTTTTTGGGCCATTCAGTCGGATTGCAACTCGATGAATCCCCCGTCGTAGCAGCCGGATTTGAACGACCTTTGCCAATTGGGGCAACGATGGCAATTGAGCCGAAAGTGGTTCATGTCGAGGGCAGCATTGGAACAGAAGATACTTGGATTCGAGACGAAGAAGGCATGCGCCCCGTCACAGCAGACGGGTTATGGCCTTCAATTACGGAGTGGTGAGCATGACAGAACAAGAACAAACGGAAACAGAAACAGATATTTGCGAAAAACTCGAAGGCTGGACGCGTGAAGACGTCGGAAAACGTATACCAATGCGCAGCACCCCAAATGGAACTTACTATAACGAACCAATCGTGGCTGTTTTCTGCCAATTCTGCGGATCAGAGTTCATTGGTCCAAGCCGTGAAGCCGGCGGATTCCTTGGCGGCCATGAGTGCCTCCATGCTTGGGAAATATCTCAAGCCATGAGCCGTGAAGACGGACTCACTGAGTGAAGCCACCATCTTAGGCGACCATAGTGTTCAATATGCTTCCTCGCTGAGTGGGGTACATGGCCAAGCCCTACGCCCCCAGTCACATCGGTGCTGTTGCTTCTAACTTCACAGAAATGAGGCTGGCAGGTGCCGTTAAAGAGCGCCTTGTCGAACTCGCCTGCGAAGAAATTGAACGCTTGGTTCCTGAAATGGAACAAGCGACGTTGGCTCAAGATGCCGAGCGAAAAACGCTGGACGATCCTCATCGCACCCGCCTCAACTACAACCGCACCCGTGGCTTGATGATTGCACAATTGAGTGCGGTGGAATCGGTCGGGTCGGCGGCGGTCCAAGGTGGAATTGAACACATCGAAAGGCACCTTGCGGCGTTGTTGAAGCACGCCGAAGCCGCTGCAGAAAAAGACCGCGTCGCGACCATCAAACCCCGTCACCTGGAGATTGCCATTCAGGGCATGGGTCTTGAGGGGGAAGATGAGGAAGGCATGGAGGCAGAAGTCGTCCAAACAGAAGACTTTGTTGTCAGTCAAGGTGGCGGAGTTCTCACGGAATCCTCACTGCTGGCTCTGGCCAAAACCCATGCGAAAATGCCGGTGACTCGGGACGCTGTTGAGGAATTGCTGGAAACCTATTACATGGTGATTGAGCAACTTGAATCCGACATCCGTAAGCACGCTCAACTCGGTGGGAATCCTGTTCAGTTCATCGAATCCATCGGGCGGATGAAGACCTTAATGTCGTTGGGATGGATGCGATCAATGCTGAGCAAAGCAGCCGAAACGGCTAGAGAACGGGGATACAAAAGAATCGACGTCGAGCAAATTGTGCACATCGATCCGTTTGAATGAATCGCTAAATTAAGCCGCCGCCGTGTTCTTATACCTCCTCTCGTTGGAAAGATTGAGGAAATCACATGGAGAACATGATTGGAAAACCAGCACCAGCTTGGAACGCACGAACCTACATCAGCGGCGAAAGCGTCAACATCAGCAGCGACGACATGAAGGGCAAGTGGTACCTCATGTACTGGTACCCCTTCGACTTCACATTCATTTGCCCAACCGAAATCGTCGGCTTCGAGCAACTAAAAGACGAATTTGCTGACGACGGCATCACCGTGATTGGATGCTCCACCGACTCGTGGCATTCCCACAACGCTTGGTTCAACGATGAAACCATCTTCCCAGGCGGCGTCAATCACAACGTCATCGCAGATTGCACCCAAGACATCACTCGAGACTTCGGCATGCGCAACGACGCAGTCGGTTGCTCCTTCCGTGGCACCGTTCTCGTTGACGACGAAGGCAAGGTCCAGATGTGGTCCATCAACAACATGGACGCTGGACGCTCTCCAACAGAAGTGCTCCGCACCGCCCAAGCCACCATGGCAGGCGGACTTTGTGGCGCTAACTGGAAGAAAGGCGACGAGTACGCTGCTTGATTCCACCCCCGTCCTACCGATTGGAGGCTTTAATTTGGCAGAACTCGAAATTCTTGATCGTTCGACTTGGGAAGATTGCCTATCGGCACCCATCGTCGTGCTGATGCTTGGCAAAACTGATTGCGCAGCGTGTGCGACATGGACTGAAGACCTCACGGGATACCTCGCTGGGCCTGATGCTCCATCCAACGTGAGGTTCGGTAAACTCCTGCTTGACACCCCCGGGCTTGGGCGTTTTAAAATCGCACAACCGTGGGTGGCTGAAGTGGATGTCCTTCCGTTCAACGCAATCTTCGTCAATGGAGAGCGCGTCAAAGAATGGGCAGGCGGCAACATTGATCGCTTGGTCAACCGCTTGAACCGCTACCTGTGATTCATGCTTGCATCATCAGTGCTCGTATCAGCATTGTTTGCGGGACTTGTAGCAACTTGCGTCACGCTTGCTATCGAACGCTGGGGCGGCCTTGTTGGCGGCGTCTTAGGGACCGTGCCATCAACGATTGTTCCTGCAGCAGCCGGCATGCACCTTTCTGGCCATGAAGATCAACTCATTGAGAGCATGTCCATCGTTCCACTTGGTATGCTCCTGAATGCGCTTTTCCTGGCGGTGTGGGTTGTGCTACCAAGCCGTTTAACGAGCCAAAAACCCTTGATTGTCACGACGATTTCTTCCTTGTTCATCTGGGCGGTCGCAGGCTTACTCTTGCTCATCCTTATCGATTGGGTCAATGACTTGGGCGCATCACCTTGGGCCATCAGTTTAGTTGGTCTTGTGTTGCTGATCGCCTTGGCTGTACGGTTCAACTGGGAGCCTCGTGAAGCGCCTAAAGGCAGCAAGGGGGTTCGATGGCCAATTCTTGTTGGCCGGGGCAGTGCAGCCGCTTTAGCGATTGGTTGTGCAGTTTGGCTTTCAGCGCAAGGCATGCCGTTGCTTGCCGGTCTTGCAGCCGTGTTCCCTGCGATTTTCTTGACCAGCATGGTTGCGCTATGGTTGGCTCAAGGTGAAACGGTCCCCCGTGGTGCCGCAGGACCAATGATGCTTGGTGGCGTAAGCGTAGCCGTATACGCTATTGTCATCATGTGGGCGTTTCCATTGTTTGGAGCCGTTTCCGGCTCCATCATCGCTTGGTGCGTTGCCGTTGGCGGATGGTCGGTTCCAACGTTCTTGATCTTGCGTCAGAGGGACCTCAAGCATTCACTTCACGGGTCCAACGTTCCGATGCAGGAACCCCTTCAATCGTGATGTGCACATCAGTCACGCCTTTGATGCCTGATGTTTTTTGTTGTAAGGCACGCAAATCAAGCAAGCAACACGGGCAGTGAGGGCGGGCCGGTTCAATGACCATCTCGACGCGACCATCTTGCCCAATCTCAATGCTCTTCATGGCTTGCGTGGCCGTGTATGCAACTTCATTATGAGGGTCTTTCCAACCGTTCAGCAACCGAACCACTTTCCTTGAAAGCGCTTGATAATGCCTTGGTTTCATGAAATGCAGCGCCCCAGTTATTGGTTGCTTTCCGCTTCTTGGGTTTGAAGTTCGTGTTCTAAGTCTTCGAGGCGAAGCTCGTTTAAACGACCTTCAGCGGCAATGAGTTCTGCTTGGCAAGTTTTCAGCAACAAAGCGCCCTCTTCGTAGAGTTTGAGCGTTTCATCCAGGCCCAATCCGCCTCGTTCAAGCGCAGCGACAATCGCTTCCAATCGTAGTGCAGCCTCGTTGTATGTTGTTTTATTTTCAGTCATCTTCATTCTTCCTTGGTGTGAATATCAGTCACCGCTGCTTCAGCGGTTCCATCGACAAAATGCAGGTTAAACGCTTGACCAACGGCAAGGCTTCCCGCTTTGGTGATCACCGTACCATCTTCGGTTTGAGTCATAGCGTAGCCGCGTTCAAGCACTCGGCGGGGGTGAATGGCCTGAAGGGCTGCTTCCAAACCAGCAAGGCGCGTACGTTCGCGACTAAACCGCTGTTCTGTGGCCCGGTTCAAGTTTGATTGTTGAGCCAACAAGGTTCTTTTTGCAGCATTGATGCCAGCCAGTGGCGCTACTTTGAGCCGTGCATGGAGGCTGACTAAACGCTGCCTTGCATCACCAAAGGTTCGACGGGCTGCGTGCTCAAGCCGGTGATCGAGTTCATCCAGCCACTGCTCGAGTTCAGCCCGCACAGGAATGCACCGCTCAATGGCATTGGATGGCGTGGATGCTCTGACGTCAGCAACCAAGTCGGAAACGAGCAAATCTGATTCATGACCAACCGCTGAAACAACCGGTACAGGACTTGCCAGAATGGCGCGCACTACCGGTTCCAAATTGAAAGCCCACAGGTCTTCAGGTGAACCGCCACCACGCCCAACAATCACCAAATCGACCGGTGGTTCTGATCTCTTTTCTGCGGTTTCAGGACGCGCCATGCGCCGCGTTAGGGCGAGGGCTCTCACGATTTCTTCGGGCGCTCGCTCGCCTTGGACAAGCACGCCGATGACCGTGCGGCGCATCCCCGGCCAGCGGTTGTCGATGAGGCGGTGCATGTCAGCCAATGCAGCAGACCCTGCTCCTGTGATGATTGCGATGTGCTTTGGAACAAATGGAGGCCTCATTCGCACCCTGTCAAGTTCACCTTCATGGCGAAGCCGTTCAATCAACATCCGCTTGGCTTCTTCCATAGCGCCGAGGGTGTTGACAGGCTCGATTCGTTCGACGATGAGTTGGATGTTCCCTCGTTTGACATAGACGTCGAGGCTTGCTGTTACTACGACTTCTGTTCCTTCTTTGATCGATGGATGAATGGTGCATCGACCTTTCCAAATCACAGCGCTCAGTTGACCATCGTCATCCCTGAGGGTGAAGTAGGTGTGGCCCGAAGGGTAGGATTTCCATTGAGACACCTCTCCCTTGATGGATTGGCGTTGAAACATTGGCTCATGCGAAAGCGTCCGTTTGACCAGGGATACAAATTGACCCACGGCGAGCGGGCCTGTTGTCACCTCAGCGCGCCCCGTCATGCGTTGAAAGAACCGTCAACGGTTCTTGAATCATATGCGCTTATTGCTCGAAGTTCTTGAGCCATCCACGGCGCCAAAAGAAGGTTAACATCAAGCAGGCAAACGCTACCATGATGGCAATGATGCCCCAAAAGCCACCAACCAATTCCAACGGTAAATCGTCGTTGTTCATGCCAAAAATTCCTGCGATAAGAGTCAAGGGCAGCATGATGGCACCAATGATCGTCAACGTTGTCATCACTTCGGTCAACTGTGCATTCGATTCTGCAAGCTGCAGGCTGATGTTGGACAGGTAACTGTCTCGAGCTGAAGTTGCCCCTGAAGCGTAGTTGTTGGCCCGCTTGACAAGCGCAGTGGAGAGTTGATTCAGATCCGAGAAATAACGCGTGACGCCTTCGCTGATCAGGCGTTCGTTTGATCTGAGCAGACGCATGGTGACGGTGTTCAGCGATTCAATTGACTTGCTCGCTTCGCGTAATTGCCGCTTGAGGTCGTGCAACCCCTCGAGCACACCGTCATACCTTATGGCCGGGTCAAACACCTGAAATTCCAAATCATCAAGTTGACGCGAGTATGTGTTGAGAATAGGCACCCAGTCGTCAGCAATGGCGTCGAGCATTTCGTACAGCAAAAAATCCACACCCAAATCAAGTTCTGCGTTTTCGGCTTTCTTGAATCGCCGAGATAAGATGTCGAGCGCTGGAATGGCTGCATGTCGAACGGTGATCAGAAGGTTCTCTTTGATGAAGACCGCAACAGGTTCCGTATCAAGGCGGTTATCTGCGTCGCGGGCTTTGATGACGACAAAGCGATGGTTGTTGAACTTCTGAGCGGTTGTATCAGCGTCGCCAAACGCATCTTCAACCGCCAACTCAGCGAAATCCATGGTTTCGAGCAAGAAGGTTCGCACTTCTTCATCAGGATGTAGAACGTCCAACCACGTCAACCCTTGGCCTTCAATGGCCTTGAGTGCAGCATCTAAGGTGGTCTCGCCAGCCTTGGTCCGATTGGACGCAGCGGTTTGTAAGCGCAGTTCTGCCATGCAACGCCGTTGTTCTTCTCTCTCAAGACGGTTTCAGTCTTCAGAAGGATCTTCGTTCACTTTTTCATCCTCGGGGCGGCGCTGATGCAGATGATGGCGCTGTCTTGCTTCGACTTCATCCAACTTTCGTTTGATTTTTCGTCGGAGGAACTGCACTACAATGTAGGTGGCAACCGCATTTACAAGCAGCAAAAACCACTCTGTGCGCCCCCATTCTTCGAACAGAATCATTCCTCCATTCAAATCGGGGGCCGCAGATCGATATCGACGTCACCGTCGGGCAAACCAATGCAGCCCAGGCGTGCGCCTTCATCGACCAGAAAGTCGTCCAAACCAGGTGGTAACGGATCTGGGAGCGGCACTTCTCCGAGCATGAGCGTCACCATGCAAGCCCCACAGGTTCCCGACGTGCAGTTGGTTGGAATTTCCACGCCAGCCTCGATGGCGTGCTCGACAAGGGTTCTGCCTGATACAAACGGTGTTTGCCCGAGCAGATGGGGGCCCCTTAGAAAGCGAACAACTGGGCGAACCTCATCGTTGAAGGGTTCGAGGTCCAAGGTTGCTTCAACCGCATGTGCGGACATCTAAGCCACCTCACCGCATGTCTTTGTGGCGAGTCCAGCGTCCAGTTTGCTTGTTGAAGTACAAACCAGCCTTCTTCATCCACTTGTTGAACTTGGTAGCACCAGCACCGGTACGGAGGATGAAATCCTCTCTGTCTTCTTGGGCTTGGATGTATTCTTTCGCCGCTAGAGTTTGGTCGATCCAATCGTTGATGTCCATGAGTCCGCCGGTGAGGCCGCCTTCTTCGACGACCTTGGTCATCTCGTCGGCGGTTGCTCCGGTTTCTTCCAAGTCCTTTCGAATCAGTTCGTTCACGCCGCTGAAGTCCATCGAGGCTGGCCTTGGTGGCACGGGGTTGCGCGGTGCCCTGTCTTCCTCGATGAGGATGCGAGTGCCATTGGCCATTCGCTCTTCGACCAGATCGCCAAGGCCAGAAGTGAAACTTGTTTCACATTCCCAGCACATGAACGCCCAATCTTCGGGACGGTCTTGGTCTCGAGCTTGGCGTGGATCCATTTCGTCGCCACAGTGAGGGCAAGCATGGAAGATGAGTGCGGGTACGTGGTTGCGACGGAAGTCGACGATGTCTTGAGGGGTTCCTTCCAGTTCCAGCATTTCATGGTCACGGGCGGCTTCAAGGCCACGGGTTTCCAATTGGTCGCGAATCTTGACCTTTTGATCGTCCTTGCCTTCATCGTGGAGGTTGTTCTCCAACTTGACGATGAGTTCAACGGTCTTGCCGAGGCGGTTCATCACCAGTTTCTGGGCGCGGAAGGCTTCAACCTTGGCGATTTTAAGTCGCTCTTTCTGCTCTGCAAGTTCAGTGAGGACGTCCTTCTGCTTGCGCTGAAATTTGATTTCTTCAATCTTGGATTCTTGCTTCTTTTCAGGTGCGAGAACCTTGGAGAGGTAGCGTTCTTTTCCGTGGCTTTGAGGGCCAGCGGCGATGATTGTGATCACACCGTCTGCAATGTCGGCTTTCAAGCCGTAATTTTCGATCAGCATGTCCTTGTCGATTTTCTTCAAATCGCCAATTTTCAGGCCGGCATCGGCCAACTGCTGAGCGGTAGTATCGTCTATTCCTCGACGTAGTAAAGCGAGATAGGTGTCCTTCTTTGCCATAGCATCCCCTCCGACAAGTCCATGCGAGGCGCCACCACTAAGAAAAGGCTCGCCCGCAGAAGCGTCTTACAAACACAGGTTTCGAGGGTATTTGAACTCATGATTCTGCCGTGGCTTCTGTGAAAGAAACCGCCAACGAAATCCAGTCCTCAAGTTCCATCTCTTCTGGCCTTGCTTCCATGCGTTCATCATCAACATGATGCGCATAAGCAGCCTTCCAACGGGCGTTATGCCAACCGGACACCCGGTTGATGCGCCGAGGCGATCGTTTGAGGGTGGTTCGAAGCTTCTTGCGTCGCTCGGCAAACGCCAAGTGAATCATCTGACGGGCTAACCGAGCGTCGCAGGCCCATTCTTCATGGTGAGCATCGAGTGTGACGTACCTCGAATTGACCTTCGGGTTCGGACTGAAATGATGCGGTCCGATTTTATCTTCGAGTTCGCAATCCCAATCCAGTGCAACAGTCATGCCAAGCGAGCCAACATCGCTTTCGTACTCCATGACGAGGCGCTCCGCAAATTCTTCCTGAACGAGCAGGACCACGTGATCGAGGTTGCTCGTGCGTGGGTTTCTCAGGTACCTGGTAAGCAGTTCAATGAGCGGTGAGGAAATTTGGTAGGGGATGTTAGCAACCATTTTGTCAACATCAGCCGGCCACGCAACGGTGAGAGCGTCGCCTTCAATCAAGGTCAGTTGTCCAGCCGTTAATTCAGGAGCAAACGCTCCACGCAGGTGTTCAGCAGCAACTGGATCCACTTCAATTGCCGTGACACGACAGCCCACTTGGAGCAAGACTTCTGTCAGTACCCCAGGTCCTGGGCCTACTTCGAGAACATGGTCTTCTTCCCCAACATCACCCAATTCAACGGCGCGCTGAATCAAGGCATCATTCACGAGAAAATGCTGACCAAGGGATTTGTCAAACGGGAGTTTTGCCCTGAGGCTATCGACCAACCAACGGGCGCCTCTCATGCCTTCACCGGAAGGAGGAGGTCGATCAACCGTGGTTGGATATTTCGGTCATCCAGTTCCGTATGGAAGCGTTTTGCAAGCAAATCAGCGGCGTCAATGCCACATGCTTCATTCAACGCTGCAAGGGTTTCGAATCCGCTGGACCCACGTGCTTCGACCATCTGCATGGCTTTTTTATTGCCCACACCAGACAACAATTCGAACGAATGTTGCTTGAGGGACATGTTTCCAGCGCGGTTGAAGAACATGTCAATGAAATGCTTTTCATTCTCTTCGATGAAAATTTGAATCACGAGCGGAAGGTCTGCCTTGACGTGGTTTGCGACTCGGCCGAGGTTGGTCATGCCAAGCACACGCTCGACGTTGACCCGCTTCGAGGCATCGGTTCCGATGTAGACGCGTGTTGTGGTCAACAGGGGATCAATTCCAGCCTTTGGTTCCAATCGGCACAACAGCATCTGTCCTTCACTGATGGCGACGATGACATTGTCGGTGAGGTCGTGGTCAATCACACGGGCCCATGTTTCTTCCATGAGGGGTGACTTCTGTTGGGGGCGCCCACTGCGTTGACCGCCTTGGCGATTTCCACCTTGACGTTGACCACCTTGACGGTTGTTTGGACGTCGCTGCTCGTCGCGTTGACGGTTCGTGTTTTGGCGAGGTTGAGGGTTTGCTTTCTTTGCTTGTGGTCGAGGGACCTCTGAGCGGCCTTCTGCAGGGCGAGAAGGTCGGTGATCTGCACCAGCACCAGTTTTGCTGCTACGGGTTGGCACCTTGATGTTACGGTCACGACGGACTCCAGTCATTGAGAATCACCACTTAGGGGGGGGTTTCACTCAACGCCAACATGTTGGCGAACGATGTCGAGGATTTCCTTAATCTCGCTGTCTTCGATGGATAGACGGCGGGACGAGAGAACTGCCTTCACAGCGTCGTCATGCATTGGCATCAACTCAGCCAACTTTGCAGCGAGCTGTGGGTGAGGAGCAAGTTTTTCGGTCTGAGTCAAAGCATCACGGAGGGATTCAAAGACTTCTGGAATGGTTTTGTAGCCGTTTCGGTGGTCGCTGGAAGCCCATTCTGCGTGTTGCAAAGCAGCTTTCTGCTCATAGGTCAGGTTGTTCCGGCGTTCTTGTGCGTTCAACAGCATCTCACGAACGGTAGCAAAGTCAACGAATCGTTCTTCTTCTTTCATATGCATTCCTCAGTTAAGTGGGCGCAAGTGCTCAGGCCGAGCAATCACAGTTTTTGGCATGTTGCCGTCTTTAACAGCAATGACCCAAGCGACACCTTGTCGCTTTTGGATGTGGCCTGTGCGGCCGTTGAATCGGCGGTGGGGCATGCCCATTTGTTCTCCTCCATCGAGGACGATAGCGACGCGGTCGCCTATTTGGTAGTCATGCATTACTCGAGCGATGTTCACTCGGCTGCGTTCGCCCTTGCGACGTCGTAGAATGCTTCGTGTTCCGACTCGCAGGCCCTTGGATCGCTTCATGTTTTTCGACTCCTTTGCGCTTGAATTGGCAGATGTACATCTTTCAAGCAATTCGCCGACCTGCCTTCCCCATATAAGCACCGCGACGGATGCAAGAGGCGAAGCGGAGGTGAATTCAAGCCTTGTCTTGACATTTGCTGTTGTGCAAAACCGTCAATCAGCGTGGATGTCACCCACATCGAGCCACAGCACATCGCACTTGGCTTTGATGAGCGAAGAGAGGCTTGGTTGGGTGCGGCCACCATCGCCGTGGATGGTTTCTTTGACGTAAGTTCCCGATTCACACCGCAGGGTAAACTCGACTTCCATCACGCCGTCATCCATGACTTCAATCATCGGCTCGGATGTTTCAAACACAGTCCGTCGGCGAATAAGGTCGGCGCGCCGATGAGCGACGCGTTCCGGGGTGCGCTGAGCAAGTTTTACGCCAGCAAGTTTGTTGACGGTTTCCTCAATAAATTCCCTTGTTGGCAAGTCAAAAGTGACTGCAGGCGGAGGCCCAGCACCCATGATCCGTTCAATAAGGTCACTTTTGGTCCCAGATTTGGCCAAGCCCAATGCTTCAGCTTTCTCCACCAGTTCCGCCTTTTTGAGGGCCTTAAGTTCTTCTTCCGAGGGGCCTTCAACCACTTCGAT
>CESU01019209.1_pt1 | contig 12711 bp, 8 predicted proteins | sample 531141 | NCBI WGS metagenome assembly CESU01 (sample SAMEA2621401, study PRJEB7988) | marine metagenome | isolation source: saline water (ENVO:00002010), including
AATTCTTTTAACATACCAGGCTGGGCTGTGTTGGTCGCTAATTCGAGACGATGACCGCTAGGATCAAAGAAATAAATAGATTTGAAGAGGGTGTGGTCAATAGGTCCCAACACTTCTATCCCTAAACCTTCGATCCTCTCTTTGGCCGCTACTAACGCGTCCATATCGGGTACTTTAAACGCTATATGCTGTACCCATTTAGGTGTATTTAGATCAGAGCCCATATCTGGAGACTGCGGTAGTTCAAAAAATGCCAGCACATTACCATTACCCGCATCCAAAAATATATGCATGTAAGGATCAGGCTCACCGGTAGAGGGAACCTTGTCTTCAGCTATGGCTAACTGAAAGTCCATGCCTAGTACCTGCTGGTAAAATTTAACCGTCTGCTTCGCATTGGCGCAGCGATAGGCCACATGATGAAATCCTTGAATATCCATAGTTATACCACCTCAGTACTCTTGGCTTTTGTTGATGAGTTTCCGTTTCCGAGAACGCCCCTTTTAAGTTGGTCACGCTCTATTGATTCAAACAGCGCCTTAAAGTTACCTTCGCCAAAGCCATCATCTTTTTTTCGTTGTATAAACTCAAAGAATACAGGCCCCACCAAGGTTCCTGAGAAAATCTGCAGTAATAGACGAGGATCGCCCTGCTGAGTTGATCCATCTAAAAGAATACCGCGAGATTGCAACGCTTCAGTAGGCTCGCCATGACCAGGTAAGCGCTCTCCCAGCATTTCATAATAAGTCTCTGGTGGCGCTTTCATAAAAGGTAACCCCTGAGCCTTTAGTTGATCCCATGTCTCGTAAATATCATCGCAAGAAAAGGCAATGTGCTGAATGCCTTCGCCATTGTAGGCCATTAAAAACTCCTCTATCTGACCGCCTCCGGTAGATTCTTCGTTAAGAGGAATACGTATCTTGCCATCAGGAGCAGACATCGCTTTTGACTTTAAACCGGTGTACTCGCCGCTAATATCGAAATACCGTATTTCCCGAAAATTAAAGATGGTTTCATAAAAACTGGCCCAGTGGCTCATGCGACCGCGGTACACATTATGAGTCAGATGGTCGATGACATTTAGGCCGCAACCCGCGGGATGCAATTCAACATCTTCAATGAAATCAAAGTCTATGTCGTAGATGGAACTTCCATCACCATAGCGATCAATTAAATATAAAGGTGCTCCGCCAATACCCTTAATAGCGGGTAGTCTTAGCTCCATTGGTCCAGTGGGAATATCCATGGGTTGAGCGCCCATTTCTAAGGCTCGGGTATAGGCTACCTGGGCATTTTTAACACGAAAGGCCATACCGCAAGCAGACGGCCCATGCTCACTGGCAAAATAATGAGCATAACTGTTCCGCTCATAATTGATAATGAAATTAATATCTCCCTGCCTAAAAAGAACCACATCCTTAGATCTATGATTGGCGATATGGGTAAAACCCATCATGGTAAAAACTGGCTCTAAAATACCTCGCTCTAATGCGGCAAACTCAACAAATTCAAAACCATCAAGCCCCATAGGGTTATTTTCAATATCCTTCATGCTGTCTCCTTATAGCCCGCAAGTCTGGGCAACCATTATTAGTTGTAATTGCAACTAATAATGGTTGCCATTGCAACTAATGTCAAGCATCATTATCAAAAAACTGGAAACATCATGCTCCCAAAAAATAAGAAAAAAACCCGTGAAACACTGCAGTTAGAACGTTATCTGCCCTATCGGCTATCAATCCTGTCTAACCGTATCAGTGCTCTAATTTCTGAAACCTACAGCGCCAAGTTCGCTCTGAGTATTACCGAGTGGCGAATTATGGCGGTGTTGGGGGAGTATCCGGGCGCCTCAGCAGATGAGGTTTCCCTAAAGACACAGATTGAAAAGTCTATTCTTAGCCGGGCTATCAACAAATTGCTGCAGCGCAAGCTACTGGAGCGGTCATTTGATCCCGTCGATAAGCGCCGATCAATGTTGCGCCTGACTGCCACAGGGGCCGCGGTCTACGATGAGCTTGTGCCCATGTCTTACGACTACGAGCAGGCGCTGTTAACCTGCTTTAGCGATACTGAGAGAGACCAGTTTAGTGAGTTTATTGATCGCCTGTATCGGCATGCAGGACATGGCTCTGACTAGGTTCTCAGTGACCTTTACTGGATCAGTGAAGTGCTGTTAAAGTCTTTTATTTAACCCCATAATTGCGCCGTTAAACCCGATACAACGCCCTGCTCATAGCTCATGGGATAAGCGCGGTCGGATGCCAGAAAAAGCGCCCCATCGAGGTCAACAAAATCGCACAGTTGAGCAATCACATAAGCTGGTGCCATAGCCAGCGATGTACCGGTCATATTACCGACCATAATCCTCATCCCTTTATCTTTCGCTTGCCGCGCCAAATTCAGCGCTTCCGTCAGGCCACCGGTTTTATCTAATTTGATATTCACCATTTGGTAGCGTCTTGCCGTCTGATCCAGCTCTGACGCGTCCAAACAGGACTCATCCGCACACAGCATAATCGGCGATTGATATGCTTCCAGAGCATCATCCTCGCCCCGAGGTAATGGCTGTTCAATCATAATGATCCCAAGCGCTTTGAATTGAGGCGCCAACTCCACTAACTGGGCAAAGCTCCACCCCTCATTGACGTCCACAACAATATCGGCATCGGGACGCGCGTTGCACACGGCGATAATACGCTGCATTGGTTGCTCGCCGTCCAACTTTACTTTTATCTGATGGGCGGTAATCGCTGCGGCTTTTTTGGCCATCTCTTCAGGCGTATCAATAGTGACAGTATTTACCGTATTCACAAAAGACGATTTTATGCCTGTTAAGCTAAAGATACTCTGTCCGCTGCTCTTTGCCTCAAGGTCCCAGAGTGCGCAATCCACAGCATTTCGTGCGCCGCCTACCGGTAGTAGAGACTGCAACTGTTCACGACTAACACCCTGCTCTAGTTTTTGTTGGATACTGAGAACTTGCTGACACATACTTTCTGCCGTTTCATCCAAATAGTAAACACCGGTCGCTTCTCCGCGACCGGTGACTCCATTTTCAGTGACAGTAACCACCAGAACATCACAGTGCGTCCAGGTGTGACCAGTGATGACGAACGGCTCTAACAATGGCCAGGATTCAATAAGCAGCTCAATTTGTCGCATTGGCTAAGGCTCTTGTATAAATTCGTTAAAAATCTTATCAACAATTGCGTCGCAACCATCTTGAATTGGATCGATACAGGGCAGGTTTAACTCCGAAGTTAGCTCTGCCAAATAGGACTTTTTGCTATCAGAATCCAGTCCAGACGTGTTCACACAAACGCCTACACAGCATACTTTGGGATTCGTCACGCGAGCACAGCGCAAATGCAGATCAATGCATTCAGCTACGCTAGGCAGGGGCAAATGGCGAGCAGTATCGATTACGTCTCGGGTTGGGTCATGACAGACCACAATGGCATCAGGTTGTGAACCGTGTAGCAAACCTAAACTCACGCCAGCATAAGACGGATTAAACAATGATCCCTGTCCCTCAATAATATCCCAATGATTTTCCCCATTGGTCGGCGACACCGTCTCTGCAGCGCCAGCAATAAAGTCTGCCACCACTGTGTCTATAGGCACCCCCTGTCCGGCAATCATAATTCCGGTCTGCCCTGTGGCGCGAAAATCAGCACTTATGCCTCGTTCTTTCATGCAGTGGGTAATTGAAAGTGCTGAGTACTTTTTACCGATCGCGCAGTCTGTTCCCACCGTCAGCAAACGCATGCCGGAACGTTTTTTACCCGTACCGATTGGCAAGTTATCCGCCGGAGTGCGCACATTAATTAGTCGGGCGCCAGACGATTTTGCCGCCGCCACAAGCTCGGGAAACTCTTCCAAGCGGCAATGTAAACCGCTTACTACATCGAGACCTGCCGCCGCCGCTTCCGTCAGCACCTGAAACCAGCGCTGGCTGATTTTGCCACCGATAGGGGCAACTCCAATCACAATACTTTTCACGCCCTGCGCCCGCGCTTCAGAGATTGAGAGATCTGCAACACCCAGATCCACAAGACAGTCGTGAAAACGCAATTGGCCCATGACTTTTTTCCGACACCACTGGACTAGTCCGGCACCAGTTTTAGCATCAACTTCTTCCTGAACATCGCCCAGAAAAATCAAATATGGTGCACTCAAACTAAGACTACTTACCCCATCATCATTTGTTTTATACATGCTTAATTTACTCCAATTAACCCTCTATGGGCCTGCACAATAAGGATCAGGATTCAGCCGCTATTAGGCGTTGATCAATCCACTGCGTAATAATCTCTTCTAAAATATTTAAAGGTAATGCGCCGTTCATAAGCACCATGTCGTGGAACTCGCTAACATCAAACTCATCACCCAACTTATGTTTTGCCTGCTGACGCAGCTGCAGAATTTTCGACATGCCGATTTTGTAAGCGGTCGCCTGGGAAGGTAATACAAGATAACGCTCAACGGCCTTAATAGCTTTTTCTCGATCCGTTGGTGAGTTATCTGTCAAATAGTTAATGGCTCGTTCTCGGCTCCAACCTTTGTCGTGAATAGCGGTGTCGACCACCAGACGACAGGCACGCCACAATTCGGCTGACAGCCGCCCAAAGTCCATGTAGAAGTCGCCATACAGTCCCATCTCTTTGGGCAGAAGCTCGGCATACAAACCCCAACCTTCGGCATAGGCGGTGTAGCGAGCCGCTCGACGAAATTGGGGAACGTTTTCCAACTCCTGAGCGATAGAAACCTGCATATGGTGACCTGGGATACCCTCATGGTAAGCGACCGCGGGTAGGGTATATTTCGGCATTACCGACATATCATATGTATTGATATAGAAGACACCGGGGCGCGACCCATCCGGGGCGGCAGATTGATAAAATGCGCTTCCAATACTGGCTTTTTCCCTAAATGGTTCAACCGGCTTTACCAAAATATTTACTTTGGGCATAACGCCGAACATCTCTGGCAAGCGGGTCTTCATTTGGCTAATCAACCGCTCCGCCTCATCGATATAGGCTTGCTTGCCTTGCTCTGTTTGCGGAAAAAAGAATTCCGACGCGGTCTGCATATAGGCGAAGAAGTCGGACAAGCCGCCTTGATAATCAGCCTGCACAATTATGGCCTTCATCTCCGCCTGGATGCGCTCTACCTCAGTCAGCCCCATGCGATGTATTGCCTCTGCGTTTAACTCTGTGGTAGTAGTTTGACGCAGGGCATGACGATAAAACGCTCGGCCTTGCGGGAGGGTCCAGGCGCCGCCTTCCACCTTCGCTTGACTCTGTAGGTCATGCAAAACAGTGATCAATTTTCCATAGGCCGGCCCAACAGACTTCAACATCGCCTGCTGCGCCCTAGACTGCAATTGCAGTTTCTGAGGTTCAGTAATATCCAGCTTTTCCAGCTTACGATTAAAATCTGCCATCAGGGGGCTATCTACCGAGCCACTTTCCGCGAACGGATGTCCGTCAATAATTCCGTACGAATTTTCAATAGCCTGCTGATACACAAACTTGGGTGCAGTAATACCAATCTCTGCACGCGCCTGTAAGCCGTCGATTAACTGATCGAACAGTTCCGTAACACTCTGTAATCGCTTGATGTAGTCATTTGCGTCGTCGACAGTCTCAATCCGATGAAGGCGAATTAGCACTGTGGCCACACCGGTATGAATGCCGGTCATATGGCTGACTGGGTAACGGTGATAGCGCCACTTGAATTCCTCAATAGCGCTCTCCAACTGTTGCCGATAAAGACTTAGATTAAGCTGGTTGGCCTCGCTTAACAGCTCCGGCTTTAGCTGTTTTAGATTTTTTAGATGGGCTCTGTCGAGTCGATTACTCTCTCGCTGAAAGGCATCACTATAGTTGTCCCAGCTATCCTGTTGGTCACGAATCCCTTCAAATGCCTGATCGATAGGACTGCGAGCCAAACGAGCCTGATAAGTACTTTCAAACAGCGCTGCAGCTCTAGTATTTTCTTGCACATTGAGCACTGACTCCTCGCTAGCATGGGCGCCGGCCAAGATTTTAGGTAGATGCTCAAACTTCACCACTACCAACTCAGTTGCACAGCCGCTGGATAGCATGAGCGTCAGACTGAGAAGTACGGTTAAGTTTTTTGCAAAACGAATCACGATCGCCCCCTTTAGTGTTTCTGCTGGTGCTTTAGCGTTTGCCCAGGCAGAGCAGTCGTTACTCGGCCATCCTGTATAGCTAGCTGACCATTGATAAACAGATGCTTTACCCCAGTACTATATTGATGAGGCTTAAGGAAGGTGGCGTGGTCAGTGATGCTTTGCTCATCAAAAATGACCAGGTCCGCATAGTTGCCGGCTTTTATCACACCGCGATTTTGCAACCCTAAGCGCTGAGCTGATTGCCCCGTCATTTTGTAAATAGCCTGCTCCAGACTCAGCAAGCCTCGCGCACGTACATAGGTTGATAGCACTCGGGGAAAGGAGCCATATGTTCTCGGGTGCAAGTGCTTTTCACGAGTAACGGCAAGATCACCATCCGAATTAATCATAGTATGGGGATATAGCAGAAATCGTTCGATATCTGCCTCATCCATGCTGTGATAGATAGCGATAAAGCGTCCCTGGGACTGAAGATCAATTAGGGCTTCAACCGCGGCATCCATGGTTTCTGGAATATCTTGGTCGCGAAGATAATCACCGAATGTACGACCCGCATAACCGTCAATATAAGGCAATCGCTCAAACTGAATGCTCTCGAAGCCATTACCAGCCTGATGGGGAAAAATAGTTTTCATTTCTGCTGCAATCTTCTGCCGCTGCGCCAGATCATTGACACGGGCCTCGAATTGCTCCTGTCCTCCAGCTAGGCTCCAAGCCGGAAACAGAAGATCTGAATAGCTCATAAACGCGGTATAAGGATAAATATCCATAGTCATATCCACACCAGATGCGCGGATAGCATCAATCAACTCTAGGGCTTGGACGCTTTGGCCATGATTACTGACGCCGGTGGTTTTGATGTGGTTGATATGTACCGGTAAGTTGGCCTGTTTACCAATCTCGGCACTGTCACGAATGGACCCCAATAGATTCGGCCCTTCATCACGCATATGGACAAAGTATGTACCACCAAATTGCGCAGCCACTTTTGCCAACTCCACCACCTCCTCAGTGGACGCATAAATAGCCGGCACATATTCCATGCCAGACGCTAGGCCAAGTGCCCCCTGTTCCATCGCTTGCCTGACTAGGGCTTTCATCTGTTGCAGTTCGACATCAGTCGGCGGCCGATTATCCAGCCCCATCACCGTTTTCCGGGTCCAGTTAAAACCGGCAAAATAGGCCATATTCGGGGCCATTTTTAGGTTGGCGGTGTATTCGTCTAATGGCCAAGGTAGGTCGTGACTATGCAGGGAATTGACGATGGTGGTAATACCCTGGCGTAGAAAATTTTCCGCTTGGGGGTATTCATGGATATCAGACACATGGGCATGCAAATCGATAAAGCCGGGAGCCACCACTAGGCCTTTGGCATCAATTAACTGATCCCCCTTTAACAAGTCAAGCGCATCCCCAATGTTGACAATACGCTCTCCCACTACTCTGATGTCTCCCTGATAAGGCTCTGCACCAGTGCCATCAACAATGGTGGCATTTTGGATCAGCAATCCAGACTGCGCTGATTGCTGAGGGTTATTCTGCTGATTTTCCTCGCAGCCCGCCAGCCCCACGATAAGAATCGAGCATACTGTGATTAAAAGTGATTTGGAAATGGGTGTCATCTCTGCAATTCCTTAAGCGGGTCAGTAGATTTGTTTTGTAATTCTTCGGTGATATACCACTGGATATGCTTTTCCAGAACCGGCATCGACAATGTACCGCTGGATAACATGGCCGAGTGGAATTTTTGCAAATCAAATTGCTCACCCAAAACCTCTTTAGCGGTTTGGCGCAGTCCCAGTATTTTATCGTAGCCGAGCTTGTAACTTAATGCTTGGGCCGGAGAATTGGTGGAGTAACGCAGCACTTCTTTTGCCACCTGGCTTTCGCTGGAAACGGTATTTTCCAGCATATAGCGGGAGGCTTTGTCCACACTCCAGCCCTTATAATTCAGGCCCGTATCAAGCACCAGCCGGGCGGAGATGAAGGCGTGAGACAACAGAAAGCCATAGTGATCATAGGGATCATCCAACATGCCAATTTCTAGCGCCAGATGGGAGGCATAATTGGCCCATCCCTCAGAAAAAGCGTTCATGCGAACACCACGTCGATAAACAGAGAGCGTCTCATTTTCCTTAGCCAGTGAGAGGTGGAAATGGTGGCCGGGCACCAATTCATGATAGATCAAAAACCCTGCTGATATCATCGAGCTGCTGTCCAAGTTAGAACCGTTGTAATAATAAAATCCGGGCTCACCAGTCGCGCCGCCGCTATAGTAACCTGCGGCCATACTGAGCTCAGCCATCGGACTGGCTCGCTTGACCCCATAGGGCTTTTGCGGTTGTTTTGAGAAATATTTCGCTAAATGCGGTTTAATCCGATCAACATAAGTCAAGTAGCGCTGCTCAACCTCTTCGGGGCTGCTATCGTACAAACGTTTAATGGTAGTTAATTGTTTATGAAACTCTACCGCCGTAGTGGTAAAACCTAGTTTTTGGCGAATGGCCTGCATCTGCTTATGGATATCTTCCATTGCCAGCAGACCCATTTGGTGAATCTGATCTGGCGTCAGATCAAGAGAAGTCTCTCGTTGGATCAGATACTGATAGTAAGCCTCGCCGCCAGGATACTGATAGAGACCAGCGGCCTTTGGCGCTTGGGCCATATAGTCGTCTCCCAGCTCATCCAGCAAGCGGTCTAGCGCCGGATAAAGTATCTTATGCAACACGCTGGCGGTTTCATCCTTCAAGTGTTGAGCCAGCTCAGGCATCACGCCCTTTAGTCTCGATTGATCAAAATGGGTCAATACCTCTAGGCTTTCACGCACCCCTAAATAAAGCGTGCGAATTTTGGGAATAGCGGCTTTTGGCAGTAATATGCCTCGCTGGCGCTGTCCTTGTAGTTTGTTGGTCAGTTCACCAATAAAGCGGCCTGTGTCAGTAAACAACGACAGGTAATGTTCGACCCCGTCGGCGGCTGCCAGATCAATATGGTTGAGCGCAGGGACCAGTTCCGAGCTCATAACATAGCCACCGTTATAGGCGGTAACATCAAAAAAGAGCCAGTGGTGCTCGTAGGCCTCGATCAACAACTCAATATCTCGTTTCAGTAATGCGGCTGTTAATGTATCTTCATGAGAGAGTTTGTGGAGCGCTATTACATTAAATTCCTGCAACAGTTGTCCAGCCTGATACGAAGTTTGCTTGACGCCACTGTAGCTCCTATCCGGCAGAGTGCGCTCTATGCTCCCTGATCTATTCCTCAGGAAATCATCATTCGTCTCAGTGAGCGCCAGAAAGCGCCCGCTCAGATCCAGTAACTGTGCCGCTGGTGTTATTTTCGATACGAGTGTTGGAAGGTCCCACGCCTTTGGTGGGTGCGTTACCGTATCAGTAAACTTAAACTTCGTTTTAATTGTCCTGCCGGGGCGCACTACTTGGTATGTGATCTGTTCGGAACTTAAAATGATACTCCACACACTTGGGTATGTTCGGGTCGGCGCATGGGCCTTGGTTATTGCGATGGATTCCGCACTTTCTGGGAAGTTCTTAATATTGGCAGTGCTATCAGCAGAAGAATAACCACCATACAGCGTTAAAGCATCTGAAGAACCATCGGCGTGGCGATGATCATGCTGTAACTTGATGCTGCCGTCACTTTTGGTCAGGACCAGTATGCGAGATGAATTCTCATCAATATGTAGTGGCATTTTAATTTGGGTGTCTGAACAATCACGAATGTGCAGCACAAATTTCCTACCGGTATAGGCTGTGCTGTTTGAACTGTCCTCAACTTTGCCTGAAAAGGCATTGCCACAATGAGCTTTAACGGAATTAAAGAACTTATTTTGATTACTATCTGTTGCCTTAACTGATGGGCCCATGAGGCTTGCGAGTGTAGCAACAATTGTAAGTACCGCTGACATTTTTCGTGACTTAATTATCATTGATATTTTCCCTTAAATTCATAGAGCAGGCTTCATGAAATAGCATTACTGTTTTTACGATCCAAAATTAATCACTCAAATTTTACATCAACCTCCGTGAGGGGAAGCAATTGGACAATCAATATTTTCAGAAATTTTCTTAGCTGCGTTATAAACGGTACAGAAAAAAAAGACCCGTGAAATAGCACGGGTCTTTTCCCAATCAGCATACGACTAACGATGCTTATTTAGTCAACTCGTCTTAAAAGTTGTAATCCATTTTCACTGACAAGGTGCGTGGACGGGAATAAGTATCCAGCAAAAATGCACCACCCGGGAACACCTGATCTTTTTCATCAAGCAGGTTATCAGCACTCAGCATAACTTGCCAACTCTCGGCCTTAACACCGATTCGGAAGTTTAAATAAGTCAGCGGATCTGTCTCTAAAACTGGATTTGCTACCATAGGCGGTGGCAGCACAAAAGTCCGAAGAAATACTGAAAATCCATCAGCATAGGACATATCGAGTCTGGCCATTCCTTTCAAATTACTGCTCCAGTCGAAGTCATAGGCCAACGAAGCCGACGCCGTTCGTGATGGCGTGTATTGCGGTGTATCACCCTCAGCAACATCGGATAGAGAACTGCTGTCGACTTTGTCATATTCTTGGCCAACATAACCAGCTGTCATATTAAACTTGAGAGCCTCAGTTAGATTGATGCTGAGGGCCAAATCAGCTCCAGGCCCTGATGCTGAATCGGCATTAGTAGTTCTGGACCGTCCAGCTTCTGCAATTGTCACCTGAACATCGTCATAATTCATATAGTAAATAGCGCCATCTACAAAGACTTTACCGTCAAGGAACTGACCTCTACCACCGATTTCATAGAGCATTGCTTCCTCTGGATCAAAAGTGGGGATAGTTGAACCAACTCCATTGATTCCACCACTCCGAAAACCTTTAGAAATAGTCGCATAAACAGAGGCATCATCAGATAAACTCCACAGAAGATTCAATCGTGGCGTCACCGCGTCAAAAGATTGATCCTCGGGACTCATGTCAACCGGTTCTGGCCCGCCTAGCATAAAGATTGAGGGCTCTTGATCCTCCTCAAAATAGCGCAAACCAAAGGCGGCCGTTAGGCGATCAGACACTTCATAGCTCAGCTCACCAAACACAGCCCAAGACTCTGAGTCCACAGGCGCAGTTCCTGCGGTCACCTGTGGAGGAAAAGGAAATACAGACGGATAGCTTAGCGTTTGAGTTTGTGAAGTATCGGTTTTTCGGTAAAACGCGCCAACTGTATAATTTAGACGGCTATCTCCAGTCGAATTTAAGCGAATTTCTTGGGTGAGCATTTCAGTCTTGCGATCGTCAATTTCAAAAGAGCCATATGTGTTTGGTGGAAAGAAAGCATTAACTGTTTCTGAGAAGAAGTTACTGGAGCGATCCAAATATGCTGTTGAACTGACCAGGTTTGCATTTTCCATGCCATAATTAAGCGTTAGATTCACCAAATCCCAATCATCGGCAACAGGCGTTGCAAAAGGTGTACTCACCGTGCGCTCATCTGTAGCACTTCTATCTTTCACGTTTAAAAGGCCTGCCATACCTAGGCCACTTTCGCTTACTTCATGATTATTATTGTCTTGATTAAAACTATAATTCATCCACATAAGTGAAGCATCAAAGCTTTCATTGGGCTGGAATAAAATCTTGGCCCGAACAAAGTCACGCTCTGCTTCATTGATATCAGATTGGCCAGTCGCGGTATTATCGATCCAACCACCAATATTCTCTGATGACATGGCAATGCGCATCGCTAGCTTGCCTTCTATTAGCGGCAAATTAAGCACACCGTTAACCTCACTACCATTACTACCACCATCAGTGCTATTAATCCCAATACCCAAAGTGCCGCCAACTTTTTCTAGATCAGGAGAATTGGAAATAAATTTGATTGTACCGCCAATGGAGCCCGCACCATATAAAGTGCCTTGAGGACCACGCAATACCTCAACTCGAGCAATATCTAAAAGTGGCACATCCAGTGTTCTTTGAGCTTGATCACTGCTTACACTCACCTCATCTAAGTAGCGCCCCACCGTTGGTAGTCCAATACCAGCACCTGCAGAGGCACCTCGTATTTGCACACGATCCTGTCCTGGCAGATTGTTGGTGATAGAAAGCCCAGGGATCGAGTACTGTAAATCTTTAATATCCATTGCCCCTCTAGCTTTGATATCTTCTTCACTAAAAGTTGAAATGGCAAAAGGAATGTCTAATATGCTCTGTTCCCGTTTCTGGGCTGTGACAATGATTTCGTCCATAGAATCAGAGTCTTCTGCTAAGACCTGAGAGTTCATGAGTACTGTTGCACTGACCGTAGTCATCAGCAATTTTTTAGAAAATGCTATTTTGTTCATATCTTTCCCCCATCCTTTATGTTGTAGTGATATCTGACCGCCCAAAAAAGTTGCCGAACGATAATTTGGATAATATATTATCCATAATGTCTGAAAAATACAAGTATTGATCGGCAATAGACTAACTAAGCTGATGTAAATAGGCTATATAGTGAGGCTCTACTTTTGCTAATTGGGTCAGGAAAGACAGCGTCTTAC
>CESU01019493.1_pt1 | contig 12667 bp, 13 predicted proteins | sample 531141 | NCBI WGS metagenome assembly CESU01 (sample SAMEA2621401, study PRJEB7988) | marine metagenome | isolation source: saline water (ENVO:00002010), including
AAACTAATAAAGTTAAGGCCATTATTAAATCTACCTGCTTTTAGAATTTGATTTTCAATTTTTGTTGATTTGTCAAAACTGTAATCTATTTTTTTAAACTCTTCCTCTTTTAGATCAAGAAATTTTTCGGTATTCTCAGGCCCTACAACTACTTCATCTAATTCTCTGACTTTTTCATTTACATCAATTACAATTCTACTTTTTTGTAATATTTCTTTATTAATGACTAAAGATCTTATTTGATATTGAACAGAGGAAAAAATCAATCTATCATTAAGCTTTACTTTAATTTCAAACTCCCCATCTTCATTTGTAATAGTTGCTTCTTGAGTAGTATTGTTAACCACATTGGCTGAAATCACGTTACTGTCCCTATATAAAACTTTTCCTTTGATCCAAGTTCTGTAATTGGATTGAGAAAATGATAAATTGGATATTAAAAAAAAGAAAAAAAAATTTAAAAAATATTTCATTAATTAAAATTAATAGAGCGAGAGACCGGGTTCGAACCGGCGACCATCAGCTTGGAAGGCTGACGCTCTACCAACTGAGCTACTCTCGCTTAACTACAAATATAATATTATTGATTTATTATAAAATATTTGAGTAACTAAAAATTATATTATTAAATTTATAAATCATGGATATTGATTTAAAAATAGTAAGTTCAAGTGAATTGCTTGAGATAAGAAGTAGAGTATTAAGAAATAATATCAGTCATGAAAATTGTAAATTTAATGGAGATAAGAGAAAAAATTCTATTCATATTGGTGCATATATAAACGATAAAATAGTTGGAGGTATTTCAATAATAAAAAATAATTCTAATTATAAAGAATTAAAAAACTGTTACCAATTTAGGGGGATGTGTGTGCTAGACAATTTTCGAAACAAAGGAATTGGAAATAAATTATTAAAAGAGGCTGAAAAACAATGCATTAACATAAATATAATTAATATTTGGATGAATGCTAGAATAAAAGCAGCACCTTTTTATATAAGATCAAAATATATAGATTTAGGTATTCGCTATAATATCAAAGATATAGGCTTACATTGTTTTTTATACAAAGAATTAAAATGAATTTAAAATTATCCGTATTATTATTTTTAACAATTTGTAATTTTAATTTTTCTCAAAAAAATATGAACCTAGACATTCTTCAAGGAATTAAAAATCCAAATTTAGTTGGCGATACAATTAAGCTTGAAAAAAACACGTATCATGCTTTTAAAAAAATGAAGAAAGCTGCAAAAAAAGAGGGGATAAATCTTAAAATTGTATCGGCATACAGAGGATATGAAAGACAAAAGTTTATCTGGAATAAAAAATTTAAAAAATTTACCAAAGAAAATTCGTTAACACCAACTCAAGCTATTTACGAAATAATAAGATTTTCCACAATTCCTGGAACATCTAGGCATCACTGGGGAACAGAAATAGATATTATTGACGAAAATTATTCTGATGAAGAAAATGTTTTGATAAGTAGTAAGTTTGAAAAAGGAGGTGCCTTTTTCAAGATTAAAAATTGGCTTAGTTTAAATTCTGAAAAATTTGGATTTTATCTAACCTATAATAATGATCCTAAAAGAAAAGGTTTTGAATACGAACCTTGGCATTATAGTTATGCACCCGTTTCTAAAAAAATGCTTTCAATGTTCATAAAGTCAGATTTAAAAAAACTTTTAGTAAAAGATGAAATTAGTGGGTCTGAGTTTTTTACAGATGATTTTATTGAAAAGTATAAGAATGAATACATATTAGATATTAATCCATATTTAAAATAATTAATTCCTTCGATTATAATTATATTTGTATATAAATATAAATACTTTACTCTTTTGAAGATTTCTAAGAAAGTTATTTTAATGATTCTAGATGGATGGGGTATTGCTAATGATCCCAACGTTTCAGCTGTAGATAACGCTAAAACACCATATATTGATTCCCTTTACAAAAATTACCCATCGGCCAAACTTACTACTTTTGGAAAAAGCGTAGGCCTTCCTGAAGGTCAAATGGGAAATAGTGAGGTTGGACACATGAACTTAGGTGCTGGCAGGATAGTTAATCAAGAATTAGCAAAAATTAATTTAGCATTAAAAGAAAATTCATTTCATAATCAATTAAATTTAAGTGATTGTTTAAAATCTGTTCAAAATTCAAATAAAAAACTACACTTAATAGGCTTATTATCTGATGGAGGAGTACATTCTCACATAAATCATTTAGAAGGTTTACTTGATATTTGTAAAAAAATGGAAATCCAAAATGTATATATTCATGCATTTAGTGATGGAAGAGATGTAGATCCTAAATCTGGTTTAAGTTTCGTTAAAAGGATAAATAATAAAATAAAAAACTCTGGAGCAAAAATGTCTACTTTAATTGGCAGGTACTTTGCAATGGACAGGGATAATAGATGGGAAAGAATAAAAAAATCTTATGATCTTTTAACACAAGGAATAGGAAAGAAATCAAACAATATTGAAAATGCTATTCAGCAATCCTATGATAACGGAATTACTGATGAATTTATTGAACCAATCTTTATAACAGACGAAAATGGCAATTCAGATGGAATTATTGAAAATGAAGACCATGTTCTTTTTTTTAATTTCAGAACTGACAGGGGAAGACAATTGACTAAGGCATTAACGCAAGAAGATTTTCCGGATTTTAAAATGAAAAAATTAAAATTGAAATTTCTGACTATGACAAATTATGATGAATCTTTTAAAGACATAAAAGTTATTTACGATTCACAGAACATAAAAGATACTTTGGGCGAGGTGTTAGAAAAAAATAATAAACATCAAATTAGAATTGCTGAAACAGAAAAATACCCTCATGTTACATTTTTTTTCAATGGTGGAAGAGAAAAACCTTTTAAAAATGAAAAAAGAATTATGTGTCCTTCCCCTAGAGTTGCTACTTATGATCTACAACCTGAAATGAGTGCTTTTGAGGTCAAAGATTCTATTTTGAATGAAATAAAAAGAAAAAAATCAGACTTTATTTGTTTGAACTTTGCTAATCCAGATATGGTGGGTCATACAGGAAATATTACAGCAGCAATTAAGGCTTGTGAGGTAGTTGATACTTGCTCTGGTGAAATTATTGAAAATGCAATTAAAAATGAATATTCAATAATTGTAATTGCTGATCATGGAAATTGCGATGTAATGAAAAATCCAGATGGATCCCCTAACACAGCCCACACAACAAATATGGTTCCTATAATTATTGTTGACAAACAAATAAATAAGGTAAGTGATGGAATACTAGGAGATATTGCCCCTACTATTCTAGATTTGATGAACATTGATAAGCCTCCAATAATGACCGGAAAATCTTTAATAAATTGATATGAAAAAAATAATGATTTTAATAAGTATATGTCTGTTTTTTTCTTGTAAATCAAAAACAACCGAATCAAAAAAAAAATCTGAAATAATAATTGAAAGTGAAGAAAAATACGTTGATATTTTGGGAGTATTTGAAAGAGATGAGTTAAATTACGATCCTCATGCTAAATGGTTTAAAGAAAATTATAATAATTATTCATTAGATAAACTAACTGCTAAAAAAATTCAACCATTAATTAAAGACATTGAGATCACAATTTTTATGGGGACTTGGTGCAGTGACAGTAGAAGAGACTCTCCTGCTTTTTTTAAATTAATGGATTTTCTTGATGTTAAGAATCAAAAATTGGAATTGATTGCAATGTCATTAGAAAAAAACACGCCAGATAGTCTTGAAAAAGGTTTAGAAATTTATAACATACCTACATTCATATTTAAAAAAGATGGTAAGGAAATTAATAGAATTGTTGAATTTCCAATTGAAACCTTAGAAAAAGATATCTTCAATATTTTAAGTGGAGAGGATTATAAAAATGCTTATGCTGATTTTTAATAATGAGTTTAATTAAATCCAGGGAGGAAATAGAGTTAATAAGAGAAAGTGCCTTACTAGTGTCTAAAACTTTAGGAATGCTAGCTAAAGAAATAAAACCTGGTATAAACACTCTTTATCTTGATTCATTAGCAGAAACTTTCATAAGAGATCACCATGCCACACCAGGGTTTTTGGGATTATATGATTTCCCTAATACATTGTGCGTTAGCCCAAATTCTCAAGTTGTTCACGGAATTCCTAATAAGGAAGGAATTAAAGATGGTGATATTTTGTCAATTGATTGTGGTGTTTTGAAAAATGGTTATTATGGTGATCATGCTTACACTTTTGAGGTAGGAGAAGTTAAAGAAGACGTCAAAAAATTATTAAAAGTTGCTAAAGAATCTCTTTACATAGGAGTTTCTGAATTTAAAAAAGATAATAGAGTTGGAGATGTAGGTTACGCAATTCAAAACCATAACGAGTCAAATGGATATGGAGTGGTAAGAGAGTTAGTTGGACATGGATTAGGAAAAGAAATGCATGAAAAACCAGAAATGCCTAATTATGGAAGAAGAGGATCTGGTAAAAAATTTAATAATGGAATGGTAGTAGCTATTGAGCCAATGATTAATTTAGGTACTCATAAAATAAATCAATTAAATGATGGCTGGACCATACTTACAGCCGACAACCTACCAAGTGTACATTTTGAACATAATGTTGCAATTATTAATGGGAAACCTAACTTATTATCAACATTTAATTATGTTTATGAATCATTGGGCATTAAAAGTGATGAAGAAAATCCATTTAAATAATTAGAATTTGAATTGGTTTATAAAAATTATAATAAATAAAATTCCAAGACCTCATTTAATTTTTTGGAGTAGGGTGTTTAGACCGCTTATAGATTTATACTTTAGAGGAAATAGATTTTATGATCCTATTAACAAAAAGTCCTACAGAAAGTTTTTACCCTATGGATACATAAATCAAAGATCTAATGCGTTAAGTCCAGGAACTTTATCTTTGGAGAGACATAGATTATTATGGCTGTATTTACAAAATGAGACAGATTTTTTTAGTTCTAAAATAAAAATTTTACATATTGCGCCAGAGCAAGCTTTTTTTAAATTTCTAAAATCTTTAAAAAATAAAAATTACATAACGTTTGATTTGAATTCTCCACTGGCTGATGTGAAAGGAGATATCTGTAAAATGCCATTTGAGGATGATTTTTTTGATTTAATTCTTTGTAATCATGTTTTAGAGCATATTGATGACGATCATAAAGCAATGCAAGAACTATATAGAGTTTTAAATAAAAACGGAACAGCCATATTACAGGTTCCTATAAATTTAGAAAATAAAGAAACTTTTGAAGATGTTAGTGTAAAAACAAAACAAGAGAGGATGGAAAAATTTGGACAATATGATCACGTAAGGATATATGGTTCAGATTATTTTAAAAAACTAGAAAAAGTTGGTTTTGATGTTGAGAAAAATCAATATGCTACTAAATTCAGTAAAATTGAAATTAAAAAATATGGTATTGTAGAACATGAAATTATACCAATATGTAAAAAAAATTAATTTAAAATTATCTTCTCAAATCCCTCTGTTTTATACACTTTTACATCATTATTTTTATCATAATAAACAATCATCACGTCAATATTTTTCAAAGAACTAATAAGTTCTATAGATTTTTCTATTGGCATAGCCATAAAGGAAGTTGCATAAGCATCAGCTGTAATACAATCTTGTGCAACAACAGAACTACCTAAAATATTCGTGCTAAATGCATTTCCATTTATAGGATTAATTGTATGAACAATTTTTTTTCCACTTTCTTTATCAATTAAATATTTTCTGTAATTTCCAGACGAAGCTAACGACCTATTGTTGAGCTCTATTCTGGTTATCAAATTATTTGCTTTAACATTATTAGGATCTATAATTCCTACTCTCCATGGGGAATTTGTGACCTTATTGTTACCACTTGCAACCATTTCACCACCAATTTCAACTAAATGATTATTAATGTTATTATTTTTAAGCATTTTAGAAATGACATCTACGCAATATCCTTTAGCAATTGCATTAAAGTCCAAGTAGATCCCTTTACTTTCTTTAAAAACTATATTATTTTTTAATGATACTTTTTCAAATCCAGTGAATTTTAGTAAACTATCAATATTAACAGAACTTTTTTTATCATTATCAGAACCTAAGCCATAAGCATTAACTAGAAGACCGATTGTAGGATCAAAAAAACCATCAGTTGATTTCCAAATAATTTTTGATTTATTGAAAACTTTTTCAAAATGGTAATCTACTTTGACAGAATCTATTCCCCTATTTATTTTTGATATATCAGAATTTTTAATATATGTAGACATTGATTGATTGATTTCAACAAATATTGAATTAGTCAAATAATCTATGTTTTTTAGAGGTTTATTAGCGCTATATAAAATTTTAAATGAAGTTCCCAAGGCTTTGCCAGAATGTGAATAAATAGTGGGTCTGTATTCATTTGAACAACTAATGAATAATAAAACAAAAAATATACTAGCTAATTTTTTCAATTCCTTTAAAATTAACAACATAATCTGAATCTTTAAAAATTGGAAGTTCATAATTTTCAGAATTAGCCAAACCTACTCCCGCAAAAAAAAGAGAAGCATTAAACTTTTTAGCATGTTCTTTTAACTGATCTATCTTATAAATTTCTACTTTATTGGGATTATCAGGGTATAAAACAGCTTTAACAACTATAAAAAATAATTTTTTATTTTTAAGACATACAAACTGCGGATCTTTTTTTAGTTTACTATTAACAGATAAAAATTCGAAATTATCTTTTTCAAGATCTTTTCCTACTATATTCATAGCAAGTTGATGTAACTCTAATTCGCTTAATGGCCTTGGTAGTAAATTATCCTCCAAAATCATCAAATCTGACATTCTCAGGCGGAACGCCAAAATCGTCAGCCATTTTTTCAATAGCTTGATTCATCAGTGGAGGTCCACAAAAATATACTTCAATATCCTCTGGAGTTTCATGATGTGTTAAATAATTATCAATAAGAGTTTGGTGAACAAAACCTACAAAACCATCTCCCTCACCTTCCAAACTTTCTTTAACTTTCCATTCATCCTCTTTACTAGGTTCAGAAAGAGCTACATGGAATTTGAAATTAGGAAAATCTTTTTCTAAAGCTTTGAAATGATCCATATAAAAAAGCTCCCTTTTAGATCTTCCCCCATACCAAAAATTAACTTTTCTTCCAGTCTTTAAAGTTCTAAAAAGATGATATAAATGAGATCTCATTGGTGCCATTCCGGCTCCACCTCCTACATATAACATCTCTGATTCAGAATGATTTATAAAAAACTCACCATAAGGTCCAGAAATAATTACTTTATCACCTGGTTTTTTTGAAAATATATATGATGATGCTATTCCAGGATTTACATCCATCCATCCATTAATATTTCTATCCCAAGGTGGAGTGGCTATTCTTACATTAAGCATTACTTGAGTTCCCTCAGCAGGATAAGAAGCCATTGAATATGCTCTTTCTACTAGTTCTGGATTTTTCATTTTCAAATCCCAAAGTTTAAATTTGTCCCATTCTAATTTAAACTTTTGCAAATCGTCGGGATGTTCATCAGGATGAGCACTTATATCCATGTCTTTATAATCAATTTCACATTCGGGAATTTCAATTTGAATATACCCTCCTGCTTTGTAACCCATATCTTCCGGGATTTCTACAACAAACTCTTTAATAAACGAAGCTACGTTCCAGTTTCTAACAACTGTAGCTTCCCATTTTTTTATTCCAAAAACTTCCTCAGGAACTTCAATTACCATATTCTCTTTTACTTTAACTTGACAACCTAATCTCCATCCTTCGGCAATTTCTTTTCTACTAAAATGAGGTGCTTCGGTTGGAAGAATTTCACCCCCACCCTCTTTAATTACACATTTACATTGAATACAAGTTCCTCCTCCTCCACAAGCAGAGGGTAAAAATATTTTATTATTTCCAAGAGTTGACAATAAAGTTCCACCAGAAGATACCTCAACTTCATTTTCTCCATTGACCATTAGAGTGACTGGCCCAGATGGAATTAGTTTAGCTTTAACTCCTAAAAGCATTCCTACTAAAAGAAATAAAACAAATGCAAAAGCAATTATACTAAATAAAATATATGTTGTTACTGTCATAATAATTATAAATCAATTCCCATAAAACTCATAAAACCAATAGCCATTAGTCCTGTTATAATAAATGTAATACCCAAACCTCTAAGTGGTGCGGGAACATTTGAATAGGCAATTTTTTCTCTTATTGCTGCAATACCAACTATAGCCAAAAGCCAACCGATTCCTGATCCAAATCCATAAATAGCAGATTCTGTTATACCAGAAAAATCTTTTATTTGCATAAACAAAGATCCTCCTAAAATTGCACAGTTTACTGCAATTAAAGGAAGAAAAATTCCCAATGCACCATATAAAGCAGGAGAAAATTTTTCAACAATCATTTCTACTAATTGAACCATTGATGCTATAACAGCTATAAACATAATAAAACTCAAAAAGCTTAAATCAATTTGAGCATATTGAGGGCCAATCCATTTAAGAGCTCCAGCTTGTAAGACATATTGATCAATCAAGAAGTTTAATGGGACAGTAATTGTTAAAACAAAGATTACTGCAAAACCCAAGCCAACTGCTGTTTTGACGGTTTTTGAAACAGCTAAATATGAACACATTCCTAAAAAATATGCAAAAATCATATTTTCAATAAAAATACTTTTTATAAATAAATTAGCATATTCTAACATATCTTATATTTAAAAATTATCCCTTTTCTATTAATGTTCTATTTCTTGATCTTTGAATCCAAATAATCACACCCACAATTATTAACGCCATCGGGGATAAAAGCATAAAACCATTATTAACATAACCCATTTCATAAAAAAGATCAGGTATTATTTGATATCCAAGTAAATTTCCTGAGCCAAATAATTCACGAAAGAAAGCTACTAATATTAAAATAAAACCATAAGCTGTAGCATTACCAACACCATCTAAAAAAGACCTCCAAACTCCATTTCCTAAAGCAAAAGCTTCTAACCTTCCCATAACTATACAATTTGTAATAATTAGTCCAATAAAAATTGATAATTCTTTACTAACATCGTATGCATAGGCTCTCAAAACTTGGTCTACTAAAATTACCATTGAAGCTACTACTACAAGCTGAACTATAATTCTAATTCTGTTAGGAATTAAATCTCTTAATAAGGAAATTATTACATTACTTGCTGCCATAACTGCTATAACAGAAAAAGTCATTACAATAGCTGCTTTTAATTGAACTGTAATAGCCAATGCTGAACACACTCCTAAAACTTGTACAGTTATAGGATTATTATCATCCATTGGATCAGAAAGAAGAGCTCTATTCTTTTTAGAAAATAACGGCTCACTAGTCTTACTAAGAAAAAGGATTAAAGGATTGTTATTTTTTTTATTTTTAATTGACATATGTCTAATTTAAAGCTATTTGTTTTGATTTTAAAGAGTTAAAAAATGGGACATAATGTTGAATTCTTTCTTTAATCATATCTGAAACACCGTCTCCTGTAATAGTAGCTCCAGAGATTGCGTCCACTTCGTGATCGTTCTTGTCTAAATTGGTGGGATCATTGTTGGTTTTTGAAACCATTATACCCATTAAATTATTATTTGTATCAAATAATTTTTCGTCTACAAATCTTTCTTTGAACCAATCTTGGGTTATTTCTGCTCCAAGACCTGCAGTCTCTCCAACATGATCAAAAACAACTCCTTTAATTGTATTCAAATCCTCCTTTAATGAAATATAACCATAAATAGCATTCCATAGTCCATTTCCTCTAATTGGAATAATATAATATTTAGAGTTCTCGATATTAGCAACATATAATGGAAAGTTTTGATCCTCAGCAGATTTTTTAAGTTCTAGAGACAATTTAATTTGAGCAAATGGATCAACAGAATTATTAATAGAGCCATCATTTTTAAGAGCGTATTTTTCCTCAATATATTTATTAAATAAAACTTCAGCAGAATCACGATCTGTTATTATTCCCACAGTTGATAAAATATTTTGCATTTTTTCTTTTCTTACATTCTCGTTCTGCAAATCTTTTAAAGATTGAGAAGTAAAAGCTAAAACTGTAGCTACAACAAGCACCATAATAGCTGCAAATAAAAAAGTGTATAAATTCGAATCTCTGTTCATATTAAGCAATATTTAATATTGGTTTGTTAATTCTGTTTAATCTTCTTTTTACATTAGCTTCAATAACATAATGATCAATTGTTGGTGCAAAAACGTTCATAAGCAAAATAGCAAGCATTACTCCCTCAGGATATGCTGGGTTAAACACTCTGATCAAAATGCAAAATAATCCTACTAATAAACCATATATCCATTTTCCTTTGACTGTTTGAGCGGCAGAGACAGGATCGGTAGCCATAAAAACAACTCCAAATGCAAAACCACCTACCATCAAATGATTAGTCCAGCTAAAACTCATTAATTCATTAACACCCCAAAGATTAAATAACATACCTGTTAAAGCTGCTCCAATCAAACTTCCAACCATTATTCTCCAACTTCCAACTCCAGTGTATATTAAAATAAATGCTCCCAATAAAACCATTAAAGTTGAGGTTTCAGCAATTGAACCCGGAATTGAACCCATAAACATTTGGAAAGGTTCATAAGGAACTGAACTATCTCCTGAGGCTAACATACCAAGAATAGTTTCTCCAGAAACACCATCTACATTTGAAGCTTCTGAAACCCAAACTTGATTTCCTGACATATAAGTAGGATAAGCAAAAAAAGCAAATGCCCTAGCTGTCAAAGCTGGGTTTAATATATTCATTCCAGTTCCACCAAAAGCCTCTTTTCCAATAAAAACAGCAAAGGCTACCGATAACCCAACCATCCAAAGTGGAATGTCAACAGGCATAATCATTGGAATTAAAAGACCAGTAACTAAGTAACCTTCATTTACTTCGTGTCCTCTAAACACGGCAAAAGCAAACTCAATTGCAAGTCCTACTATATAAGAAACCGCTATCATTGGAACTATCTTCATTGATCCATGAATCATTATATCAATAGTTGAATAATCTATATTAAGTTGAGAGTAATATTGAAAACCGGTATTGTAAATTCCATAAAAAAGAGCAGGAAGTAAAGCCACAATTACAGTGATCATAGTTCTTTTCAAATCAACAGCATCTCTAATATGAGCTCCGTGTTTAGTGGTGTGATTTGGAACAAAAAGAAAAGTATCCAATGCGTTGAATGCTGGAGCAAATCTTTCCCATTTTTCTCCTTTGTTAAAGGGTTTTTTTAAAGTATCTATTGTATTTCTAATATTCATAATATTTTATTAACCTACTTCTGAAATCATTAAGTCTAATCCTTGTCTTATTATATATTGAGCTTCAATTTTTGATGAAGAAGAATAATCAATTAGAGAAAAATCTTCTGGTGCTACTTCATATATACCTAAACTTTCCATTTTTTCTATATTTCCGGCCATACACTCTTTTAGCAATTGCATTGGAAAAATATCCATTGGAAAAACATTTTCCATTTCACCAGTAACAACAAAAGCTCTTTCCTCACCGTTTAAATTAGTATCTAAATCATATTCTTTATTTGGAAATAACCAAGAAAAAGATGTTTTGTACACACTAGGTACTTTATTATTTACAAATGGAACCCATCCAAACATTCTGAAATGATTACCCTCCCTTAATACTGATAAGGTATTATTATAAAAACCAAGATAATTATCGTGGTCTACTTTAGAACCTGTCAGAACATCTCCATTAATAATCCTTAAAGAATCATTAGAATTAATACCAGCATCCTCAATTATTTTTTTCAGTTCAGTACCAACAATAGTTTTATAATATTGAGGATACTTAACAGGTGGACCAGAAACTGCAATTGTTCTAATAGGATTATAAATCCCGGTCATAAAGTACCGGCCGATAATGGCTACATCCTCAGCACCTAATGTCCAAACTCTTTCTCCTGAATTTATTGGATCTATGTGGTGAATTTGTACACCTACATTACCAGCGGGGTGTGGACCATCAATTCTGTGGACTATAATTTCTTTAATTTTATTAATAAAATTTGAAGAACTTTTATTGACACATATATTAATATTGCCCGTGGATAATTTATTTAATATGTTAATTCCAGCTTCAAACTCTTCCTTTTGATCATCTAAAATTATATCTAAATCAGCGGAAATTGGTGCGCTGTTAAATCCCGAAATAAAAATAGATTTAGGATTATCGGATGGATTGGCAATTATATCATATGGTCTTTGTTTAATAAATGGCCAACATCCTGATTTTAATAAAATTTCTTTAACTTCTTCAGAATTTAAGTCATCATTTTGAAAAGATTTTGAATCTTTTAAAATTTGTTTTTTATTTACATCTATAATTATTTCAATAATTTTTCTTTTAGCTCCACGAACAACATCTTTTATTATACCATCTACAGGTGAACAAAACTTTATTCTTTCATCTTTTTTTGAAAAGAATACCACATCACCCTGACTTACTTTTTCACCAACTTTAATTGCCATTTTAGGAACAATTAAGTGAAAGTCAGAGGGGTTTATTGAAACAGATTTAGGAAAGGC
>CESU01029998.1_pt1 | contig 12654 bp, 7 predicted proteins | sample 531141 | NCBI WGS metagenome assembly CESU01 (sample SAMEA2621401, study PRJEB7988) | marine metagenome | isolation source: saline water (ENVO:00002010), including
TTATTCCATTTTATTTTTAAATAGTCTATGGTTGAGTTATTTTGATTTACTGTTGGAATTAAAGTTTTTTCATCTGAAATTAGAGAGAAGTATGTATAATTATTTATTAATCTAAAATCCAAATTTAAATTTCCAATTGAATTAGATTGTACATCTAAAAAAATATTTTTTATTTGGGTTTGCTTTATTTCATTTTCCCAGCTAATATCTGAGTATCCGCTTTTATATAGTTCATAATAAAACCCAGGGTGTTTGCTAATAATATTTAATCCAAGTCTATATTTTAAATTATTTTCTTCATTAGAACTAATATTAAGATTAATTAAATTACCTAACCTGTCTCCAAAAAGGTTTTTTGTTACAGTTGCATTCAAACGATAATTAAAGAGACTTTTATTTAATTTAAAGGATATTGCATTTTCGTTTTGATTAAAACCTACTTGTTCTGATGATAATGAATTTGATTTGTAGCTATAATTATAGTTAGTGTAAATAACTTTTATTTTTCCTAAAAAATCAGAATCTAAATAAGTGTAAAACTCATTTAATGTAGTCTTAATTTTATTTTTGTCCTCAACACTACTTAAATCAGATTTGATATCTCCATAAAATTCTGAAGCTTTATTCTGAACATATGAACTACTCAAAGTTTCATATTCAAATCTATGACCTATATAAAAACTATTATTTTTATCAGATTTATTTTTCTTTCCTAAAAGAAATTCTTGATCTAAAAAATATCTTTTGCTAGAAAAATAATTTGTAGCATCTTCGAATTTAACAGATAATTTGGATCTTTCATTAAATAAAGGATCCTCTGATTCAAAGTTAATAATAGATTCATCATTTAAACCTCCATTTTCTCTATTCTCAAAAGTTTGACTTACAAAATGCATTTTAAAATTGTATTTTTTATTTGAGGAATTATATTTTGTTGTAAATCTAAATTTTTTAGATCCTGAAAGTATGTTTTGATAATTTCCTAAAGATCTTAATCCTTTAAAAGCAATTGAGAAATTTAATTTTTCGGAAATATTTGATGTGAAAAAAGCATCGGTGTGCTGTCCTTGTTTCATAACAGTTTTAAACAACAACTCTGTAAGTGGAGTTGGAACTTGAAAATATTTAACATCTTTAGAGCTTAAATACGCATGGTTTTTTGATGAAAAACTGTATTTTGGTAGAAAAGACGTATCATCATAAACATGAGTCAAATTATTATAAGTCTGTCCAATATTCGAATACTTTAAAAACTCAAAATTATCTTTTCTTAAATAATTAAATTTATAATGTTTTTTAATAGATAATGTAGTGTCTAGGGATATAGAATCACCATAAATATTAATTTTTACATATTTTCTTATATCAGGTGTTTTTGACTTTTCTAAAGTGTCCTTATTGCTTAAAATAATTTGACTAATTTTTGATTGGGAGAATAATAATGATGTAGAGGCAAAAAACATCAGTATAAAAAAAGAATTAAATTTCATCAATTTACTTTAGGGTAAAGTTATAGATTTCCTTTTATTTATATTTTATAAAATTATCAATTTTTAAGTTTACGAAATGTTAAAGCAATATTACTCTAATTATATAGAGTGTGGAACAGATGAAGCTGGAAGAGGGTGTCTTGCTGGACCCGTTACTGCTGCAGCTGTAATTCTACCTAAAACATTTGAAAATAATCTTTTAAATGATTCCAAGATTCTCTCATTAAAAAAAAGAAATATTTTAAAAAAAATAATAATTGATAATGCAATAGATTATGCAATCTCACATGTTTCAGTTAAAATAATAGAAAAAATAAATATTTTAAACGCCTCTATTTTAGCAATGAACCAAGCCATAGAAAAACTAAGAATTAAGCCTGAATTTATTATTGTCGATGGCAATCGTTTTAAGACAAAAAAAGAGATACCTTATAAATGTATTATTAAAGGAGATTCTAAATATATGAGTATTGCTGCAGCTTCAATACTTGCTAAAACTAGTAGAGACAATTATATGATTACATTATCTAAGGATTATCCTGAGTTCAATTGGGCTCAAAATAATGGTTATCCTACAAAAATGCATAGAGAAGCAATCCTTAAAAATGGTACTACAAAACATCATAGAAAGACCTTTAAATTGTATTAGAGATTCAATAAGTAGTTCATTATATTTACGTATTCAATTGAAATGAAAAAAATATTATTATTTCTTTTAGTTCTATCAATTATCAAATGTGATAATAATTATAATAAAGAGATTAATCTAATAGATCTTGTCCCTACTAATCCAGTGTTATTAGTTAAATACGAATCATCAAATAAAATAAATTTAAAAACAATTAATAATAGTTTCAATACATTAATTAATCATCAAATTGATTCGATTTCTGAAAGATTTTTAGATAAGCCCCTACTCATTAGTTATCACAACATTAGCAAGAACAATCTTCAAAGTATTTTGTTCACTAGTGAAAAAAATATTTTAAAACAACATGAGGCCAAAGACTCACTCATCTATAACGGGTTTATTATAAAAAAAGAGGTTACAAAAAATATTGAACTTTTTAGTACCGTAAAGAATGGTGTATATATAGAATCTAAAAGTAAATTATTAGTTGAAAACTCATTAAGAAACTCCAATTATACTGCAACTATAGAAAGTAGAGATTTAAAAAAATTGTATAACATTTCAAACTCAAACACTACCCTTTTTATTTCTGATGAGTTCCCAGAATATTTAAAAAACCCCAATCTATATGAAATTTTTAAAGAAATAGATGTTAAAAAATGGATGCAATATGATATTGAATTAAATAAAAAGACATTGACAATTAATGGCGTTGGAATTATTCAAGACTCAATTTTTAGTAAAATAAATATTTTTAAAAATATTGCTCCGTCCAAATCAAATATTAATAAAATAGTTCCAATAAATTTTAAAAAATTTAAAAGGGTTTCCTATGAACATTCTGAATTTATATCCGTTATAAAAAATGAAGTTTCTATAAATGAATTAAAAAAAATAATAAACGACTCATTATTTTATGATGTTTATGGAATGGGATTAATTGAGTTAGAAAAAGATACAATTTCAACTTATAGTTTTAAAAATAATACATCAATAACAGAAAAAATAAAAAACAATTTGACATCTATTTACAGAGGAAATAAAATATATCAACTTAATAGTAGTTTATTTAAGACAAAAAATATATTTAATGAATATTACAATTCAAAAATTCATTTTGGAACCGTAATTGAAGACATATTGATTTTATCTAAAAAAAAGAGTTCAATAGAAAACATAATTTTAAATTTCAAAAACAACTCTACTTTGAAAAAATCATCAAAGTTTAATAAAGCCTATGAAAACATACCAGAAAAAAACAATCAATTAAATGTTTATAATTTAAATAATTTTGAAAATTCACTATTCGATGATTTAAAATTAAAAAGAGAAGGCTATAATTTTTGGATTAGTCATTTATTGGTTGATGAAAATTTTATATTTAATAGCCATAGAGTAGAGAAGTTAGAAAAAGAAACAAACACATTAGGTCCTAAAATTATATCTAATATTAAACTAAACCATCAGGTTTATTTAAAACCTAAATGGGTTATAAATTATGTTACTAAAGAAAAAGAAATAGTTGTTCAGGACAACAAGAATAATTTATACCTCATTACCAATGATGGAGAAATTGTATGGAAAAAAGATCTAGAAAGTAAGATTGTTGGAGAAATTTTTCAAATAGATTTATATAAAAACGGAAGATTACAGTATGCCTTTAATACCACTAATAGTTTTTTGATATTAGATAAGAAAGGTGAAATAGTAAAAAAAATTGATCATAAAAAAAATGCAAAAGTTCTTGGACTCTCTGTTTTTGATTACGATAAAAATAAAAAATATCGTTTTTTAATATGCTCCAATAATCAAGTTAAGATGTTAGACTCAAAAATGAAGATAGTTAGAGGCTTTAACAAAAATAATATTAAACATAAAATAACAAATGCTCCAAAACATTTTAGAATTGGATCAAAAGATTATTTGATTTTTAACACCGAAAAAAAATTATATATAACTGACAGAAGAGGTAATGATAGAATCAAAGTTTCTGAAAATTTAAATATCTCTGGAAAAGAGATTTATAAAAATAAAAATTCTTTGATCACAATAGATAATAATAATAATTTAATCAGAATAGATTTAAATGGAAAGACTTCTAAAAGTCCTCTTCCCTTAGAAACAAAATATTTAATTTCTGCAAATAATAATAATTCTGTTTACTTATCTGAAAACACTTTAAGTATAAATCAGAAAAATATTGAAATTAAATATGGTAAATATTCTAAGCCTATTATTCTTTCAGACAATATGATTCAAATTACTAACCTTGATGAAAGCAAACTTTACTTATTTAAAAATGAAGGATCTATAGTTCCATATTTTCCTATTTTTGGATCTAGCTCTGCTGATATAACAAAAAACAAAGATGACAAGAAAATGATTGTTGTTCAAGGAGATGAAAACGAAATTCTTGTTTATTCTTTTAAATAAATTAACTCAATTTTGCAGAAAAAACTTTAAGAAAATTATTTATAATTTTTTCTTTAACTGACTTTAATTCAATTTTTTTTTCACATTCTAAACACATGGATGTAATAGATTTATTTGCTATTCCACAAGGAATTATATTATCAAAATAACTTAAATCATTATTTACATTTAATGCTAAACCGTGCATAGTAACCCATCTGCTAGCTTTTACTCCTAAAGCACATATTTTTCTTGCATCAAGAGAATTAGAGTCCAACCAAACCCCTGTTTCGTTTTGACTTCTTTCTCCTTTGATTTTATAATCTTTTAAAGTCAATATTACAGTCTCTTCTAAAAACCTTAAATATTTATGTATGTCGGTGAAGAAATTATCTAAGTCCAAAATTGGATAACAAACTATTTGTCCAGGTCCATGGTATGTAATATCTCCTCCTCTATTTGTTTTATAAAACTTAATATTATTATTTTTAAGTTCTTCTTCGTTAATTAATAAGTTATTCATTTTACCGCTTTTACCTAATGTATAAACATTTGAATGCTCTACAAAAACTAAATGATTTTTAGTTGGTATTGCTGTACTATTTCTTCTGTTATTTATCTTTGTATTTACTATCTCATTAAACAATTCTAGCTGAAAGGATAAGGCTTCTTCATATTCAAGTAAACCTAAATCATGAATTATTACGGAATTATTCATCAAAATTATTATTAGGATTATTTAAAATTATTAAAGCGGAAATAACTCCTGGCACCCATCCACATAAGGTCAAAATAAATACAATCAAAAAGGATCCACATCCTTTATCAATAACTGACAAGGGAGGAAATAAAACGGACAATAGGACTCTCCAAAAGCTCAAAATATAAAATTTAATGCAAAGATAATTATATCTGTATTAAAAAAAATATCTTAGTTGTAGCTTATATACGATTACTTTATATTTGAAAAAATAAAAAACATTAATTTATGCTATCTGAGCAAGAGATTATTAGAAGAGAAAAATTAAATAAACTTCGAGAGTACGGAATCAATCCTTATCCAGCAGCCTTATTCACCATATCTACAGATACCACTAAAATAATTTCTGATTTTAAAGAAAATCAATTCGTTTCAATAGCGGGTAGATTAATGTCAAGAAGAATTCAAGGAAAAGCAAGTTTTGCGGAAATTCAAGATAGTTTAGGTAAAATACAATTATACTTTAACAGGGACGAAATATGTCCTGATGAAGATAAATCTATGTATAATGATGTTTATAAAAAACTTCTAGATATTGGAGATATCATTGGTGTTGAAGGAAGTTTGTTTACTACTCAAGTTGGTGAAAAAACTATTTTAGTTAAAAAATTTACTGTATTAAGTAAATCGTTAAGACCACTTCCTTTACCAAAAACTGATTCTGATGGTAATATTTATGATGAGTTTACAGATCCAGAGTTGAGGTATAGACAAAGATATGTTGACCTAATTGTCAATTCCCATGTAAAAGATACATTTTTAAAAAGAACAAAAATCATGAACATCATGAGGTCTTTTTTTAATGAAAAAAAATATTTGGAGGTAGAAACACCTATACTACAACCTATTCCAGGTGGAGCTTCTGCTAGACCATTTACAACGCATCATAATGCTTTAAACATCCCACTATATCTTCGAATTGCTAATGAATTATATCTTAAAAGATTAATTGTTGGTGGATTTGATGGAGTTTATGAATTTGCTAAAGCATTTAGAAATGAAGGTATGGACAGAACCCATAATCCAGAATTTACAATGGTGGAACTTTATGTTGCCTACAAAGATTATTTCTGGATGATGGAAACTACAGAAAATTTACTTGAAACAATAGCTAATCAATTGAATGGGACAAGTAAAGTAACTCTTGGAAATAATACCATTGACTTTAAGGCTCCATATAAAAGAATTAGCATTTTAGATTCCATAAAAGAACATACAGGTATTGATGTTTCTAAATTTAATGAAAAAGAAATGTATGAAACTGCAATAAAACTTGGTGTTAGTGTTGATAATACAATGGGAATTGGAAAATTAATCGATGAAATTTTTGGTGAAAAATGTGAACACCATTATGTTCAACCAACATTTATTATTGATTACCCTAAAGAAATGAGTCCATTAACCAAAGAGCATAGAGAAAATCCAAAACTCACAGAAAGATTTGAACTCTTAGTAAACGGCAAAGAACTAGCTAATGCATATTCTGAACTAAATGATCCAATTGATCAATTATCAAGATTTGAGGAGCAGCTTCAACTATCCGAAAAGGGAGATGATGAAGCCATGTTTATTGATAACGACTTTATAAGAGCTTTAGAATATGGTATGCCACCAACATCTGGAATAGGAATAGGAATTGATCGTTTAGTAATGTTATTCACTAATAATAAATCTATTCAAGAAGTTATTTTTTTTCCACAAATGAAACCAGAAATATCAAAACCAAAACCTAAAAAAGAAGATTTCATTAAATTGGGTATTGAAGAAAGCTGGATAGATTGTGTAATGGAAATTTATTTGAATACTGAAAATCTACTTTCAAATAAAGCAACCCAAGTTCATCAAAAACTAAACGGATTTAGAAAAAAAAATAAATTAGAAATTAACGCACTTCAACTTGAAGAAGTTGAAAAATGGTTTAATTAGTTTATAAATTATTTTTTAAATACTAATAATTTAATATCTTGAAATCTTGAAAAAAAAATTAATTATGAAAAATTCTTTTATATATACTGTATTAATAGCACTTTTATTTTCATTTCAAATAAATGCACAACGTCCTGTCAAGGCCGATGATGACAAAAAAGAAACTGCTAAAAAATCAAAAACTCCTAAAAGTTATAAAGATATTATAACTAAAGATGCTATCACAGATAATGGATTATTTGATGTACATAAAGTAAAAGATAAATATTATTATGAAATAAACGACTCATTATTGGGAAGAGAAATGTTGATGGTTACTAGAATTTCCAAAACTGCTTCTGGAATTGGTTTTGGTGGAGGAAAACAAAATACTCAAGTTTTAAGATGGCATAAAAAAGATCAAAATATTTTATTGAGAGTTGTTTCTCACAATGTGGTTGCAAATGATTCGTTACCTGTTAGCGAGGCTGTTGTCAATTCAAATTTTGAACCTGTTTTATATAGTTTTAAAATAGCAACTAAAAGTAAAGATTCTACCTCAACTGTTATTGATGTGACAAAATTATTTACAGAAGACGTTAAACCTTTAGGATATCCACAAGCAAGAAGAAAAAGTTATAAAATTTCAAGTCTTGATTCAAAAAAATCATTTATTGAATCTATTAAAAGTTATCCTCAAAATATTGAATCTAGACATGTTAAAACATATAAATCTTCCGCTCCACCGTCAAACTCAAGCCTAGGTTCTGTCTCTTTAGAAATAAACAATTCTATGATTTTACTTCCTAAAGTTCCTATGAAAAAAAGATATTTTGACCAAAGAGTTGGTTGGTTCGCTAGAAGCCAGGTAGATTATGGCCTAGATAATCAAGAGAGTGAATCTTTAAAGTATTTAGATAGATGGAGATTAGAAGTAAAAGAAGAAGATATAGAAAAGTTTAAAAAAGGAGAACTTGTTACACCAAAAAAGCAAATAGTATATTATATTGATAGGGCAACACCATATAAGTGGAGAAAATATATTAAGCAAGGAATTGAGGATTGGCAAGTCGCTTTTGAAGAAGCGGGATTTAAAAATGCTATAATAGCTAAAGACCCACCAACAAAAGAAGAAGATCCAGAATGGAGCCCTGAAGATTCAAGGTATTCAGTAGTAAGGTATTTAGCTTCACCTATTCCTAATGCTAATGGCCCACATGTTAGTGATCCTAGATCTGGAGAAATTCTAGAATCTGATATTAATTGGTACCATAATGTAATGACACTTTTAAGAAATTGGTTTTTTGTACAAACTTCAGCTATTAACGAAGAAGCCAGAGGGGTAGCATTTAAAGATGAAGTAATGGGTAGATTAATTAGATTTGTTTCTGCTCACGAAGTAGGACATACAATTGGACTTCCTCACAACATGGGAAGTAGTAGTGCTTATCCTGTGGATTCTCTAAGATCTGCAACATTCACAAAAAAGTATGGTACTGCACCTTCCATTATGGATTATGCTAGATTTAATTATATAGCTCAACCTGAAGATGTTGGGGTAGCTCTTATGCCAAATGTTGGAGTTTATGATAAACATTCTGTAAAATGGGGTTACCGTCCAATTTTAGATGCAGAAACTGCCGAAGATGAAAAAGAAACTCTAGACAAATGGATACTTGATAACCAAGATAGTCTTTTGCACAGGTTTGGTAGTGCTGGAATTGATCCAAGTTCACAAACAGAAGACCTAGGTGATAATGCAGTAAAGGCTAGTGAATATGGAATACTTAACTTAAAAAGAATAATCCCAAATCTAATTGAATGGACTTCTGAAAAAGGAAAAGATTATACTGATTTAAATACCATGTATGGCCAGGTATTATCTCAATTTAACAGATATATGGGACACGTCACAACTAATATTGGTGGAGTATATCAATTTTACAAAACATACGATCAATCTGGTGCAGTTTTCACTCACGTTGATAAATCACATCAAAAAAATTGTATGAATTTTCTGCAAAAAGAGCTTTTCAAAACTCCAATGTGGATGATTGATAAAAATATTTTAAATAAAATTGAATTTGCGGGAAATACTAACAGAATTAGAGCAACTCAGTCAAGAACACTAAATAATATTTTAGATTTTGGAAGAATGGCTAGGATGATAGAGAATGAAGCTATAAATGGAAACCAAGCCTATTCTTTAATTGAAATGATGTCAGATTTGAAAAATGGGATTTGGGAAGAAGTGTATACAAATAAATCCATTGATGTTTACAGAAGAAATTTACAACTAGCCTATCTCGACAGAATTAGCTATATAATGAACGAAAATCAAGGTCCAGTACCTTCTTGGGCAAGAGGCCGAGTTACAACTGTAAAAGTTGGTCAATCGGATATTAGAACTATTGCTGTTGGGCAATTATTAGAACTGAGGAAAGATATTAGAAAATCAATCAAAAGGAATTCTGATAAAATGAGTAAAATGCATCTTGAAATGGCATCAGCTAAAATAAATAGAATTTTAACTGGTAAACCTATTTAAAGAGTTTTAGAAACTTTTCTTAATGCTTTTATTGTAAAATCTATGTCTCTAGTGGATAATGCATTGTTGAGAAAATAACTTTCAAAAGGACTTGGAGGTAAATATATTCCTTCATTTAACATTCCATGAAAATACTTTTTAAAAGTACTATTGTTTCCTTTCATTGAAGATTTAAAGTCTACTACGGAATCTGAACAAAAATGTAAAGAAATCATGGATCCTAACCTGTTGATTTGAAAATCAATATTTTTTCCTTTCATTACTTTTTTAATTTCAATTTCCAGATAGGAAGATTTCTGATCTAAACTATTATATATTTCTGGGTTATTATTTAATTCATTTAATGTGGTATATCCTGCAATCATTGCTAAAGGATTTCCACTTAATGTTCCTGCTTGATAAACAGATCCTTCTGGAGATAATTCTTTCATTATTTCATCTCTAGATGCAAATGCTCCAACAGGCAAACCACCTCCAATTACTTTTCCATAGGTAACAATATCGGCATTAATTCCTAATATTTCTTGTGCCCCTCCCCTAGAAAGTCTAAATCCGGTCATTACTTCGTCAAAAATTAATAAGCAGTCGTTAGTATCACAAAGTTTTCTTAAATCTTCCAGAAAACCTACTTTAGGAACTATACAACCCATGTTTCCAGCAACTGGTTCTATAATAATTGCAGCTATCTGATCATGGTTTTCTTTAAAAATTTTTTTTACAAATGAAATATCATTAAAAGGAGCTATTAAAGTGTCTTTTGCTGTTCCATTAGTTACTCCTGGACTATTTGGTTTACCAAAAGTTACTACTCCACTACCCGCTTGAATTAAAAAAGAATCAGAATGGCCATGGTAACATCCAGAGAATTTAATAATCTTATCTCTTTTAGTAAATCCTCTTGCAAGTCTTACAGCGCTCATACATGCTTCAGTTCCAGAGTTAACAAACCTTATTTTATCCATGTTAGGAACCATAGACAACGCGAGCTTTGCTAATTTAGTTTCTAATAAAGTTGGCATTCCAAAAGAGGTGCCGTTTTTAGCAACTAAAGAAATAGCATCAATTACTTTAGGAAATGCATGACCTAAAATCATAGGCCCCCAAGAAGAAATGTAATCTATAAACCGATTACCATCTTCATCAAATATATAAGCTCCTTTAGCTTTTGAAGCAAATATGGGAGTTCCACCAACAGATTTGAATGCTCTAACTGGAGAATTAACTCCACCTGGAATTACTTCTTTTGCTTCCTTAAATAATTCGCTGCTTCTCCTATATATCATTTATTTAAGTTTTAAAACTTGGCCAATACTAATATTATTTTTAGACATATTATTAATTTTAAGTAATTCCTTTATACTGATATTTGACTTCTTTGAAATTGAATATAGTGTGTCTCCTTTTTTAACTATGTAATTAAAAGACTTAACATTAATCTCTTTATTTTTAGATAATGGTTTAGATTTTTTTTTCTTTCTTTCTTTTCTTGAATTCAATGATTTTTTAGAACCATCTAATTTCCACAACTCATACCTTTCTATGATTGATATTAATTTATCAGCATAAGCTGGATCTGTTGCATATCCTGCTTTTCTCAGTCCAATAGCCCACTTAACATAATTATTTTTCCTTAATTTAAATAAAGAATTATACCTGTCTCGAGATTCTAAAAAAACAGAATGATCTCTATATGATTTTTCAGGATTTTTATATTTTCTAAAGCACTCCCCTTTCTCATCATCGTCGTGATATACTTTTTTCCCTCTCCAACCTTTGTGGCATTTTATTCCAAAATGATTATTAGATTTTAAAGCTAATCCTCCTTTACCCGAATTAGATTCTAAGATTCCTTGAGCCATCGTAATACTTGCAGGAATACCAAATTTTTTCATTTCATTAACGGCAGTTTTTGAATAAGTATTTACATACCAATGTGTCCTTTGCTCATTGGTCATTGATTTAAAAAAACGATTTACAGATCTTGAAGATTTATTTTCTATATTTTTTGGGTTCTTTTTTTTGTAAGAAAGTTTTTTTACCCCGCAGGAACTTAAAAGAAAAAGAAAAATTAATATTAATGGTTTATAGTTATACATCCTTTTTTCTTTAATTTAATATTCATTTCATTGATAGATTGTAGGCCTCCTGTATTAATTAATAAAATTTTATTTCCATAATTCCATTTTTCATTTAAAATCAAACTAGTAATTTGGTAAAGCATTTTAGAGTTATATATCGGGTCTAAAAGAATTCCTGTTTGAATATTAATTTTATTTATGAAGTCCACCAAGTTATTATCTATTTTTGAATAACCCCCAAATAATTTGTCATCTAAAACTTCCCAGTTATCATTATTTACAAAGTTACTAATTACATTATTTATATTGGATGCATTTAAAGCTGAAAAGCCTAAAATTTTATTAATATTGGAGTTTATCAATCCAGAAATTGTTCCCCCTGAACCAACAGGACAACATATTACATCAAAAAACTCATCTTCTTTATTTAAAATCTCTTCACATCCCTTTACGCCATAATAATTGGTGCCACCTTCCGGTATGATAAAGGCATCATTATATTTATTTTTTAATGAATCTAAATAATCTTTTTGATTTCTTTTTCTGTACTCTTCTCTAGAAATAAAATTAAATGTCATTCCAAAATCATGACATTTTTTTAAAGTAGAGTTAAATTTTTTTTTTGATAATTCATCTCCTCTAATTATTCCTATGGTTTTAAGTCCCATTTGTTTTCCTACAAAAGAACAAGCTAGAAGATGATTGGAATAGGCACCTCCAAAAGTTACAATTTCTTTTTTTTTTTGACTTATAGCTTCTTTGATATTATATTTTAATTTTCTAAACTTATTTCCAGAAATAATGGGATGAATTAAATCTTCTCTCTTAAT